>JGI12547J11936_1000322_pt1 | contig 12525 bp, 1 predicted proteins | sample LakEriepJuly2011_2_FD_11936 | JGI IMG/M metagenome (IMG submission 11936)
CTATATCTACACAGCAGCAGGACAACATCCCTCAACTGGAAGGAGCGGAACCAACCCCTGAAACAACACCAAACACATCAGATCAAGACACCTCCTCCAGCACCATAGACTCAGAAAATCTTCAACAAACAGTTCACCACCTCAGCCCAGGGGAACCATGGTCACCAACTCCACCACATGATGAGAACCACCCTCTCAACTTGGCATTCCTTCTGCAGGACTACACGGACAGGACTCCATCCCCTGAATGGGACCATGATTGGCCTGAGCCATATGGTACATCCTCAGAATCAGACTACGAGCACGATGATCTTCTTTTTGCATCTCCTCACCCCAATGAAGACTATTTCATACCTCATCGGCGTTACACCCACTAAACCACCACAATTTTACACCTGACAATACCTTTCCGGTGAATAGTTTTATTTCAAAGAAAAAAAGGGGGACGTCATACCGCAGGTATACCACTCCCAAGGGAACCTGCCAGGACCTGCTGTATCCACAGTCAAGACCTGCCAAGTCATGCAGTATCCAATCAAGACCTGCTGTCTACACATTCAAGACTTGTCAAGACCTGCTGTCTATGTAACTTAGCTGCCACCTGCTAGTATAATGCTGTGATCTCTTGAATACATGCTCACCTGCTCACCTGCTGTGTTTCCTCATGTGGACTCCTATTTCCAGAGAAGTGTCGGCTGACCTACAATGAACTACCAGGTGGGTGCACAATAACGTGGTGGCAGCGGTGGGATTCCAACAACCCACCACCCTCAACCACCATCCACAGCTGGACCTGCCAGTCGACAGGTCCTTTAATCAATAGCGGATCACCCTCTGCCAGGGGCTGTATCTGAGTCTAAGACGACTGACTCAGTGCAGTCCAGGGCCAAGGGGACCTCTACCATCTTTCCACCACAGAGAGCTGCAGCGTGCACACTCTCACCTACCCGGAGCTGCCGCGTGCAGGTCCTTTCACAAACAGTGGGCTACCAACAGGTGGGCCCTTTCTTTTCTTTTAACCCACAGCTTCATTAGCATTGGCCATGCCTACCTTGAAGATATACCCTCCTGAAAAGCTGCCAGCCACTGGGGTCACAGATCTCACTTTTGACATTTGGTCCCAGGAACTTACCATCTACATCCAGCAGGATGAAAGGCTCGCTGTCTTTCTGCCAAGAGGCGCCTACCACACCTGGCAGCCGGGCGATGAAAACCCCGACCGCATCACTGAGGTGCAAGGTGGAGATGCCGCGGCCCAACTTGTTGTGCGCAGGCGCGAACTGCTAGCATTCCTCTCCATTGTCGCGAAATCATGCCACATACAGCATTATAACGTCATTATGCGACATTCCACTAGCCTAACCTGGATATTTCAACGGCTGCGAGAGGACTATGACATCCAGCAGAAGGGCATCCACTTCTTCAACCTCCTGGATCTCAAATATACACCAGGTGAACCGGCAGCGGGCTTCTACAACAATTACCGAAACATACTCATCGCCAACCTCCGGAAAACAGGCGACACCATCGCCTGGCAGAACAACACCGTGCTGGAGGAAGATGAGAAGCTCTCACCTACCACAGAGGATTTGGTGCTCGCGAACGTGCTGGCCTTGATAGATAGCCGCTTGCCTGGCCACATCAAGGACCACTACCACCATCTCATAGGTAGAACTAAAAGCCTCATGGACTACAAAGCAGACATACTAGTCAAGATCCCCACATTTCTGGCCGAGCTGGACAAACCCCATTCCGGTGCGGTGCACTGCCAGCCGGAAGAACACCTGGGCTCCATCAGGTACCAGTCGAGCGCCAGAGGACGCAACACCATGAGCAGAGGCTCCTACGGCGGCTACCGCGGCAACAACAGGCAGCCCGCATACGGCACGCCCAACAACAGACAAAACAAATCACTCTACTGCCGCTTGTGCCATCTCACAGGTCAGCCGGAAGAGATGGTGCGTTCTCACCGCCTAGGGGATCTCACCTGTCCCAAGATCTCAGCTGCAGACAAGCAGCACATCGAGGCATCGCGCGCAATGCCGCGCGTGAACGCCATCTCGCAACCGCCGGAGGACGACGACATCGCCAACCTCGCCGACCAATTTGGCTACGGCGAACTCAACGACGACGGCCCTCAGGATGACCAGGTCCGTATGCCAATACCACTGCGCAACAGCTTGACGGCATCCAACCCCGCGTCCGCACGCAGCGGCCCGCAGGTAAACCCGGCTGCCGCGTCCGCGTTGTCAAGGCCAGCGGCCGCCACCCGCAACTTGCAGGTAACGGCAAAAGCCATGGCCACGTCGTCAACTCCCAAATGCAACTTGATCAAACCAGTACCTAGCCAAATTCTTACTGTTTTCACAAAAGACAAAACACCAGTGCACATTGAGCTTGATTCCAATGCCACTCTCAACTATATCAGATTAGATGCAGCAAAAGCTCTAAAAGTACCTATTATGCCCAACTCACAATTGTCTATACTAGCTGATGGCCTCACCAAATTACCAGCCATAGGAGAAATTCATCATGTCTTTTACAGGAATGAATGGGAGGTCACTCTGCAAGCAGTGGTGGTGGAGCAGCTCCACACCCAGATCATTGGAGGGACAGTGTTCCTCAAGAAAAACTCCATCCAGCAAGATTTTATCAACAATACAATTAAAGTAGGCCCCAAAATTGTTGTGCCTGCCACTAGCCCTGCCATGCTTTTACCTATACAACCATACAGTCAGTTATGCACCATACATGCCAGGAAAACACTACTGCCTGAACAATCCATAACTGTCAATGTTCCTTTTACAGACAATGATGTCATCGCTGTGGAACCAGCTGACAGCAGTGCTGCGGACGCGTGGCCGCCCCCGCAGCTCTGCACGGTCACCAAAGGAGGAGTCACCCTACACAACTCTTCTCCAAACCCAATACTAATAGGTAAAGACATAAAACAGATAACCATCAGGCCAACAACACTCCTACCACCAAAACCCAAGGTAGCGGACGCGCCCAGCAGGTACTTACCCACAAACCAGATAGCGGATGCACCCGACCTGCCTGCCCTAGCCCCAGATCTCCCTGCACAGGTACTCTCAGCCCTACAGGAAGTGCACAACAAGTACCAACAGGTATTCAACAAAGATCTCACCAAAGGGTACAATGGTAACAGTGGCCCTCACACTTGTCATCTAAATTGGGCGGGTGACACAAGACCGACAGCGGACCAAGTGCGCATGGTTAGCTACAGCCATGACCTAAAGCAGCTGCACCAAACAGTATGTGATGACCTCACACGTCAACAAGTCCTCGGAATCCCGCAGGAACATGACATCACAGTGCAGTTTGTATGTCCTAGCTTTTTGAGACGCAAACCACGAGCAAAAGGCAAACCAAACCACCTCCTCACCAAAGATGACGTAAGACTGGTGGTCAACTTCAGCCCTATCAACAATCACCTGAAAAACATACCATCGGTCAAAACCACACCAAACGACATCCTCATTGCCCTAGGTCGATGGAAGCACATTATCATATTCGACCTGTACCAAGGGTTCTTCCAAAACCACATGGCACACGAAGACTCCAAATGGCTCGGCGTAGCCACCCCCTTCGGCGGTATTCGATTCCTCCGCCGGAGCGGACAAGGACTCTTAGGCCAATCCGAAGAACTCGAGGAGCTCCTCTCAAAGATACTACAGGACGAGCTCCATGAGGGAACTTGCTGCAAGATAGCCGACGACATAATCATCGGCGGCCAAACACAGCAACAGACAACACAGGTCTACGAAACGGTCCTCAAAAAGCTGCACGCGGCCAACATCAAGCTTGCCGCATCCAAAACCCACATCTTCCCCAAAACAGCAGACATCTTGGGATGGAAATGGCACCAGGGAGGAAAACTTCAACCCTCACCTCACAGACAACTAGCCCTCAAAAACACGAAACAAGAGGACATAACCACAATCAAAGACCTCCGCAGCTGGGTAGGCCTTTACAAAACTCTCCTCATCGCCACACCCAACCTGGCGACAATCATGGATCCATTCGACCAGGAAGCGGCCAACAAAGAATCAAAGGAAAAAGTCACATGGTCCACCCACCTAGCAAATGCATTCAGAGAGGCTAAAAACCACATTGACACAATCAAAGACCTCTACCTCCCATCTCCAGACGACCAGCTTCTCCTGGTCCCAGACGGATCACAAAAAACACCAGGCATAGGCCACATCCTATACGCCATCGTAGACGGATGTCGCAAACCAGTCCGCTACCACTCTGTAAAGCTGCCAGAGAACGTTAAAAAATGGTCCCCCTGCGAGGTAGAGGCACTTGCTTTCGCCACAGGTATTCAGGCAGAAATAGACATCATCAAAGAGTCAAAACACCCTCTCCTCATTGCCCCAGACAGCTGTCCAGTCAAAGACGCAGTCAACCTCATAAAAAAGGGCAAATTCAGCGCAAGCGCTAGGATGAATAGCTTCATCACAAACATAAACCGCATCCCAGTAGAGGTACTCCACGTCAGTGGTAAAGCAAACCTCAATGCGGGAGGAGACATGCACTCTAGAAACCCCTCAACCTGCAACACTGAATTGTGCACCATCTGCACCTTTGTCAATACGTCCATCCAATCAGTACTCAACCCAACGGCAACGCTGGGCGCAATCTCCTCACGCACCCTCTACAACCCTAAATCGTGGGCAGCGGCCCAGAATTCCAACGCAGCCTGCAAAACGGCGGCAAGCCATCTGAGAACAGGGAAACAACCCTCAAAAAAATCCGGACAAATTTGCTCAGAAGTCCGCAGGTACTGCTCTATCGCAACAATCGACCAAAATGGCTGCCTTGTTGTACAGCCGCCACCAGAACTCGGCAAAAATAACCTCAACAAAATAATCATTCCAACACCGCTACTGCCATCCCTACTTTGGCACATGCACAATGCGGAGAACCACCCAACCAAAACCCAGCTCAGGGCACTCTTTGACACAATGTTCTACGGCATTATGGTACAAAACCAGCTGGACACCCTCTACGAAGAATGCTTCCAGTGCAAAGTCCAAGCAAAACTCCCAAAGCCTGAGAAAAATCACTCTTCATGCACCCAGACAAACCACCCTGGAGAGTACATGCATGCCGATGTCATCAAAAGACACCAGCAAAAAATATTCATCCTCAGAGATCAATTCTCCTCCCTCACATCCACAACATTGATAAATTCAGAACAAGCCGCCGATCTAAAATCAGCAATCATCAACCTCACCAGTCCAATTCGACTCGCACCACAAATAACGGTGCGCACGGACAATGCTACTGGATTTCAAGCCTTAACAAAAGACAAAGATCTGCAAAACCTCGGCATAACCATCGCCCTAGCAGACAGTAACAACATCAACTCAAACGCGGTTGTTGACAAAGCCTGCAGCGAGATAGAAACCGAAATAACAAAACTCCAGCCACAGTCTGGAAAAATAACAGAAACAACACTTGCTCAGGCAACCCTCCTCCTCAACACAAAAATCAGAAGGAAAGAACAGCTGTCTGCCACAGAAATACACTTCTCAAGAAGCCAGACAACAAGTGAAAACCTCCACTTGGATGATCAACAACTCAGAACATCCCAAATAGGAGCCAGACACCTATCGGTACAAACACCACAAACCACCCTCAAGCAGGGTGATTCGGTCGTACTCAAAGAAAAACCAAACAAACATGCCTCTAGGGATGTATTCCTGGTCACAGATACCAACAACCAGGAAGTGCACATGCAAAAAATTGCCAATCCCTTATCTTCAACTCCCAACATCAGACCAAAAGTCTATGTCACACAGCAGAAGCTCCTGCATCCAGTCCACAAACCCACCATTCTCAAACATACAAAGATCAAAGAAACCATTCAGCTCACCTCACATCATACACCAGAACAAGAATGGTCACCATTCAATCGACACTTCTACACTCAGCATGAAGATCAGGAAGAGGATGACGAATTGCCTCAGCAGCAGGAGCTGCCAGCTCAGCAGATGGATAACTGGCTACAACAGCATAGGCAAAGAGCAAGACAAGCACTCCAGCAGCAGCAAAATGCCATTCAGGCATACATACCACCCCCGCGGCCGCTCCCGCCGCCACAACAGCAGCAACAGCAGCCCATACCAAACCCGCGGCCGCAACTGACACACCAGCAAAGGGAGCCTTCACCGGGGCCCCCCCAGCAGCAGCAAATTCAAACACCACCGCCCCAACCAACCTCCCCGCAACCAATACGCCCACCCCGAGCAGCTAAACAACAGGCAATACAAAAAATGGCTGAGATGACAACCAAGGACACCATTCCCCAGCTTGAAGGAGCGGAACCAACACCAGAAACCTCTCCAAACACATCAACAACAAACACAACCCCAAACACATCTTCTGGGGAAGAAGAACAACTCATCCATCATCTCAGCCCCACAGAACCTTGGTCCCCAACACCCCCTCATGACGAAAATCATGAGCTAAACCTGGCTTTCCTTCTTCAAGATTATCACGAATCTTCTCCATCACCAGAATGGGATGACACCTGGCCAGAGCCTTATGGCACCTCGGATTCAGAATATGAGCATGACGACCTCCTCTTCGAGTCCCCTCATCCTGACGACTACCACTATCTGCCCCGACGACGCAATACCAACTAGGTCGTCCACATTTTACACCTGACAAATCCCTCCAGGAAGATACTTTTATTATAAATAACGACGGCTAAAAGGGTCGCTTTGGTTAAACCCACCTTGCCAACGGCTAAAATGGGACGCTTCGGTGAAACCCCACCTTACCAGAAAACACCCTCCTTGAGAGGTAGTTTACATACCCCTACAAGGGAAACCTCCGCGAGGGATGTTTTTATTTCAAAGAAAAAAGGGGGACGTCACGCTGTAGGATCATCACCTGCACGGGCAGACCTGCCAGCATCTACCAAGACCTGCTGGCCCGTTGCCGGGACCTGCTGGCCTGTTGCCAGTCCTGTCAATACCTGCATGGCATGCTGCTCAGATCATATACCTGCTGCTGATAGTAATATTGCTGTGATTACTTAATCCTTTGCTCACCTGCTCACCTGCTGATTATCTCTCATGTGGACTCCTATTTCCAGAAGAAGTGTCGGCTGACCTTACAATGATTGCCAGGTGGGTACAATAACGTGGTGGCAGCGGTGGGATACCAACAACCCACCACCCTCAACCACCATCCACAGCGGGACCTGCCAGTCGACAGGTCCTTTAATCAATAGCGGATCACCCTCTGCCAGGGACTGTATCTGAGTCTAAGACGACTGACTCAGTGCAGTCCTGGGGCAAGGGGACCTCTAACATCTTTCCACCACAGAGAGCTGCAGCGTGCACACTCTCACCTACCCGGAGCTGCTGCGTGCAGGTCCTTTCACAAACAGTGGGCTACCAACAGGTGGGCCCTTTCTTTTCTTTTAACCCACAGCATCATTAGCATTGGCCATGCCTACCTTGAAGATATACCCTCCTGAAAAGCTGCCAGCCACTGGGGTCACAGATCTCACTTTNGACATTTGGTCCCAGGAACTTACCATCTACATCCANCAGGATGAAAGGCTNGCTGTCTTTCTGCCAAGAGGCGCCTACCACACCTGGCAGCCGGGNGATGAAAACCCCGACCGCATCACTGAGGTGCAAGGTGGAGATGCCGCGGCCCAACTTGTTGTGCGCAGGCGCGAACTGCTAGCATTCCTCTCCATTGTCGCGAAATCATGTCACATACAGCATTATAACGTCATTATGCGACATTCCACTAGCCTAACCTGGATATTTCAACGGCTGCGAGAGGACTATGACATCCAGCAGAAGGGTATACATTTCTTCAATCTCCTGGAACTGAAATACACACCAGGAGAACCGGCAGCAGGTTTCTACAACACCTACAGAAACCTCCTTATCGCCAATCTGCGCAAGACAGGAGACACTATAGCTTGGCAAAACAACACTGTCCTTGAAGAGGATGAAAAGCTCTCCCCCACCACTGAGGATCTCATCCTCGCAAACGTCCTCACCCTGATAGATAGCCGCCTACCAGGACATGTCAAAGACCATTACCACCACCTCATAGGCAAAACAAAGAGCCTAATGGATTACAAAGCAGACATCTTAGTCAAAGTCCCCACCCTCCTTGCCGAAATGGATAAAACCCACAACGGCACTGTCCACTGCCAGCCCGAGGAACACCTGGGGGCCCTCAGGTACCAACCCAATGCCAGAGGCCGGCACACCGTGAACAGAGGGAACTACGGCGGATACCGCGGCAGCAACAGGCCCTACCAACACACATACAGCGCGCCTACCAACAACAGGACTGCCAAACCTCTTTACTGCCGCCTGTGCCATCTTACAGGTCAGCCGGATGAGATGGTACGCTCGCACCGCCTAGGGGACCTCACATGCCCAAAAATATCTGCCTCAGACAAACAGCACATTGAGGCGTCTCGCGCACAGCCGAGGATCAACGCCATTCAACAGCCACCAGAGGAGCTGGACATGGAGGACCTGGCAGACCAATTTGGTTACGGCACCATTGAGGATGCCGCCGTGGAGGACCAGGTTAGTCCCGTCACGGCCGCACCCACTGCTGCACCCGCGGCTGCACCTGCACACGTGGCTGCACCTGCACACGCGGCCGCACCCGCACCCTCACCCAGATGCAATCTCATCAAACCGGTACCTAGCCAAATTCTTACAGTGTTCACAAAAGAAAAAACCCCTGTCCATATAGAATTAGACTCCAATGCCACACTCAATTACATTAGATTGGATGCAGCCAAAGCTCTAAAAGTACCTATCACTCCAAATTCACAACTATCTATACTTGCTGATGGAATAACAAAACTGCCTGCAATTGGCGAAATTCATCATACTTTTTACAGGAATGACTGGGAGGTGACCCTACAAGCTGTGGTAGTGGAACACCTGCACACACAAATCATCGGGGGCACGGTCTTCCTGAAAAACAACAACATCCAGCAAGATTTTATAAACAATACAGTTAAAATAGGCAGCAGAATCATAGTACCAGCCACCAGCCCAGCCCTACTTTTACCTATTCAACCCTACAGCCAACTATGCAACATAAATGTCACAAAAACTTTGCTGCCTGGCCAATGCCTCACTATAAAAGTGCCTTTTACAGAGCAAAATGTCATTGCTGTTGAACCTGCTGACCACAGCGCCGCGGACGCGTGGCCGCCCCCGCAACTCTGCACAGTGCAGCACGGGGGGATCAAACTGCTCAACACAACACCCAACCCTATCATGCTGGGTAAGGACATCAAGCAGATCACCACAAGGCCAACCACAACCATTCCACACAAAACTCAGGAATGCACCAGGTACATGCCAACCATCAAACAGGTAGCGGATGCACCCGCACCCCCAACGGCAACAGACATTCCAAAACAGGTACTCCTTGACATAGAGCAAGCCCACAATGACTATGCGCAAGTATTCAATAAAGATCTCACCCAGGGGTACAACGGCAACAGCGGTCCGCATACTTGCAGACTCAACTGGGCTGGAGATACAAGGCCCACCGCCGACCAGGTACGCATGGTCAGCTACAGTCATGACTTGAAACAACTTCACCAGGCCGTTTGCGACGACCTCACCCATCAACAGGTGCTAGGAATACCTCAAGAACACGACCTTACGGTACAATTTGTGTGCCCAAGCTTCCTGCGCCGCAAGCCCCGGGCCAAAGGAAAACCGAACCATCTCCTCACAAAGGACGATGTCAGGTTAGTTGTCAACTTCAGCCCCATCAATAACCATCTCAAAAACATCCCGTCGGTCAAAACAACTCCAAACGACATCCTTGTCGCATTAGGCCGCTGGAAACACATAATCATATTTGACCTGTACCAGGGATTTTTCCAAAACCACATGGCACAGGAGGACTCAAAATGGTTAGGCATAGCCACACCCTTCGGCGGCGTCCGTTTCATGAGACGAAGCGGACAAGGGCTCCTCGGACAATCTGAAGAGTTGGAGGAGCTCCTATCAAAAATTCTCAAACAAGAGCTTCAACAAGGCAGCTGCTGCAAAATTGCAGATGACATCATAATCGGCGGTGAAACATACGAAGAAACAACACAAGTGTATAGGTCCGTACTAAAAAAATTCAGCGCGGCAAACATCAAACTTGCCGCATCCAAAACGCACATCTTCCCCAGCACAACTGACATCCTGGGATGGAAATGGCACCAAGGGGGAAAGCTGCAACCCTCCCCCCACAGAAAGCTTGCCCTCAAAAACACAAAACAGGAAGATATTTCAACCATCAAAGACCTTCGCAGCTGGGTAGGTCTCTACAAGACGCTACTCATTGCCACTCCCAACCTGGCCACGGTTATGGATCCCTTCGACCAAGAGGCCGCCAACAAGGAATCCAAAGAAAAAGTAACCTGGACCACAGAACTCGCCAACGCGTTTCGAGAAGCAAAAAATCACATAGACACCATGCAAGACCTCTACCTACCATCCCCAGATGACCAACTCCTTCTGGTGCCTGACGGATCCCAAAAAACACCCGGAATAGGACACATCCTCTATGCCATCGTGGATGGTCGCCGAAAACCTGTCCGGTACCACTCCGTCAAGCTCCCTGAAAACGTAAAAAAATGGTCACCATGCGAGGTGGAGGCCCTAGCATTTGCAACAGGAATCCAGGCAGAAATGGACCTCATCAAGGAGTCCAAACACCCGCTCCTCATCGCGCCTGATAGCTGTCCAGTAAAAGACGCGGTAAACCTCATCAAAAAAGGCAGATTCAGCGCAAGCGCCCGCATGAACAGCTTTATCACCAACATAAACCGCACACCCGTAGAGGTGCTTCACGTAAGCGGCAAAGCAAACCTCAATGCAGGCGGTGACATGCAATCTAGAAATCCGTCTCCATGCAACACCGAACTCTGTACTATCTGCACATTTGTCAACAATTCAATACAATCGGTGCTAAATCCATCCGCATCACTGGGTGCCATCTCTTCACGCACCCTCTATAATACAAAATCATGGGCAGCGGCGCAAAACTCCAACACGGCATGCAAAACAGCAGCTAGTCACCTCAAGACTGGCAAACAACCGTCAAAAAAATCAGGCCAAATACTTTCAGAGATTCGCCGATACTGCTCCATTGCCAAAATAGGTCAAGATGGATGCCTAGTAGTGCCACCTACCCCAGAGCTGGGAAAAAATCAACTGCAAAAAATCATCATACCGACGCCACTGCTGCCATCCCTACTTTGGCACATGCACAATGCAGAAAACCACCCCTCAAAGACACAACTTCGAACCTTGTTCGACAAAATGTTCTACGGCATCATGGTCCAACACCAGATTGATGCTATATATGAGGAGTGCTTCCAATGCAAAGTACAAGCCAAACTACCAACACCTGAAAAAATGCACTCCTCCTGTACAGAAACGAACCACCCAGGCCAATACATGCATGCCGACGTCATCAGACGGCACCGACAAAAAATATTCATACTTAGAGACCAGTTCTCATCCTTCACATCCGCCATGCTAATCCAAACAGAGCAGGCCGCAGACCTCAAATCAGCAATCATCGCGCTCACCAACCCAATTCGCCTCGCACCAGAAATTGTAGTCCGCACTGACAATGCCACAGGTTTCCAGGCACTCACCAAGGACAAAGACCTGCAAGACCTAGGCATCACCATCGCACTAGCTGACACACTTAACATCAACTCAAACGCTGTCATTGACAAAGCATGCAGCGAATTGGAGACAGAGATAAACAAACTCCAACCGCAAGGCGAACAAATTACCGACTCAAAACTGGCTCAAGCGGCCCTTCTCCTCAATACAAAAATAAGGAGAAAAGAGCAACTGTCTGCCACTGAAATCCACTTCTCAAGAAGCCAAACTACAAGCGAAAACCTACACTTGAATGACCAATTGCTCAGAACATCGCAATTGGCCTCCAGGCACCTATCAGTACAACAACACACTTCTCTCAAACAAGGAGATGCGGTAGTGCTCAAACAGAAACCAGAAAAACACACCTCCAGAGATGTATTTTTGGTCACAAACACAGATAAAGAGCACGTGCAAATGCAAAAGATAGCAAACCCCTTCTCAACAACCACTACAATCCGGCCAAAAGTCTACACTACCCATCACAAACTCCTTCATCCAGTCCACAAAACAGGAACATTCAAACGCACAAACCAACCTGATCACAATCCTCCTCACACCGTCGATCAACAACAACAAGAATGGTCGCCATTCAATCGACACTTCTACACCCAACAAGATGACCAAGACGACGACGAAGAGCAGCCACAGCAGCATCCACAGCCAGCTCAGCAGATGCAAAACTGGATTCAGCAGCAAAGACAGCAGGCGAGGCAGGCACTTCACCAACACCAAAACGCCATTCAGGCGTACGAACCGCCTCCGCGGCCCCCCCCGCCTCCAACGGAACCTCAACAACCGGTCCCTC
>JGI12547J11936_1000325_pt1 | contig 12458 bp, 9 predicted proteins | sample LakEriepJuly2011_2_FD_11936 | JGI IMG/M metagenome (IMG submission 11936)
ATTCAGATTTTCTAAGGATAAATTAGTCTGCTTTGCGAAATGGTCTGGGGATAAAACGGCAAATCCCCGTTCGCTGAATTGCGAGCTAAATTGTTCTAAGGAAGTAAAGGGAGGGATCAACATATCGAGCTAATCATCAACACTATTTCCTGTATTCCGAATCTGCAGAGTAATTTTTTGTTTCGCTAACTCTATCTTTAGGTGTTGGGCAAACTGGGCATATAAGCCATCTGGAAACCCGGTCATGATTTTTAAGGTTTTGGGAGGGTGGGGAAGAAGGAACCAGGTAATAATAAAAACAGTCGTTACCAGAGTAATAATCACCAAAACAAGGGCGGCTGGTCTAGAGGCTAGCTGATACAAAAGGTTCATGGATATATCATTGTATTTTTAACAATTATGCCCTGATTGATCAAATAACTATGAACTCAAATTCTTTGCGTGTTGCCCTAATTACAGGTGCTGGAACCGGTATCGGAAAAGCGGCTGCCAAAGCCCTTCTTACCGATGGCTTTTGTATCGTATTAACCGGTCGTAAGATGGAGCGGCTCACGAAGGCGATCGAAGAAATTGGGGGTAATGATAAAAACTGCCTGGCGGTCTCATGCGATATTGGGAAACCTGATGAGGTAAAGGTCTTATTTGCTGCTCTCAAGAGTAAGTTTGGTCGCATTGACGTACTTTTTAATAACGCCGGCACAGGTGCCCCGGCCATCCCCATGGATGAGCTTAGTTATGAACAATGGATGAATGTGGTGAATAGTAATTTATGTGGTGCGTTCTTATGCTCCCAAGAGGCTATGCGCATGATGAAAGCACAATCCCCACAAGGCGGTCGCATTATTAATAATGGCTCGATCTCTGCTCATGCCCCACGCCCAAATACCGCTCCCTATACATCCACTAAACATGCAATTACTGGACTAACTAAATCAATTTCATTAGATGGTCGTCCGTTTAATATTAATTGTGGGCAAATTGATATTGGTAATGCTGCCACTGAGATGACCGAGCGGATGGCCAATGGCATTATGCAGGCTGATGGATCGATCAAAGTAGAGCCACGTATGGATGTTGACCATGTTGGTCAGGCGGTTTTGCACATGGCAAAGTTACCGCCCGAGAGTAATGTCTTATTTATGACCATCATGGCTAGCAAAATGCCATTTGTAGGTCGTGGCTAATTAATAGAGCTGGTAGGCTAAGCCGAGCTAACCTGAATGAGATTATGGCTAAGTGGGCCGATATATGTTTTCTTAAAATCCATCAATGAATATATCAACAGACCATGTATTGCGAAAACGCCTAGAAAATTAAGGGCTAGAGATCTGCGTAATCTCATTAAGTTATTTCAATTTGATTATTTAAATCCAATCCTATCTAAGATTCGTTGCGCTGCTANCTGATTACGTCCAATAGCGGCCACTGAGACCTTCTCANCCTGATAAGGTCCTAAAGCTTTTAGGGCAGAGTTATCCACCTTCACTGAAGTCACAGCAGGCCATTCATTATTACCATCTGCTAGATAAATCTGTGCAGCGTCGCTAGCTAAATACTCCAAGAACTTTACAGCCGCTTTAGGATTTGGTGCATTTTTTGCTACCCCTCCCCCAGAGATATTGATATGAACACCACCTGCGTTTTGATTGGGCCAAATATGCCCTACCTTAGCGACAGTCGCCATGTCCTCGGGCTTAGTGGAACGCATGAGACGCGCAAGGTAGTAAGAATTTGTTATAGCAACACCACATTCTCCAGAGGCAACTGCTTTAATTTGATCAGTATCTCCACCTTTTGGAGAGCGAGCCATATTTGCCACCATACCCTTTGCCCATTGCTCTGTAGCAACTGAACCATCTCGCTCAATCAATGCGCCCACCAAGGACAACATATATGGGTGCGATCCAGAACGCGTGCAAACCTTACCCTTATTAACGGGCTCAGCAAGCTTTTCATACGTATTTACATTCTGAGGATTGATGCTTGCTTTGTTGTAAACAATGATACGAGCTCGGGTGGAGAAACCAAACCAAGTCGTACCGTCGGCATCTGCTTTTGCCCGCAGATTCATTGGTATGCGCTGATCTAAAAGCTTTGATTGAGTAGGTCTAAACATCCCATTAACCTGTGCACGCCATAATCGCGCTGCATCTACTAACAAAATAACATCGGCAGGACTTTTTGTCCCCTCACTATTAAGGCGCTCTAATAATGCATTGTCATCAGCCTCAATACGGTTGATCTTAATTCCTGTGGATTTTGTGAAATTGGCATACAAAGCCTCATCGGTTTGGTAATGCCGTGCCGAATAAAGATTAAGCTCATTGTTTGGTTCCGATGCGAACCCCTTGCTCGAGTTCGCTATGAGCAAAGTAATAGCTACTAAGAATAATTTTAGCCGGGTTAGCCAATCACCATATTTTGAAACCATTCTGCAACCCCTATTGATCAGTACACTAGGAAGTATCCTATCACAAATGAGAATGATTATCAATAGTATTGATGATTTCGGGGTTTCTAGCGCCCTTTTGAGATGGCCCTTGTTAACAAAATGACTGGTAATAGTCCAACCAAGACTATGCTTAAGGCTGGCAGTGCAAGTTCAGCAAGTCGCTCATCTGCTGCAAGTTGATAAGTGGCCACTGCCAAAGTATCGAGATTAAATGGTCGTAGTAGCAATGTGGCAGGTAACTCTTTCATGACATCAACAAATACAAAGAGTAAAGCAGTCAACACACTACGCCGTAATAGAGGTAGATGAATTCTACGGATCATCTCCCATGGCTTTGCGCCCAATAATGCAGCGGTACCATCCATCGCTGGGGTAATTCGGGTTAATCCTGTTTCGATACTTTGAAGTCCGGCCGATAAAAAACGAATCAGATAGGCATACACTAAAACACCAACGCTCACTGACATAAACCATGCAACATCCAATAATCCCATGAGTGATAGGATGCCGACACCTAAAACAGCGCCGGGTAAGGCATATCCAACCGTTAGCACGCGGTTCATTGATCGCAGTGTTTGACTTTGACTTAAGCGCGCAGCATACGCAAGAAATACAGCACAGATAACCGCTACGATTGCAGTGAGTGCTGCGAGTCCCAAGGAATTCTTTAACCATGAAAAGTAACGAGGGTCCATGGTGAAGCCCTCACTCAATAGCAAGTGCAGCAATATCAGCATAGGTAATACAAATGCAAAAAATAAAGTCAGTCCGCAAAAGCAAGATGCATAGAGTGCATGCGTGCCCTGCAAGCGTTTCGGAATTACTCCCTGTGAAGTGGTATTGACCAGGGCGTAGCGCTGACGTGAGCGGTTATGCTGTTCCCAGTAAAACACCAGCAAGACAAAGGTCAACAACATCAGCGATAGGTGCACAGCCGCCATTCGGTCCCCAAAGGAAAGCCAGGCCTTGAAGATCCCGGTTGCAAAGGTCTGTAAACCAAAATAAGAGACCGCCCCAAAGTCCGCTAAGACCTCCATGAGCGCCAAAGCAATACCCGTGAAGATCGCTGGTCTTGTCATAGGCAACACTAAGCGAATAAATGCCTCAACACTGCTATAACCCAAGGTTTCTGCTGCCTCCATTAGATGTGCGCTGCGATCTAAAAATGAAGTACGGGCGACTAAGTACACATAGGGATACAAACAAAGAGAAAAAGTCCAAATAGCGCCACCCAAGGAACGCGGATCGGGTAAAGCCGCATGGATCCCAAAACTATCGCGCAGGATAGTTTGCAACGGACCGGAGAACTGTAAAAAATCAACGAAGAGATAAGCCATAACATAGGCGGGAACTGCTAAGGGCAAAATAAGCCCCCACTCAAATAGTTTTTTGCCTGGGAATTGATAATTTGCCACTAACCATGCATTACCTACTCCGAGAATAAAGACACCAATGCCAACACCAAGGCCCAGTAAGAGTGTAGTGACCACATAATCAGTTAAGACGTAATTCCATAAATGAAGAAGCGTGCTATCGCCTATTTCTCCTAATTCTGCGGATGATAGGGGTTGCCCTCCACCCCAAAAAAGAGGCAAAAGTAAGCCAATGATCGGCAAAGATAAGAATAAAGAAAGAAGAATTGCAGCGGCGCGCATGAGAGAGTGATTGATGAGGGTCTTATCTGCTATTTGTACAGGATTTGTGAATTTAAGCAATTCAATGAGAAAATTATAGGGATGAATTCCAATCCAATCCTAATTTCGCTTGAAAACATTGCCATTCAGTTTCCGAAGCAAGATGGCTCAGGCATCTTAGAAATTGTGAATGGGCTTAGTTTTAGCCTTCCCCAGGGTGATATTGCATGCCTCCTAGGCCCCTCTGGGTGTGGAAAATCAACCGTACTACGTGCTATTTGTGGCTTTGAGCCTTTGCAGATGGGTGAGATTCAAATTCATGGCAAAACAGTGAGCTCAAAAAGCATCCGAGTTTCTCCAGCAGATCGTAAGGTTGGCATGGTTTTTCAAGACTTTGCACTATTTCCACACCTAACGGTGCTTGAGAACGTTATCTTTGGTTTGCGCGAAGGTTCAACCGCAGATCGAAGACAAAGGGGAATGCGGTGGTTGGAGCGGGTATCTTTACACGATAAAGCGGCGGCCTACCCTCACGAACTCTCTGGGGGTCAACAGCAACGAGTAGCTTTAGCAAGAGCAATGGCACCCGAGCCTGATCTAATTTTGCTAGATGAACCATTCTCAAATCTTGACATTGATTTACGCGAGCGACTTGCGGACGAGATGCGCGATATTCTGAAAGCAAATAATGTAACGGCCCTTCTCGTTACGCATGATCAATTTGAGGCCTTTGCCATCGCCGATCACATTGGCATTATGAACAACGGCAAAATAGTGCAATGGGATACCCCTTACGATCTTTACCACAAGCCGATTAACCGCTATGTCGCTGAATTTATTGGTCGGGGTGTATTTATTCAAGGAGAAACTCAGGCTAACGGTGCTGTAATGATTGAGCTTGGGCAATTGCAACTCGATGATGGGGAACATATCGCCCCTGGCAAGCAAATTGATGTGCTCTTGCGGGCCGATGATATTCAACACGATGATGATAGCCCTATGCAAGCAGAGGTAGTTCGTAAGGCTTTTAGAGGGGCGGATTTTTTATACACCCTGAAGCTTCAATCCGGACAAGAAGTATTTGCCTTTGTCCCCAGTCATCACAATCATGCGATTGGCGAAAAAATTGGCATCCGCTTAGGGGCCGATCACGTTGTTACTTTTCAAGACAAGCATCAAGACTAATGAATAAAAAGCGCTAAGGGCTACCAGTCTCTGGGGCTTCTTTTGTATTACCAATCGATATCAATATCGCAATACCGAGCAATACAACGCCAATACCAACTAGCTGTAAGAGGCTAATGGGTTCACTTAAAAAATACCACCCTAAGAAAGCAGTTCCAACCGGGCCGATCGTACTGGCCTGCGCAGTCATGCTTGAGCCAATGCGTTGCACCGCCATCATGATGCATACCATTGGTATAAAGGTACAAAATAGGGCGTTAATCCAAGCAAGCTGGTAAACCTCCGTACTTTGTATGAATAACTGATTGAAATCTAGTAGGATCGACTGGAGGCAGGCAGCGACTGTCGCTGAGGCACTTGCTAAAGCCACTAAACGAATACTACCTACTCGACCAACCAACTCACCTGCAAAGATTAAATAGAAGGAATAAACCACCGCTGCCAAAAATACCAAGATACTTCCAAGGACAACAGCCCCACCTTCATTAATCTGAATATCGTGCATAAATACCAACATGATGCCAAGGTAGGCGACGACCATGGCTAGATATTGCCTTCGATCAATGGCTTTGTTCAACAGAAATTTAGATAAAATTAAAACAATTGCTGGGGTCAGATACAAGATCACTCTTTCCAGTCCAGCAGAGATATATTGCAGTCCTAGAAAATCAAGATAGGAAGATAAGAAGTGGCCCAATAAACCAATACTACATACTTTCACAATATCGTTTCGGATTAAGGGCTGTAATGCGGAGTGGCGTTGACTCCACCAGACTGCAACCCAAAAGATGGGTAATGAAAAGACCATGCGTAAAGTTAGAATTACATCGGCTGTGGCGCCATACTGATATGAAAACTTAACCACAATGGCTTTAGCAGCAAAAAGAATTGCTCCGATACTGGCAAATACGATAGAAACGATAAAATGAGATTGCATCTTGGCTACACTTACTTAAAACAATTAGGATGGATCATTTGTTGAAACATCATTTAGAATCTCTTTTCTTATACGGAAAATACAAATGAACAATGCCACTGAAACTATAAAACTAGTTCAATTACTCGATGCTTTTTGTGAAGCGTTTAATCGACATGACCCTGATGCTATTGTATCGATGATTACCGATGATTGTGAATTTAGACCTGCGCTTGGTGATAAGCAATTTGGTGCATCAATTAAAGGTAAATCTGCAATTAAAGAAGCGTTTATCAATACCTTTGCAATGTTTCCAGATGCCAAATGGGTTCCCAGGAACAAGAATGAGGTTATTGGGGAACGGGGCTTTTCAGAGTGGACTTTTATTGCGACCCGTCAAGCGGATGGTGCTTTTTTTGAGATGGATGGCGTTGATCTATTTTTCTTTAAAGATGGCAAGATCTGCATAAAAGATGTATATCGCAAAAACCGTGAGCCCATTTTTCCGAAATAATATCGACATCAATCCCTGATGCTTTAATATCATTACGATGCAAGCTTACAACCCATTCCATGACCCCTTGGTTGATTCCATTCCAGGAACCAATCAAGACTACTCTCCTACCTACTGGGTAGCCAGCGCAGGCTCACCACCACAAACTAATGGTCCCGTCCCAGGTGATATGGATGCCGATGTAGTGATTGTCGGTTCCGGAGCCACCGGCATTTCAACTGCTCTTTACTTAGCCCAAGAGTATGGTATTCAAGCAGTTATCCTGGAGGCCAATCAAACCGCTTGGGGTTGCTCTAGTAGGAATGGCGGTCAAGGTCAAAATGCAAGCGGGCGATTAAGTCGCTCTCAATGGATTGAGCGTTGGGGTCTAGATACTGCAAAACGACTAGATCGTGAAATCCGTACTGGATTTGATAATTTTGCTCAATTGACCTCTGAAATTGATTGCGAGGCAACTCCGGGGGGTCATTTATATGTTGCTCATCGGCCAGATAAATTAGCCTATTTAGAAAACGAAGCACATGTCAAACGATCCATCTTTGGGTATAAACCCCAAATATTATCGGTAGCTGAAATCAAGGAGCGATATTGTGATGATCGCGATGCTCATGGAGCTCTACTTGAAGAAGAGGGTATTGGCATACATCCTCTAAAGTTTAACTTTGGCATGCTAAAAAAAGCACAGGCCTTGGGTGTAAAAATATATACAGGAAGTCCAGTACTGGAATCTAAATCGATCAATGGTATCGAGCACTTATATACTCCAACTGGCGTTGTTAAAGCCAAAAGGGTTGCCTTCTGCACGGGTGGCTATACAGGACAAAATGTCAATCCGAGCCTGAAGAATAAGATCCTACCAGTACTCTCAAACTCCCTTGTTACTCGACCTCTTACTGCTGCAGAAATATCTGCTACACAATTTCGTTCTCATGTTTTTTTAACCGATACCCGAAAATTGCGTTTTTATTATCGCCTTCTAAAAGATAATCGTCTGCAAATAGGTAGCCGCAGCTCTATTCATGGTAGCGATGCAGGTAACCCAAAACATTATCAACTGTTATTAGATGGTATTGCCCGCAAGTTCCCGCCTCTTGCCGGTATTCAAGTGGATTACTCCTGGTGGGGTTGGGTCGATGTCAGCCACGATATGATGCCCCGTATTACAAAACCAAATCCCAACACGAATGTTTGGTATGCCGTTGGATATGGTGGCAATGGTGTTTCTTTCTCAACCTGGGCTGGCAAACGATTGGCCCAACGAGTCGCTGGAAAGGATCAAAATGATCCTGTATTTAACTTACCAATCTATTCTTCTGAGTTAGAGTACCCCAATATCTTTGGCAAGATTAGATCCGAACTTTTTGCCCCATTCCGTCGTTTTGGTCAGTCATTTCTTTATCGGTGGTACTGGCTAAAAGATGAGGTCATTTAGAGTTCTAATTCTATTTTTTCCTACAGACCAATAGCCGATCCCAGCAATTACTAGCTGGGATTTTTATTTCTGGTGGGCCCACCAGGACTTGAACCTGGGACCAAAGGATTATGAGTCCTCTGCTCTAACCAACTGAGCTATGGGCCCCTTAGATCAAATCAATCTTCTTCGAGGAAGGTCTTGAGCTTATCACTTCGGCTTGGATGACGCATCTTCCGCAGAGCCTTGGCTTCGATTTGACGAATTCGCTCACGCGTTACATCAAACTGTTTACCAACCTCTTCCAAAGTATGGTCGGTGCTCATCTCAACACCAAAACGCATGCGCAGAACTTTTGCCTCACGGGGCGTTAATGAGTCGAGTACGTCCTTAACAACATCCCGCATCGAGTCATGAAGTGCAGCATCGGCAGGGGCAAGAGTATTGGAATCTTCAATAAAATCGCCCAAATGGGAATCCTCATCATCGCCGATTGGCGTTTCCATAGAGATGGGCTCTTTAGCGATCTTCATGATCTTACGAATCTTATCTTCTGGGATTTCCATTTTTAGAGCCAGAGTTGCTGCGTCGGGCTCATGACCAGTCTCTTGCAAGATCTGACGGCTAATACGATTCATCTTATTGATGGTTTCAATCATATGTACTGGAATGCGGATGGTTCGTGCCTGATCTGCAATCGATCGGGTAATAGCCTGACGAATCCACCAGGTAGCATAGGTTGAGAACTTATAACCACGGCGATACTCAAACTTATCAACTGCTTTCATTAAGCCAATATTGCCTTCTTGAATTAAATCCAAGAACTGTAAGCCGCGATTGGTGTACTTCTTAGCAATGGAAATGACCAGACGTAAGTTAGCTACGGTCATTTCGCGCTTTGCTTCCCGAGCACGTTTCTCGCCCGCAATCATTTGCTTATTGACTTCTTTAAGCTCATTAAGTGGCAAAACTACTTTTGTCTGGATATCAATCAATTTTTGTTGTAATTCTTGAATTGCAGGTACATTGCGCTCTAAAAGTGCACTATAAGGCTTAGAGTCCTTAAGCAGATTACCGGTCCAACGTAAGTTCATCGACATCTTCGGAAACGCTTGTATTACTTCAGAACGGGGTACGCCAATCTTATCCACGAGTATGCTCACAATACCGCGCTCGAGTTTCCAAACTTCATCGACTTGCGAGCGCATGGTGTCACAAAGTTTCTCAACACTCTTAGCGGTCAAACGAAATCCCAGTAATTCATTCCGAATCACATCTTGTGCTTTGAGATAGCCAGGTGAGTTATAACCATCGCGATCATGGGCGCGACGCATTTTGTCGAACTGAGTCCGAATGACTGCAAATTTCTCAAGGGAGCGCTGTTTTAACTCCTCCAATTGTTTAGCGCTCGCAGTGCTAGAACCGCCACCGCCACTGCCACCTTCTTCTTCATCACCCTCTTCGCCCTCATCCATCATCTCAAGCTCATCGGGCTCATCAGGTGCCATCGGAATATCTACTGCATTGGGGTCGACTAATCCATCAACAAATTGATCAATCTCCATCTCGCCGCTTGTAATCTTATCGACGTTGCCTAAGATTTCAGTAATCGTCACCGGACAAGCAGACAAAGCCATCACCATATCTTTGAGGCCTGCCTCAATCTTCTTGGCAATCACAATCTCACCCTCGCGGGTTAACAGATCAACCGTGCCCATCTCGCGCATATACATCCGCACTGGATCGGTTGTGCGTCCAAACTCAGAATCAACGGTTGAGAGAGCTGCCTCAGCCTCCTCTTCAGCCTCCTCTTCCGAGCTGGCGGTATGGCCATGCTCATTCAGTAGCAAAGTCTCTGCATCGGGTGCTTGTTCGTATACCGTAATACCAATATCGTTCAGCAAGCCAATTAAGGTCTCCAATGCATCCGCATCAGACAACTCATCTGACATCACGTCATTCATTTCTCCATGGGTCAAATACCCCTTGGATTTACCCATTTTGATGAGGGTCTTAAGCCGTGAACGACGAAGCTCTTGTTGTTCTTCGGTGCCGAGCTGCTGAGCAGCAAACTCTTTTAAGAGAGCTTTTTCTTTTGCTTTGCGATCGCGCGCTTTTTGCCGATCGGTGCGGTTATCAACACCCGGTTCACTGACCACCTCAACTTTGGGTTTGCGTCCTCGAGTTTTTTTAATTGGCTGACCATTCTCATCGAGCTCAATTGCCGCTTCTTTTGCTTTTAACTTCGCGGCCTTTGCATCTGCTTTAGCCTGTTCTTTGGCAGCTTTCTCTTGGGCTTTTTTGAGGGCCTTCTCGGCAGCTGCTTTTTTAGCTAACTCTTTGGCTGTTAATTTTGGTACCGCCTTGACCGACTTGGCCGCAGGTTTAGCAGTTTTACCGAGGGGCTTCGCTATTGGTTTAGCACTCCCTTTTTTAACAGGGGCGATCGTTGGCTTAGCGCGTACTTTGCTTACAGTCTTTGCAGTCGGCTTGACTGCTTTCTTAGCAATTGGTTTTGCGGGTTTGGCTTTTACAGAAGGCTTGGTCTTTTTAACAGGAGCCTTGGTTGTCTTTACCGGAGTCTTTGCTTTACTAACCGGTTTTGTAGATTTTTTATGGGCGGGCACTTTGGAAACTAGTTTTTTCATTGTCATCTTTGCAATGGTAAGTCTTATAAGTTAGTATTCACTTACATTAAGCTTATTTGGTATTGATAAGGCCTCGTTATGCCGTTTCTATCATTTTGTACCGAAATAGTCTCTCGCCATGTAGGTAAGTGGCTGATTCAAAAAGTTTTTTTCTGGAAGTGCGTATTATACTCGATTGGGTAAATTTGATCCCTGTAATCCAATAAATTTACCAATTGCGTTCAATTTTTATCCCTTTCCTACCCCTTTGCCAACTTTTCCCCCAGTTCTCGATATCTCGCTATATCTGCTGGGCTTGCCTCATTGTTAGCCATTTTTTGGGCAATTTCAGTCATTGCTGCTTTCAGATCCGACCGTTCTAACTTTTGAAAAACACCATCCAAATCCGCCTTTGCGCCTGCAAAATCGGAGTCTGACCCCAGGACTCGTTGACGCAAAATTTCGTATAAATCCGCCAATGGGCGACTCGATAGCTGATCTTGAAAAACAGCAAAATACGAATTGGGGTTTGATTCATTAATGTGTAAAGAATCGCATTGCTGTAGTAAATCATCCATTAATTCAAAGGCCTTGGTAGAACGCATCTTCGCCGTACTCAATGCCAGCATTCTTTGTGCCGAATCCATCTCTTTACCGAGCACTGGGTACTGAATCAAAAGACGCATGATGTGTTCTGATAAATCAGTGGGTGCCTTTGGGGGCTGATTTGGTTTTGGCAATGAGGGCTTATATCGCGTTCCGGTCTGCTTGGCCGCTTGACCTGTTTTGCTGTAAGTTTGTCCTTGGGTTCCTAAGGAATTTTGTTGGGAACTCCGCTTTGCCTGCACTGATGAGGATGGAGTACTTTGTGTTGGAAGTTTAGGAAGGTCGCAGAACTGCTCTAGTTCACCTACACTCGATGCTGTCCGATTTGCGAGCTCTCGCAGTAACTGTGAACGAAGAGCGATCGGGGGCATGGACTGTAACAAAGGTTTGGCGGTGTGATGCGTTTTAGCTCTACCCTCTGGACTAGATAAATCATTTCCATCGCTGGCAAGTTTGAAAAAGAATCCGGACAATGGCATTGCCTGGGAGACTGCTTGTTCAAATGCAGCTGTTCCGTATTGTCGAATATAGCTATCAGGATCATGTTCGCTGGGCAAGAATAAAAACCTGATTTCTTTATCGTCTCCTAAAATCGGCAAAGAAGCTTCTAATGCTCGCTGGGCTGCGCGCTGTCCAGCACTATCACCATCAAAGGAAAACACAATGCGGTCGGTTTGGCGCAACAAGGTCCGCACATGAAAGGGTGTGCATGCAGTTCCCAAAGTAGCTACTGCATTCGCAAAGCCCAACTGTGCCAATGCCACCACATCCATATACCCCTCGCAGACTAGTACGTAGCCCTGATCACGAATTGCTTTACGTCCCTCAAATAATCCGTAGAGAGTGTTCCCTTTTGAAAATAAGGGGGTCTCTGGTGAATTTAAATACTTCGGCTCACCTTGATCGAGTATCCGGCCTCCAAAAGCAATGACCTGCCCCTTGGGATTGCGAATTGGAAACATAATGCGATCTCGAAAGCGGTCATACCGTTTCGCATTTCCTTGGCTATCACTGTTCTCGCCCTGAATCATCAAACCAGCTTCTTGCAAGATCTTGGCAGTTTCATCGTTGCTGTACGAATTAAATACGGCTTCTAATCCCTGCCAGCCATCT
>JGI12547J11936_1000326_pt1 | contig 12454 bp, 10 predicted proteins | sample LakEriepJuly2011_2_FD_11936 | JGI IMG/M metagenome (IMG submission 11936)
GAAGTTAAAATATTCTGTACTCATTACCATAAATCCTTTGTTTTCATGCACACTTAGTACACGGGTGCCAGTATGACAATGTGTTACTTGTTCCTGGGTGTATGGAGAAAGGTTCTTTAGTCCATATTCAATTTTTTGAATAATAAAACCGAATATAGGATTTTGGTTAGTTTTTTTGATTTTCAAATTTTTGACAACAATTAATCCAGTAAGAATTTTGTTAAAAATAGCCTGTAAAAATGACTCGTAAGTATAACTATTATTATATGGCATAAGAAACTTATCATTTTTTGCTAAATAGTGATTAGGGAAGTGGCAGTCTGAAATTTCCACATATTCTATCGTTGTAGGGAATATTAAAAAGTGTTTAAAATGTTCCATATAATGATCACATAACTTTTTGATCTCATTGGTTACAAGGATGGTTTTTTGTAAAGACTCATTTTCTTTATCAGTATTTTTTACTGGACATTCTAAAGTATGACCATGAAAAAAAGTGGAATGGTATTGGATCAGTTTCATATGAATAATGCCAGTATTAAGATCTTTGTAGGATAAAAAACCATCAATAGGAAATGTATTGAAAGTGAGCTGGCCTAAGGCAGTAAATCCTGACTGAAATCTCAAAATTTTTATGTTTGGATTTGATTGAAAAGTTTGGAGATAATGGGCTAGAACAGAAAATTCATTGTAGAATCGGGGGGGTTTACTTATTAGTCTGAATTGATCTGTATTGTGATTTCCAGTCTGATTGACATTTGTACAATAGTTATGTAATTTAAGGGTGTTATAAAAACTGAAGGATTGAAAAAGATTATTATAATCTTCAGAAGTGAATCGGGAATAAAACAATGGAGTGTTAACCGGTATCTTTTTGACTGATGCACTGGGATAAAGAGACCGAATGTCAAGAGTAGTAATTCCACTTGGTTTTTCATTAAATTGTTTCTTCCAATCTCCACAATGAACAAAATTAGGCCATGAAATGGTACTAAGATCAGGTTTTTCTAAGTAGTTGAAATGTTCATTAATTGAGACGGATTCATCAATTTTTCCATGAACAAAACTGGTGCAAAGACCTCCAGTAACTGCACATCTTATCATATAATTGTAAAAGGTATTATTCATTTCTTTGGGAGCTAATTGTTTTTCGATTTGTCTTGAAGGTTCAATTATAAAAAATTGCTGATATGATAAACTAGACTGAGAATAGTTTCTTCGTAAAAAAATGTTAATTGACGGTTCTTGTTCTAGATATGATTTGAACAATGTTAACAGTATTGAATGCAGTAGAGTACAGTCTTGAATTAGATAGTATGTTCCATATTCATATAAATTTTCAAATTTTTTTTCTTTAAATATACATTCTGCTTCTATACGGGATTCCAGGGAAGGTGTTTTACCAAAAAAGCAATCTTTCCAAAATTGGTCATTGTTTGGTTGTAATGAGGAAATGTTTTTAATTTTTTGGATAGAAGTTGCCTGGTTGTAAGGGAATATAAGTTTGGAGACAGGAAGGTTAAATAGTTTTCCTACCCTGTCCAATGTCATAGTAGAGGAGACTAAATTTCTTATGTCTTTGATATACAATTTCATGGTCCATTTGTTCTGAATATTTTTTGCTTTTGACTTTGCTTTTGTTTTGTTATAATAAAAATTTGTTCTGTTTATGCAAAGCACTGAGGAAATTGAAGCTCCTTTTTTGAATATTTTAATTTTGTTGATGTAATCGAGTCTGAATTAAAATGAGACTGTTGCACAACAGGTAGTTATCATAATTGGATCCATTAAAAGAAGTAAGAACACATTCAAATATAATTTCTTGCAGCCGCTGATGTATAAGAAAAAATATTCCTCTTCTTTGATCTTTGAGTAAAGATGTACTGATGGCGGTTATTAATGGATGAAGAAAAATATATTTGACTAAAGAGGCAAGAATGTTCCGCTGATAAATAGAGGTAAGGAAGTTTGAAACCATTTGAGTTGTATTGCTTTGATTGGGTTCAGTGGATTTGTTTGCTTCATGGTTTTGAAATATGTGAAAGGTTTTGACATATTTTTCCGAAGGAGTAATTGAGTTAAGAAGAGATATTAATTCTTGGGTGCATTGAGACATATTCAATTGTTGGTCAATTTTGCTTCGAAATGTAGGCCAATGGATTGTAGTGGTTATTTTGTTTGGGTCACAGGTTATATAACGTTTAAGTTTAAGAAACAAAGCAGGTGGTAAATATTTCAATAGAATATGAAGTAATTCCTGAACAGGTAATCCATCATAAAGTCCTATAATATATAGTTGCTGAATTCCTGTGTTTATTTTTTTGTGTTGGGTTTCTTGAAACACATTCTCAAATTCCATTTCTGGCTGGATATCACTGCAAGCTTTGTTGAGGGCTTCTGTATCATAGCTGAAAAAGGTGAGGGGGATTTACAATTTTTAAAAAGTTTTTATGACTGATAATACCAGAGATACTTACAAATCACTTACCTTAAAAATGAAATTTCACTGCATATTCTCAATTTTATTTTTAGTTCTTCTGTCAACAGACCACAGGCTTCTGTAAGATAAAAAATTATTAAGACATTTTTTAGTGTTTTTAAAGGAAGGGGATGCAAAAAAGCTACATACCTAGATTCTCATAGAGGAAATTTTTTTGGTTGGATCCAAGAGCTGTAAAAAAATTAAAAAGTTTTTAGTAACAGGAGGGATTTTTTTATATAAAGATATGTGTATGTAGATTTTTTTAAAGTCTTACCTAATGGATTAAATGCTTTGTTGTTGGGAGTATGATATCTTTCAGTGTCTGGATGCTCACAGATACAATGATCTTGATTTAAAATTTCTTTGTTAGTCTGAGAAGGGTTTTTGAACTCATATTTACCCTCTGTTATGTGTGTATTACAATACACATTTTTTTGATTAAATCCAATATTTTTGGATGTTAATTCTTCTAGCACATGCACATCAAAAGTGGATCCATGAAGGTGGGGCATTAAAAAAAGATGTAATGTATCTTTGGAATCACTTGGTAAATGGCCCACAATATTTTCACTGATAACTTTGGTGTGACAACTTTTCACATAGGTGCTTGTTGAATAGAGGGTTATTGAAAATGATTTGGTTTCCGTTGGTTTTTGTTTTAAAATAGATTCAATGTCATGTAGAGTGACAGGTTCTGATTTATAGTGAAAATTAAAATTTGGTAGTTGATTGATAAGAATAGGGTTGCATGATGCAGAGTCAATGATGTAAGGCTGAGTTTTAAATTCCAAAATATTGATTTGAAACTTCTTGCGGAAGGCCTTACAAAATCGGATGTATGGATTCTGATATTTGTAATATGGAAGAAAACATGGGCGTGTATGTGTACACTTAAAAGTATCACTATGAGGATTTTTGGTGTATTTTAATCCAATAAGATTAATGGAAAGGTCTAGTACCCACGATAGGTACTTAAGAATATCGTTGATTTTCACATCACTATTCCATATTCTTGGGGTCAATTTTACTTTTTCTATCAAGTCTTGATAGTCTTGAAGCTGAGGAAAAAACTGACTGTAGTTGGTCCAGATATGCTGTAGCAACATATCTAAATAAAAAAATCTTCATTAAAAAAAATGAACAAAGTTAAAAAAAATTTTTAAAATTAATTTACCTATTAAAGTGTTTTTATCAAAGTAGTTTTGATAATTTGGATGGGGTTGCAGCCGGATACCCCATCGCTGGATGAATAGGGGAACATTGTCAATGCAGCTATTCATTGTTTTTTTGGATAAGACCGTTTTTCTGAAACAAAATTATATATTATCGTTGATAGCTTTGAAAGTACAGGTTGATTTTTTCATAGATAAATGCTGGACGGTGTATAAGGTATTACATTGTTACTTTTTAGAATAAGTTCTTCTATCCAGTACACAACTGGATCATTGGGTCCAATATGAGAAAACTTTAAATCTGAGCAAAGTGATAAAATAGTATTGGTTTTACCCAAAAATTTTGTAGTTTTTTTCAAAATATCAGGGATTTGGTTTTTGTGAAACTGTTTAAAATTAAATAGTTTGGCAAGGATTGAGTCATCATTGATAAAAAACATATTGCCTTCAGTTTGTGTAATAGAATTATGAGGATTGGTAATCAATTTTAAAAATTTTGTACAGAGTTCTTTCCAGGTAAAAATAAGCTGATTATCATCAGAGACAAATGGGTGGATTAACTGGCGGGGGATCCAAAATTTTGAAGAGGGATCTGTGTATATTATGTCAAGAGGTGACTCTACATATAGTTCACTTTCAATGAGTTCATTTTTTAAGAAAAAACTCTTGGAGTCATTTACAAAGTTAACATGGGGTAGACAGTGATTGTACAGCTCAGGTAGATAGACAGTACTCACATTAAAACATTGTTTTAATTCTTCAGGCAAAAACATAATATTATAGTTCCCACGGTCATAACGGTTCTCTTTATTTGCAATGTGTTCAATGAGAGCTATTAGTTCACTGGGTCTGAAATAGAGATTTAAATCCAATTGGTTGTTTTGAATGAATTTAGCCAGAGTTGATTCCGGTTTGAAAATCCACCATTCTGCGTACTCGATAGTTTTTTTGTTCAGTTTTGGCATTAACTGAGCATTTAAGAATTCTAAGTACAATTTTGTTAGCTGGTGTTTGAAGGGGTCTTTGCATCGGTCACAGGTTTCTGAAAAACAAAAAGGGGAATTTTGTTTTTATACAAAAGTTTCAGTTTTTGTTAGTTTCATTACGTAGGGGAGTTCATATTTATTTACTTACCCAAATGCTGTTCAATAGTTTCAGATATGGAGGTACACTGCTGTAAATAGCGAGTGTAGTCATGAATACGTTCCATTTCTTTTTCTGTAAAAAATGAAAAACATTAAAGAATCAAGTTAATTCGTTAATTTAGTTAATATAAATGATACGATAAAATGAAGTGTATGAACATCCAAATTTTTCAGTTGAGTTTCAGAACATAAAACTAAATGTTTTCCTATATAAAATTGTACATGAATGGGAACGGTTTCAGGTTGTGAGGGTATATTAGCAGTTTTAGTTTCAAGTTCTATAGAGGTTATGTTATTGTTTTCGAAACAGGCTAAATAATAAGAGGGTTTGTTAAAAACGGTTACAAGTTCACTGTGCAGTAAGGGTACAAATGAAGATGTAGGATAATAATTGTAATGTGTAAACATTGTGTATTCATGACAGATTTGCTGAAACATGACTTTAAATTTTGCATGATCTTGAAGGGTTGAAATAGGTAGCCAATTGGAGTGAAATATTAATTGTTTGTTTAAGTATAGTTGGACATGATGCATAGGTGAAAAGGTATGTGTATGATCTGGTTTAACAGGAAACTGACCTATAATTTTATTGTCAATTACTTGCACATAAGCACTTTCTTGGACAAGAGGGTCATCAAACTTATATATATATTTTTGTGAGTATTCTTCATAATTCTCGTTGTCATGGTTTTTTTTTATAACTTTATCATCAATAGAATATGAAATTTCATCACACTGGGTCAGGATTTCTTTTATTATTGGTTCAATGTCGGCCTAAAAAAAATATTTCTTCTGAATGAAAATTTTAGGCTTTGATAGCAAAATAAAATTCATAATTAGTGAGTTAAATCTTTTTAGTTAATAGTTCACATTCAGAGAAGAAAGATTTGTTTCCTGAAAATAACTGTAGTCATAGTTTTTGTCCTCATTTAAATCCACACACTCATTCAGACCCGCACAAACTTGATTCATATTTTTTGTTGGATGAAATATTTGGTGTTATCTGAAAGAAATGATTACAGTAAATAGTTTTTCAAAATTTTTTGAAGATTCGCTTCAGTATACGTTTTTAGTTTTCCATTTTTTATTCCAAAGTATTTTGGAGAATATTCTTGTGGTAAAAAAAATTTTAGCGAGCGAGGGGCATGACCTAATAATACAACTATATTGAGAGTAGTGTCAGATTTTCTACATAAATAACTAGTAACTTTAATCTGATTTTCGCTAAAATATACAACACCTCGGCTACTATTATCACAAATAATATTGTTAAATTGGCGCTTTTTTGTCAGAATGGGTTTTAATATATTACGCTTAACTTGATTGCTTACATATAGGGAAATTTCTGGATCCATTGGATTAACATGTAACAGAATTGGTATGTTATTTTTAATCAAAAGCTGAATGAGGTTCTTGTATGTAGAACACAGATCTGAAAAAAAACAAAAGAAGTCTTTAATGAGGTATTTTTTCTAGGAGAATATTTTTAAAGGAGGGTTTGTAGAATAATATGTTCATTTGAATTTTTTTTTACCATGCTGATTAAGAAGAATGTTGAGTATGTTTGAGGTAGTAGGTCTTAATGCATAACAGATAGGTAGACTCCAAATTAATATCGCTAGAATAAGAAAAAAGATGCATAATGTATAAATAAAAATTGTAAAACTGTGTTATCAGAAAAACTGAATACACATGAGGAAATTACATACCAAAGAAGGAACACCCTCCAAAAAGTATTAGTCCCTCTATCATAGTTTTAGTTCATTTTTTTCTCTGAAATATGTAAAAAAAAATTTAATTTTGTTTAACATGTATCAAATAATTGTTACATGTTAATATTACAATATGACTTACTTTTTCAAGTTTTTATTGGGGCAGAAGGAGTTCTTTTTTGTTTAGTCAGTAAAGCCTTCTGCATAAAAAGGAACATTTTCATAGTTATGACATGGACATAAGTTGCGACAATTTGGGAATGATTGAATAGTTTTAAGATAGTAGCGTTGAGATTTTTTAAAAGTTTCGTAAGGTTCAAAAAGAATTGACCCGACTTTTAAAATATGTTCAAGATTATTAAGAGTAAAAATAGTAGCTTGTCCATTAAAAAGCTTTTTAAAATAGGGTAATTTTGTATGATCAACTGAAAAATAAAATGTATTGCCGACTATTGCTGGATGCAATGCACATAGGAGAAATATATTTTGACTGTTTGAATAGCTGTTTCCAAGTAAATGGGTAAAATAGGTGTTCATTTTTTTAAAAAACCAAGGAGAACTCATAAAACATGGTTTGAATAGTTGTGAAATACATAAATGAAATATGTCTTTCATTGAAAGATATGATAATATTATACGAATAATTTCTTCAGGTAGTTTTTTGTTGAAAGTGACGTGAGATTTATAATTGATGTTGGTACAACTAATTTGGGTGAATTCCAAAGAAAGTCTGTAGAACCGGGAATTTCTTGAATCGTTTGCCTGAAAAGGAAAAAAGTCAACATTAAGTGTACATAAATGTTGTAAAAAAGAAAAAGTTTTATTTTATAAATAGTTTTTACCCTAATCCAGGTCATCTTGGGCATATATCGCAGACCAGTTCCCTTTGGTAGCATAACTCGAAATTCCCCATCTGTATACACATTTTGTTGATCTTTTTCAACTGGCACTTCCTCAAAACTACATTTTAGCCCGAAGTAGTGCATCGCATCTGAAAAAGTAGGTATTCTGTTGGTTTTTCTTCATAAAAAGTGTATACATACATACAGTTGACTCAAGTCCATAAATTGAACTTGTTTTTTTTCTGCATCATATATTTGAAATTCCAAAACATTGTTTAGGGAAGGGGTATTTTGGTAAGGTAAATATATACTAGCTTTAAATTCAGGAATAAATTTATCAGTATCATCATCAAATGTTAACATACATAATATTCGATCATACGAATTAGGAATTAGAAAATTATTGAAAGTTAAAAAGTTTGAATCCACTGAATGGCTAGTTTTGAAAGTTAAAAAAAAGGGCGGTTTATAATAGGGGGATTTTGAATATGGGTAACCATTAGTTATCATACCGTGAGACATGTTGGACAAGGAGTCGGTTTGGAATATCAATAGGTCTGCTTCGAGGGAAGGACCTATTCTATTCCATATTGAGGGAGGATAAAAATAGATCTGGGATTGTGCATCAGCCAACCATACATTAACATAAAATCGACTAGTATCTTCAATTATTTTTTTCCCTTTTGGGTTGATAAAAAAAACATTGTCAGAATCATTTGTAGAACCAATATATCCATAATATAATCCAATCCAACAATGAGTGTAGATCGCCAGCAGTTCTCTTTTTATATGCTGAGAAAATTCCGTGTTCTGAAAAAAGATTACATTGATTTTTTATAATTTAAAATTTAAATTTAAATTTAAATTTAAATTACAAGTTTTTAATGTCAAGGTTTACCTTAGAAAAATTTCCTGAAAAAAAGTTGAAAATTGGGGCAGAGTTATATGCATCAAGGCGTACAATTTGCCAAGAATCAATAGGTTCACTGATAATTGCTAGATTAAAAAAATTATTCAGGGTTCTTCTCGTTTTGGGTACACTTTCATCAGTTGTAAATAGTTCTTCTTTTGTTTCTTTAGTGCATGCGATTTCCAGTTGAATTGTACACTCTTTTAGTGTAAAATTATTTGGGTTTTCAGTAAAGTATTTTTTTCTTTCCCCGGTCCAACCAAATCCCACTGAAAAAATGTTTTTAATATCGTTTTTTAAAAAGTGTATATAAAGGAAAATATATTATTCTATTTAACAAAAAACCGCAAGACATACTTATTCCATCTGTGTAGAGAAAAGAATATTCTTTCAGTAGGTGTTCTTTATCCGCCCCAAAATCAGTTGAATTTGCGGCAAAGGTCATCGCCTTTAAAGAAAAAATAAGGAGTCTGTTGGGGGAAAAATGAATATTCTACAAAAAACAAGTTGTGTTACCTTATCAGCGTCATTAGTAACCATTGATACTGTAAATGTGTTATCTTCTATGAGGGTTCTGAAAGATATCAAAAAGGTAGGGGGGGATGCATACTAATTGACTGTAAAAAAGAAAAAAATACCTTATATCATCTTCTTCATATTCTTCAATAGTAAGGTCGATTGGCCATGATATTTTACTTAGTAGGCTAAAGGGAAAAACTATTACTTGATGAGGTAGTAAAATTAATTCAATTGAAATTGTGTCCTGTAGGTAAGAAATACTGGAAAATGGTCTATTTGGTTTGAAGGCGTTTATTTCTTTGGAATATATTTTGTTGATTTCTTTTATAGGATCTTTAACTGCTTCAGATGTATTTCGTAGAGATATAATATCTAAACAAAAAGGTAATAAAGTCAATAAAAGAAAGGGTGATTTACCATAATAGGGTATGTATACCTATAGTTCCTTTTGGAGAAAATTGAAAATCCATAGGACCTGCAAAAAAATCAAGTGATAAATTTAAAAAAAAATTAGGACACAAACAAAAAAATCTTACTGAAAGGAGGACTTGAGATGTTTGAGTCCACATATTCTAATTTCAAATTTGACCTATTACAGTCTACTTCTCTGAACTGGTGAGGAAGTTGACATTGGAAAACACTGTCCTGAAACAGAGGGGGGGAAGGGGTGGTATGCATTAAATAATTAATAATAAGCACTAAAAGCAAAGTATAGAAGATACCTTCGAAGAACATTGAATCAGGAATGATTGAAGGTTCATTTTTTTACTCTGAAAGTTAACAAAGGTATTTTTGCGCCACTGGATTTTTTATGCTAATTTTAGGGAGTTTTATACCCTTTTTCTGCAAAAATTTACAAAATTTTATATAACGATTGTCTGTATTTTCCATTTTTCCAAATCGATTGAGAAAAAAAGAACATATGTCAGCAATATGAATGTTGGGAAATGCATTACAAAATAAATTATCATCAAACAGATGGTGTTTTTCAATAATGGTAAAAATCAGAGATAAATATTTCTGTTTTGGATAGGTTTCTTTTATGAATTCCATGACATTTTGCTGAGGAGAATGTGTTTCAGAAATTTCACTGTCAATAGTAGTAAGTCCACAGGATTCATTTTCTTTGTGAATAATAAATTTTTCCCCATTTGAAAACATGATAACTTTTTCACCGATAAATAATTGGTCAATTTGATTAATCAGATAATTTTTTTTACAATTAATGTAACAGAAATTAAAGTTATGTTTTGGTGCTTCCTGATAGAAAGAAAGTATTTCTTTTCCGCCAAGACGGGCTTGCAGTTTTCTAAAAAATAATAATTACAAAATATTTGTTAGTTAATTTTTAGTTTGGCTAAATATATAAAATGAGTCAATAGAATAATAACAATGTTTTTTACCTTATAACATAATAACCCAGGTTTGTATAGGACAAGAAGATGTGGGGCGCTAATAATATTTCTGTGAATAGATGATTGTTAAACAGGTTATGTATGATAAGACAGAGTTTAATATTGTGATGCCTAAGATAGTAGTTTATCACACGAAGAAAGTCGGCTTTGACAACAGTCTTAGAAGAAGTCGACTTAAAAGAAAAATCATCTAAGACAACAAAGGAATGGTCAGACAATTCTTTAAAATGTTCTTCTTGAACTGAAAATTCACTGTTCAAAAATTGGATATTCGGTAAATCAGCAAAGTCACTTTGTTCTTGAGTTTGAACATAAACTGAAATATCTGTAAAAAGTAAAGAAATAATTAATTGGTGTTTGTTTTTATGAAAAAATGTAGCAATATAGTCACCTGTTTTTAAATTTTTTATTATTAAATGAATAAAGGAAGATTTACCGCTTCCAGATTCAGCTAAAAATGAAAAAAAAACAAGGCTAGTTTCTTTATGTAGTTTTTTATTTTAACTTTTAGTACCTATTACAAAAATTAGATTTGATAAAGGGACTATTTCTGATAATTGTCGTTGCATTGTGGAGGGGGCGGCAGTTGGGTAGAATTAGCCACGAGGCTAAAAAACAAGTTAAAAAGTCATGTCAGAGGGGTAGTTTTTTGTGATGAATAAGACAAAAACATAGTTCAATTTTTTTTTGCTAACCTGATACAGTCATCAATAAATCCTTGACAGTCTTGATCCAAGTACTGACCAAACATCAGGGCTGGTAACTTTATATAGCTGTATTCGATCACATTAATTCTTTTGGTGTCGGTCATTTTTCTTTTTTTATTCTTTAGGTCTGTACAATTTAGCATCTCCTCATCGTGAAATTTATATTTGATGATTAGGGCCACATCACTTTCGCTACAAATATTAAATAGTAAATAGTAAATAATAGTAAATAGTAAATAGTAAATATTAAATATTAGAAAATAATTGAATTATATAAAAATCATACCTAACTTCTTGTTTTTTGTTTAGTTGNATTCCAAATCCTAACTCACTGGAGTTATAATGCTACAAAATAATAAGTATTTTTTGTTATAAAAAAGTGCTGTAACAAATAAGATTTTTTATATATGGAAAGTTACCTCAAATGTTAAGACTATTTTTATAGCCGGATCTGTTGTATCTATTGTACATATGGTATATGTTTTGACACCAGAGATGGTGCTCTGATGGGCATAGTCTTGAGAAAAGAAAAAGTATGTTAAGCAAAAGGATTATGAGAGCAGTTAAGAAATATTTTTTCTATTCACCTGTGGTTGTTTGCTCATTCAGTAGGAGAACAAATGTGTTAAGAGATAACATGTAGTCAGCCACAAATAATTTATCAGAAATACTTTTCAGAAAGGGAAAATCGAATATTAGAGATTTATCCTCAAATTTTTTACTATCACGACCATCACGTCCATATCTGTGGGTCAAAACTAAGGAGTAAAAAATATATTAAAATGGGTTAACTATATTTTGTTGTGATGCAGTTCAAAAACAACTCTATCCTTCACTAACCTAAAAGACCAGGGGAAGAGTCCAAAATGTCATATTTGTTATTTCTAGGAAAGGGAAAGTCAGAAGAAAATATCCAAATATGAATTTTTTTTTATAAAATATCAAAAAATTATTAAAAGTCCCACCTCACATATCGATACAGATCTTTGACAGGACCAGGCAATCTTCCTGGACTATGTTAAGAAAACATAAAAAATTTTATAAAAAAGATCATGGGGGGGATTAATTAAAGTTTTTAAAAATTTTTTTGTTACCTGATTGGGTTTGAGTAAAATTTAGCTGTATAACAATGTCTATCTGAGGGTGATGAAAATAGTCGTTTTTCAAATTTATTGCACTCTAGCGCTTGTGAGGTAGTCTTTAAATTGTCAGAGTCGTTGGAATGGAATCGGACGGTATACATATCGACAATTTTGAAAGCTGAAAGAAAAAAAATTTTTAAAATAAAATTGTTATTTGTTAGTGTTATTGTTAGTGTTATTGTTATTGTTATTGTTATTGTTCTTGTTCTTGTTCTTGTTCTTGTTCTTGTTATTTTATTTTATTTTATTTTATTTTATTTTATTTTATTTCATTTTATTTTATTTTTGTTATTGTTATTGTTTACTGTTACAGCGGCAAAAAATTAACTGAACTATGTTGATGTATCGGAACATATTAGGACATGAGGGTGTGAGTTGTTGTGTGTTGTATGTTGTATGTTGTATGTT
>JGI12547J11936_1000333_pt1 | contig 12365 bp, 9 predicted proteins | sample LakEriepJuly2011_2_FD_11936 | JGI IMG/M metagenome (IMG submission 11936)
GCAACAGGGGCCGCAGGAGGGGCGCCATTCGATTGCTTGGCCCCCGATTCCTGTTCCAAAAGGAGAGAAGTGGCCCAAGGAAGCTCCTTTCCGAAGGTTTGTTGCAATAAGTTGAGGCCAAAGCCCACCAAGGCCTCCTGGAGACGGGGTCCTTGAACCTGGCTTTCGATGAGCAAACCACCCAATTTGCGCCCCTGGCCGTTGACCCAATCGTTGGGCCATTTGAGCAGAACCTGAACACCGGGGCGATAGGCCTCCACAGCCTGCGCAACGGCCAAAGCCAAGCGATACCCCCATTCAGGGGCTTTATCCAAGGACAAAGCAGGCCGGAAGTGCACCGAAGCCAAAAGTCCCTGTCCCGAATCACAAGTCCACGTTTGTCCCATGCGGCCCCGGCCCTTGATCTGATGCAGGGCCCAAACCACCGTTGCGGGGTTTTCTAGGCCGATTCCCCGCCTGTGCAGGAGTTCTCGTAGCGTATCTTGGGTGCTGTCCACCACCTCGTAAGCAAACACTTCAAAGGGGTGGTCCTTATTAGGTGCTACTGGACTCGGTAAATCGTTCATTGACTAACTACTTTTGCAAAAATATTCTTTTCACCCCCCCGTTTCTTTATGACTACACCCGATCCCTCGTCGGACCATCCCCTTGTCCATGCTGTGGTTGAGGGCCTCGAAGACAAAAAAGGACAAAAAATCTGCATCATGGACCTTCGTCATCTGCGCGATCGCATGGCCGATTACTTTGTCATTGCCCAAGCCGAATCAGGCACCCAGCTACGAGCAATGGCTGAATCGGTGCAGGAAACCGTCAAAGCCCGTACCGGCCTGAGGGTCTGGGGCAGCGAAGGCCAGAACCACGGAAGGTGGATTCTCTTGGATTACGCCGATGTGGTGGTCCATCTTTTCTTACCCGAAATCCGGGAATTTTACAACCTCGAAAAACTCTGGAACGACGCAAGGATGACCTATCCACAGTCCCTTCCGGCCGATTCCAATCCTCAGTAACATGGCCAAGACCCGCAAACCCAAAATCAGCCCAAACGGACCCAATCCCGGGCCCAATGCCCCCAAAAAATCTTTCAACCTTTATTGGTTGTACATTGTTATTGCTCTGGTTTTACTTGGCTTGCAGTTCTTGAACCCAGGAACGGCATCCAAAACCATTTCCTGGAAAGAATTTACGGCTTTGGCCTCCAAAGGCGAAGTCGAAAAACTCGTAGGCTACAAACAAGACGACCTCTATGTTATGGAGGTTCACCTTACGGAGAAAGCCATGGAATCAGAGAAGTACAGGGAATTTCGTAACAAAAGTTTTGGTAGTCCCCGCAACAATCCCTATTACTTCACCGAAAGCTCACCCGAAAGTTTGGAAAACCGACTCAATGACTGGGCCATCAAAGACAAAAAGGACGTGATTGCTGTCCAATGGGAGTCTAGGCATTCGTGGTTTAGCGATGCCTTGGGTTTCTTGTTACCAACACTTCTTTTGGTTGGCCTATGGTTTCTGTTGTTCCGGCGCGTGACATCGGGCGGTGGCCCCGGCGGTCAGATTTTTAACATTGGCAAATCCAAAGCGACCCTTTTCGACAAGAACACCAAGGTTAACATTACTTTTAACGATGTCGCTGGCCTTGAAGAGGCCAAGGTGGAAGTGATGGAAGTGGTTGATTTTCTCAAAAACCCCAAAAAGTACACCGCATTGGGCGGAAAAATCCCCAAAGGAGTCTTGTTGGTGGGACCTCCGGGCACAGGCAAAACCTTGTTGGCCAAGGCGGTAGCCGGCGAAGCCCAGGTTCCTTTCTTCACCCTGAGCGGATCGGATTTTGTCGAAATGTTTGTCGGCGTCGGCGCCAGTCGGGTCCGGGATTTGTTCAAACAAGCCCGCGAAAAAGCCCCTTGTATCATTTTCATTGATGAAATTGATGCGGTTGGGCGATCCAGGGGCAAGAACCAAATCATGGGNGGGAATGACGAACGCGAAAGCACTTTGAATCAACTCNTGGTTGAAATGGATGGCTTCTCGACGGACCTNGGTATCATCATGATGGCCGCGACCAACCGACCGGATGTATTGGACCCTGCCCTTCTAAGACCGGGACGCTTTGATCGTCAAATCAGCATTGATCGACCGGACCTTATTGGCAGAGAACAAATCTTCAAAGTCCACCTCAAAGCCCTCAAACTGGCAGCCGAAGTGGATGCCCACAAACTGGCCGAACAGACCCCTGGATTTGCGGGAGCCGAAATCGCCAATGTGTGCAACGAAGCCGCCTTGATTGCAGCGCGAACCGACAAGAAGGAGGTCGAAATGATTGACTTCAATGCGGCCATCGATCGGGTGATAGGTGGCTTGGAAAAGAAAAATAAAATCATCTCCCCCGAAGAGAAGAAAATCGTGGCCTACCACGAGGCAGGCCATGCCGTTGTGGGATGGTTCCTGGACAGCACCGATCCATTGGTCAAGGTGAGCATCGTCCCCCGAGGCGTAGCCGCTTTGGGTTATGCCCAATACCTGCCCAAAGAGCAATACCTCTACACCACCGAACAGCTTTTGGATACCATGTGTATGACCCTGGGTGGTCGAGCGGCCGAAGAAGTGGTTTTTGGGCGAATTAGCACCGGCGCCCAGAACGACCTGGAGCGCATCACCCGTGTTGCCTACGGCATGGTCACCCTGTACGGAATGAGCAAAGCCGTGGGGCCGATTAGCTTCAACGATACCCAAGGCGAATACCAGTTCCGCAANCCCTATTCAGAGGAAACNGCGTTGCTGATTGACCAAGAAGTCCGGGCCATTATCGACAAAGCCTATCANCAAACCCTGGCCTTGGTCAAATCCAAACGAGCTATTCTCGAAGCCATCGCCCAAGAATTGCTCGCCAAGGAGGTTATTTTCCAGGTGGACCTGGAGCGCCTGGCAGGACCTCGGCCCTTTGAACATGCATCGTTGATCGTTCCGGAACAAACAGACGAACCAAGCACCAGCGCAGCGCCTGATGCCGAAACGCCTGCCGAAGCGTCAAGTCCTTCCACTCCCAACGAACAACCCTAAAGCGGAATGGCGCTCTCATCGCGCGAGACCGTTATCCAGCGCCTGCGCAAAGCCCTGATTCACCCTTCCGACCCGCCCCTGCGGGTTCGACCGGAACAGGCGGCCGAAGGTCCTTTTGAACCCCTAGAGGAAGACTTGGCTCTGGCCTTTGCCAAGCGATTGTTGCAACTCAAAGGCCAATTTGTCTACGCCGAGACCCAAGCAGAATTGGCGACCTACTTGACCAAGGCCCTCGAAGGGGTTGATAATCGCCATCTCTTTTGTTTGGAACCCGAGATTCAGGATTTGTTAAGAAAATCGGGGCTTTCCTATCGAGTTGACACCGAACGAATGGAAGAAGCGGGGGTGGGTGTAACCGGCTGTGAAGCCTTGATTGCATGGAGCGGATCGGTCATGGTAAGTTCGGCCCAAGCCTTCGGGCGTACTCTCACGGTGTACCCACCCATTCATTGGGTGGTGGCCCGCAGCAGTCAATTGGTACCCCGCCTCAAGGACGCCTTTGGCCTTCTGCGTCAGCGTTATTCAGATCAAAACTACCCTTCCATGGTTTCGACCATTACCGGACCCAGTCGGACCGCTGATATCGAGAAAACATTGGTATTGGGGGCGCATGGACCCCGAGAATTGTGGGTCTTTTTGTTGGAGGACGAAGCCCACGATAACAGTTGAGGCGGCCTATGAAGTCCATTTACCTCCTGAGTGATTTTCATCTGGGCAGCCCCTCGGTGGCGGCATCCCGTCCCCGGGAACAATTGTTGTTACGGTTTTTTGAGGAAACCTCGGCGGATGCCTCGGCGTATTACTTGTTAGGGGATGTTTTTGATTTTTGGTTTGAATTGCGGCACGCCGTTCCCAAACATTTTGTTCGTTTGCAGGGTTGCCTTGCCTCTTTGACCGATGCGGGCATTCCGGTCCATTATTTCACGGGCAACCACGACGCATGGACCTTTGGTTACTTGGAACAAGAGTTGGGTGTGATCCTGCACCGGGATACCCTGGTGACCGAATGGGAGGGAACGCATTTGTTGCTGGCCCACGGAGATGGCAAGGGGCCCGGCGATCGTGGATACAAGCGCCTCAAACGCGTTTTTAGCTCCCGCCTTAACCAACGCCTTTTTGGGCTCTTGCATCCGGATTTTTCTTTTGCCATTGCCCAAGGATGGTCCCGCCAAAGCCGAGCATCCCAAAGGATTGAATCGTACGGTCAGAACGGCCATCCACCTGTTTTTGACCCCACCAAGGAATGGTTGTATCAATACAGTCTGCGCAAACAAAAGGAGCGTCAACTAGCAGGGCTTGCCCCCTTGGATTACTTGGTCTTTGGGCATCGTCATTTGCCGATTTTTTGTCCCCTACCGGGTGGAGGGACCTATGTGAATCTGGGTGAGTGGATGCACCAACCCACCTACGCCCGTTTTCATGCCGGTATCCTGGATTTAAAAACCTACCCGGATCATCAAAGCTCGGGCTATGGCCGCCTTTCTATTTGACCTCCCCATGTTCCTTTCTACTTCAACCAAAGCCGCCCATGCTTGACCGGATTGCTCCCCTTCAGGCCCGATTTAATGACCTGGAACGCACGCTGCAGGACCCGGCTGTTTTTGGAGACTCGTCCAAAATGGCAAGTCTTAACAAAGAATACAGCAAGCTTCAGAAAATTCTAGAGGTGGCTGATCGTTATCGGAAAACCATCCAAAGAATCGAAGACGGCAAAATCTTTTTGACTGAAAACACCGATCCCGAATGGGCTGAATTGGGGCGCCAAGAACTCGACCAGGCCCAGGCCGAATTACCAGGTTTGGAAGAAGAGCTCACTTGGCTTCTCATTCCTCGGGATCCCGAAGATGACAAGGATGTCCTTCTCGAAATCAGAGCGGGAACCGGAGGCGACGAGGCCGGGCTTTTTGCGGGGGACCTGGCCCGTATGTACCAACGCTACTGCGAAAAACAAGGTTGGAAGGTGGAACTGCAGGATGCCAGCGAGAGTACGCTTGGTGGATACAAAGAAATCATTTATCGTGTTAGCGGTGACGAGGTCTTTGGGACACTGAAGTTCGAATCCGGTGTTCACCGTGTTCAGCGGGTCCCAGCCACCGAAACCCAGGGCCGGGTGCACACCTCCGCGGCCACGGTGGCCGTGATGCCCGAAGCCGAAGAAATTGATGTGGTTCTTAACCCGGCGGATATTGAACTTCAAACCGCCCGATCGGGGGGGGCCGGTGGTCAAAATGTCAACAAAGTCGAAACCAAAGTCATGTTAACCCATAAACCCACCGGCATTGTGGTAACCTGCCAAGTGGAACGATCGCAGTTAGGAAACAGGGCCCGGGCCATGGAGATGCTGCGAACCCGTCTTTATGAACTTCAAAAACAAAAAGCGGATGCCGAAGAAGCTGGCAAACGCAAATCCATGGTCTCCACCGGCGACCGTTCGGCCAAGATCCGGACCTATAATTTCCCGCAGAGTCGGGTGACGGATCACCGAATCGGAATGACTGTCTATTCCCTGGATCAATTCATGGACGGCGATTTGAACGACATGATTAATGCGCTCAAATTGGCCGAGAATACCGAAAGACTGGCCGGGCTGAAAACCTGAGGACCTACTAAGTTCTTTTATCTTGCATCTTTGGACCTTTAAAACCAACAAAAAATTCCCTGTGAGTACACCTGCGAACCCCAAGGACCTTTCGGTCATTGCCAACATCAAAGGCCTGGTGATGGACGCCACGGCAGCCGCTCATTCAGGGCATCCGGGAGGAGCTTTTTCATCCTGTGATTTTGCGGCCTTGTTGTGGATGGAGGCCTTGCACTTTGCTCCTGACTTTCCCAAATGGCCCCTGAGGGACCGCTTTGTGTTATCGGCAGGCCATGAATCCATGCTGCTCTACAGCCTCCTGCATTTGTCAGGCATGCTGAGCATGGACGAAATCCGGCGTTTTCGTCAATTGGGTAGCCTTACCCCGGGTCATCCCGAAAGTCATTTGACGGCGGGTGTTGAAGCCACCACCGGCCCCTTGGGTCAAGGAGTCGCCATGGGCGTAGGTATGGCCGTTGCTGCCCTTCAGGAACAAGCCCTGCGCCCCTTGGATCGATTGCCTCGAATTTGGGTTCTGGCGGGGGATGGTGATTTGCAGGAAGATGTGGCATTGGGGGCCTGCCAACTGGCCGGGCATTGGGGGCTGGGGAATTTGGTTCTTTATTACGACAAAAACGATATTCAAATTTCGGGGCCCGTTGATAGGGTCAGTTCCTTGGACTTCAAGGCTCACTTTGAATCCATGCAATGGGAAGTCCTCGAAATCAATGGGCACGACCACCATGAATTACGGCAGGCGATGGAGCTGGCCACCCAGGCTGAGCGCAGTCGCCCTTTGTTCATCATCGGACAAAGCACCATGGCCCAAGGCGCCGCCACCATGGAGGGCCTGGCCAAAACCCACGGTGAGCCCCTCCCCGCCCAGGAAATTGCCGCTACCAAGAGCCGACTGGGTCTGGATCCCGAGGCCTCTTTTGCGGTCCAACCCGCCGTTTACGAACATTTCAACCGAAGACTCAAGGAACTCAACGTCCTTGCTGCCGGATACACCCCCCCAACGGCCCTCCAACAGGCACCTGAAATCGCTTGGCCCACCTACGAAACCGGCCAAAGCCTGGCAACCCGCGTTGCTTTTGGACAGGCCTTGGCCCAAATGGCCCCGAAGATGTTGGGGCTTACGGGCGGAAGTGCTGATCTTGAGCCCTCGAACAATACAGGGGCCTTTGCGGCCGCGGTTGGAGAGTTCACCCGAAATCACCGCAGCGGGCGCAACCTCGCATTTGGGGTACGCGAATTCCCCATGGCGGCTATTCTCAATGGGATGGCCCTCTACGCTCCGGATTTCAAACCGTTTGGCGCCACNTTTTTGACCTTCTCGGATTACATGCGCAATGCCATCCGGATGAGTGCCATCCAAAAAGTGCCGGTTTTGCATGTTTTTACCCACGATTCCATATTCCTGGGGGAAGACGGCCCAACGCACCAATCCGTTGAACATATCATGAGTCTTCGGGCTATCCCGGACCTTTGGGTCATGCGGCCGGCCGATGCCCGTGAAACCCAGGCCTGCCTGCGTTTGTGGGCGGCTCAAGGTCATCAACCGGCCGTACTCGCTTTGACCCGTCAGAACGTGCCCACCCTGCCTTGCACCGAAGATGCCCCCCAGGCCCTGGATGCCAAGGTGGCCCAAGGTGCGTACCTGGCCTGGAAGCAAGAAGGCTCGGATTCAACCTTGGCCCCGCTCTATGGGTACGCCACCGGGTCCGAGGTCGCCACGTTGATCAAAGCTTGCCAAGGCCTTGCCGAGAACGAAGAATCACTGCACCAACGCGAAATGCGTGTTTATTCGCTGCCTTGTTGGGAGCTTTTGGATGAACAACCCGCCGCTTACAAGGCCGAAGTCCTGGGACCTGCCCATGCCCGGCGTGTTTCTCTGGAAGCCGGCGTTACCCTGGGTTGGACCCGATTCACAGGCCTTGATGGCTTAACCATGGGAGTGGATACCTTCGGTTATTCAGCCCCGGGCTCAGACTTGGCCCGTCATTTTGGTCTGGAGCCACAACAGGTTCAGGATCGGATTGCCGCATGGCTCAACGGCCCCCAAAATCCCGCCTAAAGAAATTTTCGTCATGAAAAACCTATTCAGCCCCCGTAGAATTCACCTCCTGCAGGTCTCCGCTATTCTTGGATTTTTTTCGCTGATGACCTTGTCGGTCTTGGCCCAATCCAATCCCAGCCCAGGCAAACCCCAAACCAAACCCGTTTGGATTACCGGAGCCATCATCCACGATGCGGTCAACCCTCCCTATCCCGGAGTCATCGGCTTCGACAAGGGAGAGATCGTCTATGTGGGCCGTGGTGCTGAAATCCGATTGGATGCGGTGAATTCTGAAATTATCGATGCCCGAGGTCAGCATGTTTATCCTGGATTTATTGCCCTCCATACCCTTCTGGGCTTGTACGAAATCGAATCGGTCCGCGCCACCAGGGATCATACCGAATCCGGCACCCTGAACCCCCATGTTCATGCCTTAATTGCTTACAATTCCGATTCTAGAATCGTCCCAACCGTTCGTAACCACGGGGTCCTGCTGGCGCAAATCGCCCCGGAAGGCGGTCTGATCTCGGGACGATCTGCGGTTGTGCAATTGGATGCCTGGAATTGGGAGGATGCCTGCATCAAAGCGGCCGATGGAATGTATTTGCAGTGGCCCTCCATGAGCAATAGCACCGGACCCCGAGCGCCCAGTGCCGAGGAACAAAACAAAGCCCGCAATCTCACGCTGAGCTCGCTGGAACAATACCTCAACGAGGCCCGTGATTACCACCTCCAAAACCCTAACAACGACCCCTCCGGGAATCAGCGACCTATCAACCTCAAACTGGCCTCAGCCAGCGGGCTATGGAACGGCCAAACCAAGGTCTTTGTACGAGTTGGGGATGCCAAAGGCATGGTGGCCGCCGTTGAATTTTTTGCCCGCTGGAACCTCAAACCGGTGTTGGTTGGAGCCGAGGAAGCGGACCAAATCCAAGATTGGCTGGCCGCCCAAAAAATTGATTTGATTTTGACCAAAGTACACCGACTCCCAAACCGAGACGGGGACCCCGTGTATTCGGCCTACGATGCTCCGGCCCGTTTAGCACGCGCAGGCGTTCGATTTGGGTTTAGCATGGATGGGGCCTGGAATCAGCGTAATCTACCTTACCAAGCCGGGCACGCCGTTGGCTTTGGGCTGGACACCTTGCGGGCCCTGCAGGCCTTAACCCTGGACGCCGCCCGCATTTTGGGCATTGAGGGTCGGTATGGCAGCCTCGAAGTGGGCAAAAGTGCGACGCTTTTCTTGTCCACTGGGGATGCACTGGATATGAGAGGAAACAACCCAACCCATGCCTTCGTCGATGGCCGCAGGGTCAACTTGGATGACAAACAAAAGGCGCTCTATCGCAAATTCAGCGAGAAATACGAAATCCCGGCGCGTTAATTGCCGGCAGGCTACTCGGCAAACATGGCCTGGAGCCGATCCGCAATCGCATCGGCGCTGTGCCCCTCAATGCCACTCCGCTCGATGAGTTGGACCAATTGACCTCCCTTAAACAAAGCAATGCAGGGGGAGGATGGAGGGTATGGCAAAAAATGAGTTCGCATTTCGTCAACGGCATCGGTCTCCATACCCGCAAAGACAGTCACCCGGGCTTTGGGAGCGGAGGCATGTTCCAGGGCTTTGCGAATACCGGGACGGGCATTGGCCGCTGCACAACCGCAGACTGAATTCACCACCACCAAGGCAAGGTCGTCTTGACGATTTACAAACTCTTGAACCTGTTCAGGGGTCCGTAATTCTTCAAAACCAAGGTCGGTTAATTCTTTGCGCATGGGCGCCACCATAAATTCGGGATAAGGCATAGATAGGAGATTTTTGGGTTGAAACAAGAAGACCCATCGTCCCTACGGGGTTAACGTGGTCTTCAACTGCAAAAATACAACGCTACCACCCCGGGCATCGTATATTTGCGGCCCAAACCAAAAACTATGGAAAGCGCTGTTGCTCAATACAAAGTCAAAGACATTGCCCTCGCCGAATGGGGTCGCAAAGAAATTCGTCTGGCCGAAGCCGAAATGCCGGGCCTGATGGCATTGCGTGAAGAATTCGGTCCCACCAAGCCCCTCAAAGGTGCCCGCATTGCAGGTTGCCTCCACATGACCATTCAGACCGCTGTTTTGATTGAAACCCTCAAGGAACTCGGCGCTGAAGTCAGCTGGTCTTCCTGCAATATTTTTTCGACCCAGGACCACGCCGCCGCCGCCATCGCCGCCGCCGGAATCCCGGTCTATGCATGGAAAGGGATGACCGAGGAAGAGTACGAATGGTGCATTGAACAAACGCTGCATGCATTTGAAGGCGGACTGCCTCTGAACATGATTCTTGACGATGGGGGTGATTTGACCAATGTTGTGTTAGATCGCTACCCTGAAATGGTCGCCGACCTCCGTGGTATCTCCGAAGAAACCACCACTGGTGTAGCCCGCCTCTACAAGCGGATGCGCGAAGGCACCCTGCCTGTTCCCGCCATTAATGTGAACGATTCCGTTACCAAATCCAAATTTGATAACAAATACGGTTGTCGCGAATCGGCCGTTGATGCGATCCGTCGTGCAACCGATGTTATGATGGCTGGCAAAGTTGCGGTGGTCTGCGGTTACGGAGATGTCGGCAAAGGAACTGCCGAAAGTCTTCGCGGGGCCGGTGCACGTGTTATTGTTACAGAGATTGATCCTATCTGCGCATTGCAGGCCGCCATGGACGGTTACCAGGTTCAACGCTTGGATAGTGTTATCGACCGTGTGGACATGGTCGTAACAGCGACCGGAAACTGCAACATTGTGACCGACAGGCACTTTCGCAAGATGAAAGACAAAACCATTGTCTGCAACATCGGTCACTTTGACAACGAAATTGACATGGCCTGGTTAAACAAAAATCACGGATCTTCCAAGTACACAGTCAAGCCGCAGGTCGATGTTTACACCATTGAGGGCCGCGAGATTATTGTTCTGGCCGAAGGCCGCCTGGTCAACCTTGGTTGCGCCATGGGACACCCTAGCTTTGTGATGTCCAACTCCTTTACCAATCAAACCTTGGCTCAAATGGAGTTGTGGAGCAATGCCGGTCATTACAGCAACCAGGTGTATGTCCTCCCCAAGCACCTGGACGAAAAGGTCGCTGCCTTGCATCTTTCGAAGGTCGGCGCCGAACTGGAAACCCTGAGCAACGAACAAGCCGATTATATCGGGGTAGGCCTCAACGGACCTTTCAAAACTGAAATGTACCGCTACTAGGCAGTGGGCGTTGGTTGTTGACGCATCCCCTNAGGGGAGATACCGGTAGGGGAGATACCGGCAATCAACAGCCGCGACGCCCAAGATCCACCACGATAACGCTGCAAAATCAAAAGGGCTGCCTTCGGGCAGCCCTTTTTGTTGGCCGACTAGGTCTCGAACCTAGACTCTTCTGAACCAAAATCAGACGTGTTGCCAATTACACCATCGGCCAGCTTGGTCCCCGTTTTGACAAACCCAGAGGCCTTTAGGGCCCTCCAAGGTCCGGAAACGGAGGGCAAATATAGCCCGATTCAGGGCATTTATCCCTATTTTCGGGGCTAAATTGAAGAGAAATGAGTTACCAGAAAATTAACAACCTCTTGGGATGGTTGGTTTTTGCCTTCGCGACGGCTGTTTACACCCTCACCCTGGAACCGACCACCTCCTTTTGGGACTGCGGTGAATTTATTTCGGCCTGTTTCAAATTGCAGGTGATGCACCCCCCCGGGGCGCCCTTTTTTATGCTCACAGGGCGTCTTTTCACGCTTTTGGCCGGTAGCCCCGAAAATGTAGCCTGGTCTGTCAATTTTCTGAGTGGACTCACCTCGGGTTTCACCATTCTCTTTTTGTTTTGGACGATTACGGCTCTGGGCCGAAAAATGCTCGAAAAAGAGCAACAAGGCCTTACCGGCTCCTCCCTTTGGTTGGTGATGGGGTCCGGCTTGGTGGGTGCTCTGGCTTATACTTTTTCGGACTCCTTTTGGTTCTCAGCCGTTGAAGGTGAGGTTTATGCCTATTCTTCTTTCTTCACAGCGGTTGTTTTCTGGGCTGTCTTGAAGTGGGAACGCGTTGCCGATGAGCCCTATGCCGATCGTTGGCTAGTGTTGATTGCCTATTTGATGGGCCTGTCCATCGGCGTCCACTTACTCAATTTATTGGCGATTCCTGCGATTTGCTTGGTGGTCTACCTGCGCCATAACACACCCACTCCGCGCGGTGTTGTTTTGAGTCTTCTAGGGTCGGTCGGTGTCCTGGCCTTGGTTCAATACGGAATTATCCCCGGATTGCCCACCCTGGCCTCTAAGTTTGAGCTCTTAGCCGTCAACAGCATGGGGCTGCCTTTTGGATCTGGAAACTGGGCTTTTGCCCTTCTTTTTGTGGGCGGTTTGGCTTGGGGAATTGCCCATACCCACCGGACCGGCAAAGTCCTTTTGAACCAACTCTTGCTGGGTACTGCCTTTGTGGTGATCGGGTATTCTTCCTACAGCATGATTGTGATCCGNTCCCATGCCGATCCCTCGATCAACATGAACAAACCATCGGATATTTTTTCGTTGTTATCCTACATCAACCGTGAACAATACGGCGATCGCCCTTTGTTAACGGGACCTTATTTCACCGCCGAAGTGGTAGACCAAGAAGAAGGCCCCATGAAATACCGCAAAGGNCCCA
>JGI12547J11936_1000336_pt1 | contig 12334 bp, 11 predicted proteins | sample LakEriepJuly2011_2_FD_11936 | JGI IMG/M metagenome (IMG submission 11936)
GGCGAAGCATTTGGAGAACTATTTTTGGCAATGATCGATAATTTATCTTCCAAATGCTTCGCCCCTACTGACAACTGACAACTGACAACTGACAACTGACCGTCCCCTAGACAAAACCCTATATTTCAATATAAAGTCTTACTGAGAACTAAGCACTCACGACGTTAAATATGTCCTGATACTAACAGTTGTTGATCACAAATTGTCGTTTATCTTTAAATGCTATACTAATTAACCAATTAGATATCTAGAAGTATTTTTAAAGAAGTGCGCTCTAAATCTACAATAATAAAGATAAGGTTTGCCTTCGTTGCCTGTGTTTTACTGCTTACCTGATTGTTACCGATTCTACATAAGGGAGAATTGGGTTTTTCAGCGGTTTCTTCCAGTGAAGACATGGCCAACACCACGCTATGCTATCAGATATTGATGTCGTGGAATTGCCTTACATCTAAACTATCAAACACCTGTAGTTAAACCAGTTTGTAGTTTGTGGGTTGTGGGTGAGATAGAGAGTTCTCCAAACCAAGTCTCTCACTAACTCATTATCTAAATTACGTAGTGTTTAATTATTAGGTATCAGGAGTGCATGGTCAAGATTGTTTAGATCAAGTCAAGGGTCACGTAAGCAAACGCTGAGATTGTCGTGCAGTGAGAAGTCAACGCAGGGGCTTCATCTGACAATGACTATGGCTAACGCCACGCTGCGCGATGAGCGGACTTGCCTTTTCTACGAAACACTACGCAAAGGCGAAATTCGTAAGCAAGTGTCTGTAAACCGGGTGGGAATACAGTAAAGAGCCAGATTCGACAACAAATGATGTTTTGACCAAAGGTCGGTTCACTGCATGGAATTTTCAATCGCTACACTTCTTGCCAATTTTACAGATGATAAATTAGTGGCTCGTAAAGTCCTAGAAAAAAAACTGGGTTGTGAGGATGAAGAAAGTCTAGAAAAACTCCAAATTACTTTGGATGTGTTGGAAAAAATCGGGCTTTTGGTGAAGGAACGGGGGAAATATCGCCGCGTTACCGAAGAAGGCTTGATTGAGGCTAAACTCCGTTGTTCTAGTAAGGGCTTTTGCTTTGCGATTCAAGATAGCGAAGGCTCAGAGGATATTTACATCCGTGAAAGTCATTTGAGTAATGCCTGGAATGGCGATCGCGTTTTGGTAAGAGTCCTCAAGGAAGGCAGTCGCAGGCGATCGCCGGAAGGTGAGGTGAAGTTGATTATGGAGCGGTCTAATCACACCTTACTCGCCAGAATTAAGCAGGTGGAGGAAGGTTTTCGGGCTGTCCCTTTGGATGACAGATTGCTGTTTGAACTGAAACTACAACTCAACAGCATGAAGTTGGAAGAAGCAATTGATCACTTAGCTCATGTAGAAATTCTTCGCTATCCCCTCGCACAATATCCCCCATTGGGTCGAGTAGTGCAAATTTTGGGTAGTGATGCTGAAGCCGCAGCGGATATAGATTTGGTAACTTGTAAACATGATTTATCCCGAACTTTTCCTGATCCTATCCTCGATGCAGCGGCAAAGTTACCCAAGAGACTCCTGAAAGCAGACCTGAAAAATCGTCTCGATTTACGTGAGGTTTTTACCTTCACCATTAAGAGTGTCAACAGTGATGAGTCTGTGGTTGAAAATGCCTTCAGTGTAGAAAAAACTACTGATGATAATTGGCGATTATTATTTCATATTACAGATGTTTCCCACTATATCCAACCCGATGAGGCTCTAGACCGGGAAGCCCTCAAGCGGGGTAAGTCAGTGTATTTGGGAGAATTACTACTGCCAATGTTGCCAGCAGTGGTGATACAACGGTGTTCCTTAGTCCCTGGTAGCGATCGCTTGGCTCTCTCTTTTATCATCACCATTAACCCCCAATCAGGAGAAGTGGAGGAATGGGAAATTCAACCTAGTGTCATTAATGTAGATGTAGCTGTTAGTCAAGTAGAGACAGCAGCTATTCTTGCTGGTGAAAGCAGCACAGTGGCAGCCGAAGTCCAAGAGAAATTACCAGATTTGCAGACTTTGGCTACTGCTATTAAACAGGTACGTCTACAGCGGGGCAGCTTACGGTTAAATCTCCCACCCAGCCACAACCCTTACTATGACGAAGGAGCAATGGGATCGGTGGTGGTTAATGACTTACCTGGGCGATCGCTCATTACCGAATTGGTAATATTAGTTAATCAACTCATGGCTGATCATCTCAGCGCCTTGGGAGTTCCCAGTTTATGGCGAGTTCAAGGCACACCTGATCCCGAAGATGTTCAGGAAATGCTCAAACTAGCCGTTAATTTAGGTGTGGAATTAGGACTTGATCCAGAATTAGAAATCCAACCTCTAGATTATCAACACTTGACGGGAGCTTTTGCCGATTCCCCATCGGAACAAGTTCTCACCTATTTATTACAAGACACTCTCAAGCCTTCTTTATATAGCATTACCAAAAGTTCTCACTTTGGACTAGCTTTATCCCAATATGTCCACATAACTGCCCCCTTACGTCGTTATCCAGATATCCTCTTGCAACGGGTGTATCATAACTTACTAGAGCATGGGCGCGATCGCCGGAATACCCGCGTCAAAGATCGGATAAACCTGCGCCATTCCAATTGTCACGAAGAAATCAATTGGAACGTTCTCCCCCCAGAACTCCAACAAGAACTGCAAAGCGACTTAACCAGAGTCATTGTCCAAATTAATGACCGAGAAAAAGAAGTCCAAGAAGCTGAAGCTGATTTAGCCGGACTCCAAAAAGCCTCCTTAATGAAACAACGCATTGGCGAAGTATTTCCAGGAGTAATTACTGGTGTTCAATCCTACGGCTTCTTTGTGGAAATTGAAGTCCCAGTAGAATCGCCCACAGAAGGTAATCTCGCTAATACCTTACGAATAGAAGGACTGGTTCACGTCAGTTCCCTCAAAGACGATTGGTATGAATATCGTGCCAGACAACAAGCGTTATTTGGGCGAAAAAATCGGGCTTCCTACCGATTGGGCGATAGCTGTATGGTACAAGTCAAAAGTGTTGATTACTACCGTCAACAAATTGATTTAGTGACAGTTGGTGCTGATGGTTTACCTAANGCCATGAGCGAGAATACTGGCAATGAGGAAACAGGAGACATTTATCCACAAAATCAAAGCGATAGCTTGCGTGGCAAAGCCATATCTTTTGACAGAGAACCTTATGATCAAGAATAGTCAGTTGTCAGTTGTCCTTTGTCAGTTGTCCTTTGTTAGTTGCTCTTAAATATTAACCACTAACAACTGACCACTGACCACTAACAACTGACCACTGACCACTGACCACTAACAAATGACTAATAACACAAAACCTTTAATCTTGGGCGTAACAGGTGCATCTGGTCTAATTTACGCCGTTCGCGCTCTTAAATTCCTCTTAGCCGCAGAATATCAAATTGAACTGGTGGCATCTAAATCTACTTACACAGTTTGGCAGGCAGAACAGGAAATCCGAATGCCAGGAGAACCAGAAAAACAAGAGCAATTTTGGCGAGAACAAGCCGGAGTTCCCGAACAAGGTAAACTCCGCTGTCATCCTTGGAGTGATGTTGGTGCGGGTATTGCCAGTGGTTCTTTCCGCACGTTGGGGATGATCATTATCCCTTGTAGTATGAGTACAGTCGCAAAACTTGCTGGGGGGCTAAGTTCCGACTTACTAGAACGAGCCGCAGATGTCCAAATTAAAGAAGGACGTAAACTGGTAATTGTCCCCAGAGAAACCCCTTTTAGTTTAATTCACCTGCGGAACTTAACGACCTTAGCGGAAACTGGAGTGAGAATAGTCCCCGCTATTCCTGCTTGGTATCACAACCCACAAACCATTGAGGATTTAGTTGATTTTGTTGTAGCTCGCGCTCTGGATCAATTAGATATTGACTGTATACCAATTCAGCGATGGCAAGGTCATTTATAGCAATTAAAAATTAAAAATTAAAAATTAAAAAACTAAATTTTTAATTCTTAATTCTTAATTCTTAATTCTATTTTGCTCTTTTGTGGCAACAGCTATATTCATCTGTTTTTTCCTGGTGTATTCTTAGAATCCTGCTGCAATTTTGAATTTTTTATGGCTGTAATTCGCTTAATTATCTTGGTGACGGCAATGCTGGGACTAATAATAATATTAGTTCAAAATTTGTCGCCCTCACTTCCATTAATGTTTTTGGGGATGCGAACTCAAGCATTACCATTAGCATTGTGGATTTTATTAAGTATCACTGCTGGTATTTTCACATCTTTAATAATTACTAGATTGTTAAAATTTGCGACTGATTTAAATTTACAAGCACCACAACCTCTACCCAAATCAATTCCCACTCCACCCCGTGTTAGACAAAATACTCCACCTCCTCAAAGTCCTCCACCAACCGTTAATCAAGTTGATGATGAATTTGACGATTGGGACACAAATCGCAATCAAGATGATTGGGATAATGGCGAAAATTCAGAATCAGTAGAAGAAACTTCCCCAAGTCAACAAAGTTCTAATTCCCGCAATAGTTCCGTTTATTCCTATAGTTCCCAATCACCGAAAAATACTGCTGTGGGTAAAACTGAATCTGTTTATGATGCTGATTATCGGGTAATTATTCCTCCTTACCAAGAATCAGGCAAAACTCAAGTTACAGATGATGATAACTGGGATTTTTTTGAAGATGATGATTTTGAGGATGACAACGAAAATAAACCACAAAAACGCTAATTTAAGCTTTAATAATAATTAATAATTTTACAGGAGAAAAATACTGATGATTGATATATTAAAAGGAGTCAACCTCTATTTAATTGGCATGATGGGAGTTGGGAAAACAACAGTAGGAAAGTTATTAGCCGCAGAAATTGGTTATAGATTTGTAGATACAGATGAAGTCATAATCAAAGCCGCAGGTAAATCTATTAATGAAATATTTGCCGAAAATGGTGAAGCGGAGTTTCGGCAATTAGAGAGTGATGTTTTAGCTCAAGTTTGTGCTTATACTAAGTTGATTATATCTACGGGTGGGGGTGTTCCCATGCAGCAGCAGAATTGGAGTTATCTCCATCATGGGTTGATAATTTGGTTAGATGCACCAATAGGAATAATCTTACAGCGGTTAGCGGAAGACAATACCAGACCACTTTTACAAGATGCCGATATCGAAAGTAAATTGACATCGCTTTGGGAACAACGTCAACCAATGTACTCCCAAGCTGACTTACATATTACTATGAGCGCGACCGAAACACCAGAAGAAATTGTCACACGCATCCTCGCTACAATTCCCAGTATTCTCAAACCGCAATAATTCTTTCTACACCCATTTATAACCCACTTGAATATCAGATCCCCGACTTCTTCGAGAAGTCGGGGATCTGACTCTTGCAATGTATATCTACGGCACGCTACGCTATCACAAATCAAATACGAATTGCTATATATCTATAAAAAGGAATAGAAAGCAGTTAATTTCTTGTCAAAAGCAAGATGCAGAATTTCCACATCAAGAGTTGAATGGAATCTAGATTCTGTAATTATCCTCGACGGGGATGAAATCTATGACTATATTTTCTCTTGATGAACTTAAAAGTTTAGTCCAAAATCCTGAGTATCCATGCGTTTCTCTGTATCTACCTATGGAAAAACTAGGAGGAGATACGCGACAAAATCCGATTCGGTTTAAAAATTTAATTCGAGAAGCTGAAAACCGCCTAGATGAAACAGGATTACGTCATACTGAGACTGTAAATTTGCTCAAACCAGCGATGGAATTAGACAATACTGATTTTTGGGAAATTCAAAATCAGGGATTAGTAATTTTTATTTCCCCCAATCTATTTCGTTACTATTGTTTACCAATTTCTTTTCCCCAATTAGTGGTTGTTGGCAAGAATTTTCATATCAAACCCTTATTAAATCTGATTAATAATGATGGAAAATTCTACATTTTGGCTTTAAGTCAAAAGAATGTCAAACTTTACTCAGGCACGCGCTACCAAATTAATGAAGTAGAAGTAGAAAATATGCCTCATAGTTTGGATGAAACTCTCTTAGAAGATGAATTCCAAAAAGGCGTACAGCATAGAATTGGTATCCCTAGAGGTGCAACTTCTGCGGCTCAACACCCTGGTTCTGTGCATGGACAGGGTAATCCAGATCGGGAGAAACATGAAGAAGATATTTTGCAATTTTGTTATGTTGTTGATAGTGCATTACATAAAAAATTGCGAGGTGAAAAAGCACCTTTAATATTAGCAGGAGTAGAATATTTATTACCAATTTACCGACAAGCTAATACTTATCCATATTTAGCAGAAACAGGGATTACTGGCAATGCAGAAATCCTCAAAATGCAAGAATTAAATCATGCAGCTTGGGAAATTGTTAACCCTTTATTTCAAAAGGAATATGAAGATCTAATGGCTGTTTATGTGCAACTATCTGGGGAAGAAAGTAACAAAATTGCCAATGATATCAAAGCAATTATTCCGGCTGCATATTATCAAAGAGTTGATACTTTGTTTGTGCCTCTAAAACAACATATATGGGGTAAATTTGATTTACCAACTGCTACAGTTGAATTACATCCAGAACCAGCACCAGATGATGAAGATATGTTAGATTTTGCGGTAATTCACACCATATTAAATGGTGGTAAAGTTTATACTCTTGAACCAGAAGCAATGCCTAGTGGAGTTAAAGTAGCGGCTATTTGCCGATATTAATTTTTTAAGTTGCTAAGTTGTCGTCGTGCTGCTGCTAAAATTAATCTTTGTTCAGCACGAGAAATCGCTTGATAAGTCCTTTCCACCGCTTCCGGTTCTACAGAAATAGAAGTAATCCCCCATTCTATTAATTTATCAATCATTTCTGGATAAAGTACCGGGGCTTGACCACAAATAGAACAGGGAATACCTCCAGCTTGAGACATTTTAATTAATTGAGATATTGCCCCCATTACTGCTGGATGACTTTCATCAAATATTCTCCCTAATTTTCCCTGTTCCCTATCTATTCCTAATAATAATTGAGTTAAATCATTTGTGCCAATAGAAATACCTGCCACACCAGCTTTAATATATTCAGGTAATAGAAATAAAATACTAGGAACTTCTGCCATGATCCATAATTGAAACTGGGATATTTGTGTTAACCCAAATTGCTCAACTTTTTGACGACAAAATATAAATTCTTCAACACTGCGGACAAAAGGTAATAGCAAATTAATATTTCTATAACCAGATGCTTGAACTATCGCTAAAGCTTGCAATTCCAATTCAAAAACCGCCGGATTTTGCATATAGCTGAAAACACCCCTGTCACCAAGAATAGTTCGACTTCGCTCACTATAAATTGATGACTGTGATAATAATAAATCATGGGGTAGGTAATCTAAAGAGCGATAAAAGATAGGTCTGGGTGAAAAAGCGCGAGCAAATTGCTTAATCTGCTCAGATAATAACTCTAATAATTCCGCTTTTCTTCCGGCAATTAACCATTCTTGAGGATGTTCTCCCTCCAGAATATTTAACATCATCAATTCTGAACGTAATAATCCTAACCCATCTACAGGTAAACATTTTACTTGTTCAATTAATCGTCCTTGACTCAAATTTACGAGTAACTTAGTGGCAATTATTGGTAAATTTATCGGCTGATAATTGACAATTTTTTCCTCTTTGATTAATTCTTCTATCTCCTCACTAGGAAAGTTTTCTTCATCTTCTGTGAAACGATATATTTCACCCTTATTACCATCTAATAATAACTTTTCACCTGCTTGTAAAAGAGTGGTTGCACCTGTGGCACTCACCACCGCAGGAATACCCAACTCCCTGGCTAAAATCGCCCCGTGGCTAGTTAATCCCCCTTGTTCTGTAATAATCCCCGCAACGCCTTGTAGTAAGGGTAAATAATCAGGAGTAATCACTGGGGCGATGAGAATTACACCTTGAGGAACTTGGATTGCTTTTTGTGATGAACTAAAAATATGGGCATTAGCAATAATTCTCCCTCTGGCTGCCCCAATGCCTTGAATAAATTGCACACTCTTATTTACAGATTGGGGAACAGTGACTTCTGTAATATAGAGTTTTGTGGCTAAAGATTCTTTCGCAACTGTCCATTTCATAGTTAAAGTTGCCCCTAATTCACTGACTATTTGATTACTGACAGTAATTAATTCTTGCAAAAATTCTTCTGGCAAAGCATATTCTTGTTGTTGGGATTCTTCTAAAATATAAGCTAATAAAAAATCAGTATCTAATCTTGGTTGCAGTTGTTCATCTGTAAAAGCATTACCATGATGAAGACGATACGCCAACATTTTATTACCCAATTGTCTTTCTACGACTGCGCCGGTTTTTGGTTCTATGTAATAAACATCTGGTAATACTTCACCGTTGGTAATTGCTAGTCCTAAACCCCAAGTAGCTTCAATATCCCATGCCGATGATTTAGTATTGATTACACCAGAAGCGATCGCATTGTCAACTGGTTGCACTAACACCCCTAAATTAATGCTGGGCAAACTAAGCCCCGCACTATGCCAATATAGTAAACTTCTGGCTCGGAATAACTGACTCCAAAGCAGCTTTAAAGCTTCACCTATTTCCTCTTCTTCACAAGGGCAAAATACTGGTTCTAATAACCCAGATACATTTTTCATTTCTTGGTTATTTGATATTGCCAAACTGGGACGCAAAATTAAACTGCTTCTTTGCCATTGTCGCGCAGCTTGAAAAATTGTCCTCACCCAATGAGGTGGCACAGTCGCTGAGATAATTTCCTGACGTAAGCGTCCGGCTACCTGTTGCAGTTGTCGCCAATTATGTACATCTAAATGTAGCGAAGAATGGGGTAAATCAGCGATTAACGACTCTGAACTATTGAGAGTTTCTAGAAATTGCCGTAAAACATCTGCTTCTACTACAAAACCAGGAAGAACAGGATAACCCTGTTGTTTGATTTTGCTTAAATCGAACGCCTGCACGCCAACTTTAGCGCGGTCTTGTAGTTTAATTTGGTCAAGCCAATAGAGTTTATCCACTCAATTTATTAAATAATATTTATTACATACTTTTTGTTACTATATTACCAATTAGTCCGAACAATGCCCCGATTTCATTTATTAAACTATTTACCACCGAAAAAAATTGATCAATCCTTATTATATTGCCGGTAGTGACTGGCTAAACACTGGACTTCGTTTATTTTTTGCCTTGTTTATTGGAGCTTTAATTGGCTTAGAACGACAACTAAAAAATAAACCGGCAGGTTTAAGAACCCATATGTTAGTAAGTTTGGGTTCAGCCGTATTTACTCTCATCACTATCCAAACTGGTGGTACACAACTTAGTGCTGATTCTCTTAGTCGTGTAGTTCAAGGTATTGCTGCTGGAGTGGGGTTTTTGGGGGCTGGGGAAATTTTACGTGAATCTTCTCAAACATCAAAATCACCAGAAATTCACGGATTAACTTCTGCTGCTGCAATTTGGGTAGCTGCGGCTTTGGGAATTGCGGCTGGGTGCGGTTTATGGCAATTAGGATTAATGGGTGCTATTTTAACTGTAATTATTCTACACATTTTTAAAAGACTGGAAAAATTTAATTAAGTAGGTGAACAGAAAAATTTCCAGGTATGACATTAATTGCCTTTTTCACGCAGATTAGGACGGCTGATAATTAACAATTGTACCCCACCATCACCTGTATTAATAGCCAATACGGGAGGACGCTGATTAAATTGTGCATCAGAAGGCATAGATGGGAATACATAAACCCAATCATTACTTTCAATTAATAGCCGCCAAACAATCGGTTGTTTTGGATCTGTTGAATCATTTATCTCTTGTCCCAAAATATCTTTGAACTGNTCNACATCTCCAATAATATGAGAATTCTTTAAAGAAGGATCTATCAATATATCATCTAAATTACGTCCCAAAGGAAGTTTATCTTTAGCGCTAACAATACTAACTATTGGTCTTGTGGAAGTATGATTAACAGCATCTCGATAAGCATCAGCCTGACCTTGAAAACGTCCTAACCAAAACAACGATCCTAAAATGCAAATCACAATTACAATTTCTTGACGTAATGACGGGGGTAAANGTTTGGCAAGAGAACGCAAAATATTAAGTAATGGAAAATCATGGATTCTCTTAATCAGTGTTTGGATTTTATTAGGGATATTTTGATGATTTATTTTTGGTGAAATTGCCCATAATATAACTTGAATTAAAGATATTGTTAAAGTCATGGCTATGACAGCCCGGATAAATATCCAGAAATTACCAAAGATAATTTGTATTGGTACTATTAAAAAAGACTCATGGGGTAGATTGAGGGTATTAAGTTCTAAGGCAAAAAAGCCAAAATAAGCCCAGCGATAGACCCAACCAATAAAGTAAATAAAAATGCCTAAAACTCCGATGAGTCCAGCGAAATTACCAAGGATATTGATACTGGTTGGATTTTGAGGATCTGGTGACATAGGTGATTTGTGAGAAAATTCAGGAATTTGGACGGTTATAGATGATTTTATGGTAAAGTAGCAATAACTTACTTTAATTCTGTGTTAATACTCATCCATAACTATATGAAGGTTGTCCTCAAAACATTCAGCTTTGTATTGGTGTTGTCTCTGGTGGGCATGACAGAAAACCTCAAACCAGTTACCGCCAATATACAATTAGCTCAAACTCCAGGAAAAGTAAAGAAAAAAGTCAATAATTCGCCCATACCCTTAGCATTACCAATAAAAGCCGATATCAAGCTGAAAAATGGCGATTCTATGACTGCTAGAGTTACAGGATTTGACTCCAAAGGGAAAAAAATTGAGTTCTCCTATGGTAAAACTTCTAAATCATTACCTGTTGCCCAAGTACAACAGGTAGTTTTTAGGAAAGATAAAGACTCTTTAGTTTATACTGCTACGGGTAGTCTGGTGATTCGGGGTGAGGATAACAGCAAAGCTACACAAAGCGAATGGTCTAATCTTCCTCTTCAGGCTTTTGAGTTGGTGGACTCCCAACGAGGACAAGCTAAGGTGGATTTAGCAACTGTTAAAAAACCTCAAGAATTGTCTCAAATTCAATCTGTAGCTGTGAAGAGTTTATATATAGCGGATGAGATTCAGTTTAGTTCTACTGGTAAGATTACCATTAAGGTAACACCTGCGGATAAGAAAAAATAAGTTTCCTAGAATCCTTGTAGAGATGTTCCATGTAACGTCTCTACTAACATCATTACTTTTCTAGTAGTTCGTCAAATTTATTTTGACGGGTAATAATAGGAAAAACTTCTGTTTTCCCGCCCCTACTCCCCCTACCCCTCTTCTCCCCCTACTTGCCTTTACCCGTCATTTTTGGATTGACAGATTACTAGGAATATCTAAATTCTCAGGGCGATGATTTATGATCTACATAATGCTATTGAATAAGTGAATAAAAATCATGGTTGAACAACTTTTAGACAAAGTTGATGATGATTACTATATTCCAGACGCTAATCTACTAATCACTGAAGACGACACACCTGTGGATAATTTTGCATCTGCTAAACAACAACGGCTTTTAGTTAGTTCTCTTTATAGTTCTTTAGAATCACAGCCTTTTTTAGTTGAGGCTAATGTTGGTATTTATCATACAGACGGTGAACCGGCAATTGTTCCCGATGTGTTTATTAGTTTTGATGTCCAAACTCCTGAAGATTGGTGGAAAAAACAAAATCGTTGTTACATGATGTGGAAATTTGGTAAATCGCCAGAAGTGGTAATGGAAATTGTTTCTAATAAGGAAGGTGAAGAATTAACTAAAAAGTTGCAGATTTATGAAAGAATGAAAGCCAATTATTATCTAGTCTATGATCCTAATCAAGAATTAGGAGCAGAAATATTAACTATTTATAAATTGGTAGGAAGACATTATGCAAAAACCGAGGAAACTTGGTTAGAAGATATTAATTTGGGTGTGACTTTTTGGCAAGGAGAATTTGAAGGTAGGCGCGATACTTGGTTACGTTGGTGTCATCAAGAGGGAACGGTTGTAGCTACTGGTGATGAATGTGCTGAACGGGAAAAGCTAGAAAAAGAAGCAGCGAAAAGACTTGCTGAGTCTGAAAAAATAGAAAAGGAAGATGCACAAAAACGCGCTCAATTACTAGCTCAAAAATTGAGAGAATTGGGAATAGATCCTGATAGTATTTAAAAATGTGGTGGTTTTTTATTTTATGTAAATAATTGGTGTGAGGGGTGAAGATGGTGAAAAATCAACAACACAATTGGCTGCTATCAGGGCTAAAACATCCTTACCTT
>JGI12547J11936_1000337_pt1 | contig 12326 bp, 13 predicted proteins | sample LakEriepJuly2011_2_FD_11936 | JGI IMG/M metagenome (IMG submission 11936)
GGTGGGGGAGGCTTACCGCCGGGTGGGGGTGGTTGCATTCCGCCAGGTGGTGGTGGTTGCATTCCAGTAGGAGGCGGTGGAGGCTTAGCGCCTGGGGGCGGTGGTGGCTTAGCACCGGGAGGTGGTGGTTTAGTTGGATCTGGTTGCTGGGCAACTACAAAACTAGCAGTAGTTACGACCAAACAAGCCATGAATACTTTAGATAGCTTCATATTAAAAGGCTCCTTTTTTTAGAACACACTACGAATAACATTTAACTGTTGCATTTACAAACTACCTACCTCCCTGAGTTGCTTGCGGATAGGCGGCTTGTGGGTTTACAGGCTGTTGTTGTGCTTGTGTCATAGCCTGTTGTTGTTCATACTGTTGTTGATACTGCTGCTGAACCTGCTGAGTGTCGTAAGCGGACTGAGCTTGCTGTACGCGTGGAGATCGGGTCGCATTGGTCACTTGAACGCTTGAAGCTCCCTCTTTGCCAAGTGAATTAAATATTTGCGCCAGCATTTCGGGCTTACCTGCTGATTTATATTCAATCATCGTCTCTAGCATAGTCATCAAATGCGATGAGTCAGAGGTCCCAAGCCAACCAGATCTATTTGCATTCAGATAACTAAGTTTTTCTACATTACATGCAGATACATTTTGTACAAGCCAAAGTTGTGCTTGCTTTGCTCGCTCAATGGGATCATGAACAGACAATCCGATGTGTCTGAATTCGGAGATAAAACAATTTGGAGCAGGCTCTTTTGGAACTGCTTTTTTTGACTGAGAAAAAGCCAAGTTTGCCGAAATAGCTAGAACTAAAAAAGTGGTTGCAAGCCGCCATGGGTTTTTCATCTTCAACTTTCGTATTTGATACGTATATGGGGCAATGAATTCAACCAAAATTGTATTTTTATCTCAAAGATAACAAAATATCAATAGAGATATAGACAATTATTCGGCATGAAAGTAATTATCTTGAGCAGGCTTTTGGTCATTTTTTTACTTAAATGACTACTAAATAGCCATGAAAGCCAACTGCACGGTAGACCCGCAGAAACCAAACCTGACACAGCAATTCATACGCACAAGTAGAATTCCAAGCAAAGAATGGTCACAAAATTTATTCAAACGTTCTAACAATTGAACCCAATCGTATACACAAAAATTCGGACACCTTTCTTGGCGAGGTGGGACTCTAACTACAATCTATCGATAAAATTTTTCGGTAATGAGCTCCCCTGCAAAAGCTCGCACATAACCCGATGGAGACGTTCGTATTAATGGAAACTAGCAGTTTTCTAGGCTTGACCAACGAGATGGTCTATCTTGTCGGCATACCTATCGTCTTTGCATTGATCGCCATAGAAGTGTTCGTCATGTCGATTAAGCACGCCCGTTACTACAATTGGGACGACACGCTGGGAACTTTGGGAATGCTGGCAGGCAACGTTGCTGTAGGCGTAGCCACTAAGTCATTGTTTTTTGGCTGCATGTTATGGACATACCAATACCGCCTCTTTGATCTTCAAGCGGCTCTGTCGCCATGGCTTTTGTGCATTGTTGCGCTGTTTCTGATTGATTTGATGTTTTATATATGGCACCGCGCAAGCCATCGCGTGCGCTTTCTTTGGGCTATCCACTTAAGCCATCATTCCAGCCAAGAGATGAACTTCACCGTGGCGTTTCGCCAACCCGTGCTTGCGCCGTTGTTCAAGATACCGTTTTTTTCCCTCTTGCCCATTCTTGGCCTTGACCCAACGATCATTGTGGTTGTCGGCACGATATCCACCCTCTGGGGTGTTGTTGGGCATACCCAAATTGTGCCCAAGCTCGGGATTGCCGAGTGGTTCCTGAACACACCTTCGGCCCACCGAGTGCACCATGGCATCAATCAGCAGTATGTTGACAAGAACTACGCCAACATGTTCATTTTCATTGACCGACTCCTGGGCACCTATGAACCTGAAGTAGAGCCTGTCAGGTACGGACTGATAACTCAGGCTGATACGAACAATCCTAAAACATTGACCATCATGGAGTGGGAGAAGATGTGGGTAGATCTCAAGACGGCCCGCTCCTTGCGCGAAGCCGTTTGCTATGTATGCGGGCCGCCCGGGTGGAAGCCAAAGCATTCCTAGTGTCGGCACAAAACCAACTGTCGTGTAACACGACAATGGATCTCCACCAGAAGCCACTAGCACGGTAGACCCGCAGAAACCAAACCTGACTCAGCAATTCCTACGCACCACCCGAATACCCGATAAGCAAAATCAAACCCAAGGTCAGAAACTCAACTTCAATTAGGCTCGCAAATTAACAATGCCACCAGTTGGATCTGAAGGGACTACAGTTTTAGCCGCAGAATTCTGATCAACTGGAGCTTGAACTTTCGCAGAAGCCGCGACAGCTGTAGCTTGCTCAGCATCAATCTGATTTGGTTTCGCTTTAGCTAAAGGTTCTGGCACCACTAACGGCGCCTGTGGAAATGAGGTGGAAATGGAACTTGACATAAAAAATTCCTTTAAAGTTAAATGAGGGATTTGATAGGGACTATCCATCCCCACAGTACGTATACGGATGTTTACCAATTTAGTTTAGCTTTTTCAGAGTTTGTCCTTTTAAAGGACATCCTCATAGACCCCAAACTTTATTCAAAAGCTCTGAGAATCTAAACATTGAAAATTTCCAAATAGAAGTAGAAACGGGGCAGGTGGCATCGCATTTGTTCTTCTCTGCCAGTCTGCGCCTGAATGCTTGAATGAACAAGATGGAACCTGTTGGGATCGTCTTCAGTTCAGCAGCAATCTCTTCTGGACTTGAAATATGCAGCTTTGACCCTTTGGGTATTCCCGCAAAATTCAACGCAAGACGTCAAACAAATTATTGTAGTCATCTGTCCAAACCTTCAAGCCTGGAATGGGTACTATGGGTTTGGCAGAAGCCAACCGCGGGTCTTGAATCAATTTTTGGTTTCGGGTCACGATTACAAAGTCAGTTTTATAGTAGTCGCCTTGAGCAGTTGTGTCGGATATCAATATTGCGGCCATCCCTTCTTTTTGCGCCAGCAATTGCACCATGGGCGCCAAATTGATCAAACGATTGGTGACGTTATAAATAATGGCCCCCTCAGGCTTGATTTGTTTTTGGTAAACCTGCAAAGCCTCGACTGTCATCAAATGCATCGGAACGGAATCGGAAGAAAACGCATCTATGCTCAGCATGTCAAATTGTTGAGAAGGTTCGCGCTCTAGGCTCAAGCGACCATCACCCAAATTGAACGACACATTGGCTTTGGCATCGGTGAGGTACCAAAAGTATTTTTTAGCAATTTCCAGCACTGATGGTACCAATTCGTAGATGCGATAGCGGTCGTTTTCGCGCCCGTAGGCCACTAACACGCCAATGCCCAAGCCCAAGATACCGACATCGATGGAGGGGCGTTGCTGAGCATAAAAATCCAATACCTTAGAAATGCCTGCTTCCGGTCCAAAATAGCTGATGGGTTTGGTGCGCAACTGGGTATCGGTGTATTGCCATCCGTGGCTGATAGTGCCGTGATAGAGGTGACGCAAGGTTTCCTTGTCTTCTATTGGGCCCGTCTGCGTCACGCTCAAGGTGCCGTAAAAGTCACGCTTGGACATGATAGTGTTCTTGCTGGGCATCGAATAGTCCCACAGCCACCACCCGGTGAGCGCACTCATGCCTAAGGTGGCTGCCGTGATGCTCTGAGTCAAGCCTTTTGACCAATTGGGCGGTGGGCTCTGCCACCACAAATAGGTTGCCAGTAAAGCGCAAGCCATCAATGCCAGGGGCATCTCGGCAAAGCTGTCAAATACCAGCGGAGCTAACACTCCTACCAGCAACCCCCCAATGGCCCCACCCACCGACAAGGCCAAATAAAATTGGGTCAGGTATTGTGGCTCGGGACGCATGGCCGCCAGTTCCCCGTGGCAAAACATGCAGGCGACAAATAGCAAGACACAAAAAAGAGGTAGGGCGAAATAAATATTCATGGTCGATGCATAACCCTCGACCATCCCGATAGCAGTGAGCAGCAATAAAACCATGAGCAGTGGCATGAACCATTTACGTGAATACCACCCACTTTGAGCGCGAGAGCCACCCACATCAAACACCAAAATAAAAGTCGCAAGGTAAATCACCAAAGGTACGATCCACAAAAAAGGTACAGAGGCAATGTTTTGTGTCATGTGATTGGTGAATGACAGCAACAGCACCGACCCTAAGGTGGCTAACAGGTACCACAACACGACCGAGCCGCGCTTGGGTGCTTGGGTTTGCGCGGTCACGCTGGCCAAAGAATGATCGAGCTCGCTGCTGTTCTGAGCCCGCAGAGTTCGCCAAACCGACACAATGACCATTAGTGCAAACAGACAATACAAACCGCTCCAAGCCATGGCTTGAGTTTTCAAGTTGACATGAGGCTCAATAAACGGTGGGTAGCACAACAATGAAAGCAAGGAGGCCAAGTTGGACAAGGCAAACAAGCGATAGACCTTAATTTGCGGATGAGTCTTGGCCACCCATGCTTGCACCAATGGCCCCGTGGTAGAAAGCAAAAAATACGGCAGCCCAACAGTTGCCAACAACAGTAACAGGATGCGAACAGACGGCTCAGTATCGGAATCTGGCTTCCATTGATCGCCAGCCAAAATGGGCAACCAAGCCAATGAAATCAATACCAAGACAGTGTGCAAAATGGCCTGCTTGCGCTGATCTAGTCGACGCACCACCCAGTCGCTATAACCATAGCCCATTAGTAAAACCATTTGAAAGAAAACCATGCAAGTGGTCCATACAGCTGAAGATCCGCCAAACCAAGGCAATATTTGTTTAGCAATGATGGGTTGCACCATGAACAGCAAAAAAGCACTAGTGAACACAGTAGAAATGAAATAAAACATGTAACTTATCTGCTAATTAATTAAGACCTAGGTTAAATAACCTAGAAAAATTCCATGTATAAAAACACGGATGAAAATATATGCCGTTTAATTTACCACCATTTTCCTAAAGAATAAACAGCATTGCCGGCACTACTCACACCCTCTGTCGTGTAAAACGACACTGGATGACCAAGTCAAGCCACGAGTACGGTAGACCCGCCGAAACCAAACCTGACTCAACGATTTGTACACATGATTTTTACTCATGGTCTAATCTTTCAATGGATAAAGTTATAGACCCTTCAAAGTGCCCCATATGCGGCGAATCTAACCAGTGTGCTCAAGAGATTGCCAAAGCCACTGGAAAGTCGCCTGAGAAGTGCTGGTGCATGACTGCGACCTTCTCGTCAGAGCTTCTGGATCGGGTGCCGGATGAGGCAAAAAACAAGGCTTGTATTTGCTCAAAATGTGCAAGTCTGTCGGAGTAAAGTACTTCTTGGCGGCTTATCTCAACACGTTGTGACCATTTTTCGTAAAATACGATTACCAAGGAAGAAAATGCAAGTAAAAGAAAATATAAAAGAATCTGATCGTTGTAATTGCGGTCGTAGTCCAACAGGTGAATGTATTGGTTGTTATTTTTTAACTGGTGCAGAGTTTGAGACTAGGCTCGCAGATTACCTAGCAGAACAAAAAGACAAGAATCAAGCAGTGGGAACATAAGCTGCAAAGCATATGCCAAAACTTATCTTTGTTTTTCTGCTAACACCAATTTTGGTTAGATGTGACGCAGGATTTAAAATTCGCACCGGAAAACTATCGTTCTAACAACACGACATAGTTCGACATTAAGTATGTTTCCTAAATCAAATCAATCGATCCATTTACCGTAGCACAAGAAATCTCTGACTTCTGACATAGCAGCGTCCTCAGCTTGCAGAGCTTGGTTTGCTATGTTGAGAAAGCGTTGCTCGTCAACTTCTATTGAAGCCATCGACCAGTCAGTGAAGTCACGAGCCACAACAGCATTGAATCTTAAAAGAAGGAAGTCCGAATGTCGTGGGTCATTTTCAATAATTTTGAAGAGTGAATTGACATTGGCTGCAGAGCCTTCAAGTACTTGGAGAAACCAGCCTGAATGTGAAATCAAAACTCCCGTAATTCCGCGGGTAGGATTGTTGCGCAGACACGTAGCCATTAATTTGTCGTATTCAGCACCCTGTATCAGTGAACGGCTTCGATACACCAATTGAATAAGTTGTTGATCTAGGGCTTGTATTGCATCGGTAAAAGAGGATGTCATTTCTCAAACCTTTAATGTGAAATTAATTCTTCTGATACTTAAACAGAATTAGCTTTAAAGTAAAAGCTGCTCACCATCACCAACTGTCGTTTAAAACGACACTTGCCACCCACTAGAACCCTGCAGCACGGTCAACCCGCCAAAATCAAACCTACTCAACGATTCGTACGCAGGGGGTAAAAATGGGGGGGCATCCTTCAAGGCTTTAAACTATATTCAAAAGTTCTGACACCGCTAACGCCAATTTATCAATCGCATTTTTAAATGTTGCGCTATATTGTTTACATAGAATTTAACATAGGACTTCCAAGCCCCACACTTTTGGAGACTTTAATGCACCCGACTCAGCTCAAACTCACCCGTCGCATCTTAGGTATCGCTGCGATGTCTTTAGCCATGCTTTCGCCAGCTTTACAGGCACAAGACAAGCCACCTCTCAAGATCATGGTGGGTTTTCCACCTGGCGGCTCTGCCGACATCTTGGCCCGGATGCTAGCTGAAGCGCTGCGGGAGGACTTTGGCACCATCGTCGTGGAAAACAAACCGGGTGCGGGAGGGCGTATCGCATTGAACGCCGTGAAAGTCGCCAAGCCCGACGGTCAGACAGTCATCGTTTTGCCCAGCGGCCCCATGGTGCTGTTTCCGCATGTCTACAAAAAACTTGATTACGACGCGGTGAATGACTTCACGCCAGTGTCTCAAATTGCGCGCTTCCAGTTTGGCGTGGTTTCAGGTCCCGCGAGCAATGTAAAAAACGTCGCAGAGATGGTGGCCAAGGCCAAGATGGATGCAGGTAAAAGCAGCTATGGCACCCCGGGCGCTGGCACATTGCCTCACTTCATGGGAGTCTTAATGGAGCAATCAGCCGGCATCAGTCTGAACCATGTGCCTTTCCAGGGCGGTGCGCCTGCCAACAACGCTCTGTTGGGTGGCCACATCGACTATAAATTTGACGTGGTGTCCGAAACTGCCGAAATGCACCGAGCCGGCAAGGCCCGCATCATCGCAGTCACTGGAAGTCAACGCGACCCACAAGTGCCCGAAGTGCCAACGCTCAAGGAGGCTGGCGTCAACATGGAAGCCACGGCCTGGTTTGCCATGTACGGCCCTGCAGGCTTGAAGGGCGAAGCGTTCACTCGCTTAGAGAAGGCCATGATGAAGATCACTCGCAGCCCGGTCATGAAAGAAAAAATGACCAAGCTCGGCTATGAACCCATTGGCTCCTCTTCTGCAGAGCTTGCCGCAGCGCAAAAAGTAGATCTGGCCCGTTGGGAAAAACCCATCAAGGCAACCGGCGTGCAACTTGACTGAATCACGCCATGAATAAACCGATGCCAAAACGCCCCAACATCATCTTTATTGTGGCCGATGACCTGGGCTTTGCAGACCTCGGATGCTACGACGGTCGCGATGCAGCGTTTGGCAAAGTCTCCCCTGTCCTAGAACAGTTAGGATCGGCACGAAACCAACTGCAGCAGACACGCAGCCATTCATCGCACTACTGGAAAATGGAATGAGTGCTGGCGCTCTTGCTGATCTAGCAGCCGATACTTCATTCAACACCGTGAACATCAACTTAGTAGGATTAGCTCAAACTGGTATTGAGTACATACCTGTGAGTTAAATGCGTGCCCTTTAAAAGCTCAACTCAACGAGGCTCAATTCTTTACTCAAAGCGACATGCCACGACCACAACTTATTTGTTTGTCAAATTAACAACTATTTCCCCTTAGCATTGGGTTTTTCGGACCCTAAAGCCTTGTTCATACACTGAATTTTGCCACTACTTTCTTTGTATTCAAATTTAGTACAAGGGACGGGATCACCGCTTTTTTCAGCAGGTTTTCCGTCCATTAGATTAGGCTGTGGCAGTGTAGGTTTTGGACGCGTTACGCGCTCAGGCGGCCAGCTTTGAAGTTTCTTTTTATCATCAGTTTTTGGGGCGTCCGCAGCTGTGGCATTCGATGCCATAAAAATGGTCAATGAAAACACTAACTGATAAGAAAAAAAGCCCATAGACATTAATATAAACCTTACTTAGGGAAAAGTCTCGGAATTGTCCGTCTTCAAATGGTTTGACATCACCACTGTTGCCGCCGACGTCAAATTGACCACACCTACCGATTTCGACTGACCAGCAGTAGTGTCCCAAAACTCGCAAAGAGACTGGGATTTTCTGCTTCAAGGATGGTCATCGATTTTCGGCACACCTGGTCAAATCTACGTCGGCGCCAACATGATGCGCACGGTTGCAGCTGTGGATATGAGTTTTGAGCTGCGGTTTTTACGCATCAGGTAAAAATGGGCTACATCCTTCAAGACCCCAAACTCGATTCAAAAGTGCCAAGCATTAGCAACTTGGTCATTTCCAAGAAATACAAAAGGTTATGGCAGCTAGATCAATAAGTGGGGATGTGATTTAAGTTATCGTGTTGTGAATAATTAAATTTTCAATCGCCTAAAAAGGAGCAAATATGTTTCAAGTAGTAGTTCAGTCTGCTATGCGCCAATTGAAATCAAAGTTGCGCCTACCAAAACCACCCAGTAATTCATCTGAAACAAGCAAGAAGTCTCAGCCCAAAGACAGAATCGGGTTCATTTTGTTGCTTATGATTGGTGGTGGCGTTTTGTTGTTGGCAATGTTTTCAAATCTACCTAACAACTAAGTTTGTATTTGTGAGGTCCTCGATTTTTAGCTTTTAGCCATATTGCTTTAAATGCCCCATCGCCAAACCCCAGGTCCCAAACTTTATTCAAAAGTTCTAACAATTGAACCCAATCGGCGACGACACTGTTTATTGATTGGCTGGTAGCCAACTTTCAAATACCTGCTTATTACTCATGACGAAACTTGTAAAGCGTGCAGTCGTAGCCATCAATGAATTCACTATGCACAGAAATGGTATTCAACGTTGCTTCCGGAATCACTTTTTTCCAGAAGGCACTCGCTGATACATTTTGGTTGGTATGAAAAATTTGCCAGCATCCACTGAAGAGCCCAAGTAGCTTCTTAACAGCGGCTGTACCAACACCTAACCCGCGGAACTTTCTTCCTACAAAGAAATATCCAATACTGAAATTCGCTTCTGGGTGGGTAACCTCATCATCAACGGTTACGAATCCAGCAACCTCGTCATTAACGATAATCAAGAACGCTCTTGTCGAAGGCTTTGCCCAGTACTCAGCTTTTGAACGTATAGAAAACCACCCTTCGTCGTTGAACGATAGTGGGATCCATTCGCTGAAATCGTACATGTAGAACTGCATCATGTTTTCAATGCGTTGAAGGTTCTCACCTTTGGCTTCAAGCAATTCGACTGTATTCATTTCACTAGTATCAATCCATCTGGGGAAGTTCTGCACGATCGCTTTTGCTACGTAGAAGTCTTTCGCCCTTCTCCCGCATTATGGTCAATTTAGCCTTGTTGGAAGGCACCAAATTTAGCATCGCCATCAGGCACTCAGTTTTGAATGCCATTCAACACCCATGAACTGTCGTGTAACACGACACTTGATCTCCACTAGAAGCCACGAGCACGGTAGACCCGCCGAAATCAAACCTGCCCTTGCTTTTTATACGCACCACCCCAATACGACGGAATCAATCTGAACGGCAAGGTCACAAACTTTATTCAAAAGTTCTAACAATCTGAGGGTTGATGGTGTCGGTTGATACTATTTGAAACTAGACTGCGTTTAAGATTATTCAGGATCTGGATACACTCTTTTAAATTCCTCTACATACCAACCTTCTATCGGGCAATATGGTGAGGTTCTGAAAGCAAATATGCGAGTTCAAGTAAATGGCGTTCGCCTCTTTTTTGAAATAGAAGGCACCAAGCTTCGACTTACTGAGAATTCATTTGTAGAAGTTCCAACCCTTGTGCTACTGCATGGTGGACCTGGATTTGATCATTCAGTTTATCGTCCCGCATTTTCAGCGCTTTCCGACATTGCTCAGATCGTCTACCTTGATCACCGCGGAAATGGAAGAAGTGATCACGGTCCCAAAGATTTGTGGAATCTCAGCCAGTGGGCAGATGATGTAAAAGCATTTTGCGATGCACTCGAAATCAAGCAACCTATCGTCTATGGAGCGTCCTTTGGCGGTATGGTAGCTATGGCTTATGCCACTCGCCACCCTACTCACCCTCTCGCACTTGCACTTGTGAGTACGACAGCGCAGGCAAACTCTCACATTGACGCAAAGATTGCGATGTTTTCGCGACTTGGCGGTCAAGAAGCTGGTGAGCTTGCACACCGTCGCTTCGTGTTGGGCGATACGAGCCCTGAAGTTATGGAGGCTTGGCTGAAGATTGCGCTTCCACTTTATACCCAAAAAAATCTAGATCCTGGTGCAATGGGGCGTGCTGTCATGAACCGAGAAGCAACAGCATGGTTTAACAGACTCGGTGGTGAAGGACGTCAATTCGACATGTTGGCAGAGATCCCAAATATTCAATGCCCAACGCTTATTTTTGGCGGTCAGTTGGATCCGATGCTGCCGATTGAATGCCAACGCGACATAGCCAATGCTCTAGATCCAAGGATTTTAAGCTATCGAGAATTTGAAGACTGCGGGCATGGCGTCATTCCGGATGTACCGGAACTGGCTATACCACTGCTACGTGATTTTATTAAGAACCAATCCAAGCCAACAGCACGCTAGACCCGCAGAAATCAAACTTGACTCAACGATTTGTGCGCAGCTGGTAAAAATGGGCGGCATCCTTCTAGACCCCAAACTTTGTTCAAAAGTTCTGAGCATCTAAGCATCAATCTTTGTTCAATAAACAATTTAACATTTAACTGCTTCGGCTTTAAAACTTAGGTCTTCGAGATACTTTTTAAAACTAATCACTTTACAGCCTTGACTCCCGTTAACTTTACTTACCGCCGCGCATCTCCCGCTGATGCGTTTTTACTCAGCACACTCGCTACTCAAGTATTCTTCGATACGTATGCGACTAATGGCATTACTCTTGAGCTTGTCAAGGAGTCAGAAACTCTTTTCGCAGTTGGGGTATTCCAAAATCGACTATGCGATGAAACTATTGTGATACTTGTCGCCACTTCAGGAGATGAAACGGTTGGCTTTATAGACGTTGACTTCGCTACGACTTGTCCGGTCGATGGAATTCAAGGAGCAGAGGTCTTTCGTCTGTACGTTCAACGTCCGTTTCTACGAATGGGCATTGGGCGCAATTTGATGGCTAAAGCCGAAGCATTGGTAAGTTCTAAATGCATTTCTTCCATCTGGTTGACTGCTTGGTCGGAAAATCATCGAGCACTCGTTTTCTACAAATCGATTGGCTATCAAGACCTTGGCTCAACGGAGTACGTGATTGAAGGTAAGGGCTATGAGAATCGTGTTCTGTACAGGAAGCTTAGAAACAATACCGTCTAACCCGCCGAAACCAAACCTGACAGAACGATTCATACGCAGCGGGTAAAAATGGGTTAGATCCTTGTAAACCACAAACTCGATTCAAAAGTTCTGAGAGTCTGCGTGTTGATTGATATATTAATATATCGACACTGAACGGAGTTAAAGTGTCCAACCTGCGCATTACTGAAATCAAAGCCTTTGTTCCATCTAAAAATTTTGAACTTAGCAAACAGTTCTACCAAGACCTAGGTTTCACGATGGATTCAGACGATGATGGCATCGCCTACTTCCATTTTGAAAATGTTAGCTTCCTGCTTCAGGACTATTTCGTTACTGCCCTTGCAGAAAACTTCATGATGCACATCCTAGTGGAGGATGTTGACGCATGGTGGGAGCAAGTGCGAGCCAGTGGTGTCGCAGAAAAGTATGGCGTCCGAATTACACCCATCCAACTTCAACCTTGGCAAATGCGTGATTTCTGTCTTTTTGACCCATCGGGAGTTTTGTGGATGATTGGTCAAAACTGCTAACTTAGTCATTTGAGAAATTCAAACCGGCCTAGCAGACCCCAAACTTTATTCAAAAGCGCTAGTCCACCACCAACTGTCGTGTTACACGACACTTACAACCCAGCTCAAGCCAGTAGCACTAAGCCAGGACTAAAAACAAGCTTACCGCCGTGATTTATGCAGATAGCTGGAAATCAGCGATGAATTTTTAATCCACCGCAGCCCCCCCCCCC
>JGI12547J11936_1000338_pt1 | contig 12284 bp, 8 predicted proteins | sample LakEriepJuly2011_2_FD_11936 | JGI IMG/M metagenome (IMG submission 11936)
TCTGTGACCAACATGTCTAGATTGAGGGCGACGCCTACTTGACCTGCAAAACACATCTCTGCCACGGTGCTTAGCAAGCCGCCATCACTGCGATCGTGATAGGCCAAAATTTTGCCTTGGGAACGTAGCAAGTTAATGACCTTGACCAGATTCACCAAGTTTTCCGGCGCATCCAGATCGGGAACTCGGTCGCCTGATTGATTCAGAACTTGACTCAAAATACTGCCGCCCATGCGGCTTTGTCCTTGGCCTAGGTCAATCAAAATCAAGGAGGTGTCTGTCAGGCTGGCATTCAACTGCGGCGTCAAGGTACCGCGCACATCTTGCAAGCTGGCAAAGGCACTCACGATCAAACTCACAGGCGAAGTGACCTTGTGCGCCACACCCGCGTGTGACCATTGTGTTTTCATCGACAAACTGTCTTTGCCGACTGGAATGGAAATACCCAAGGCTGGACACAATTCAAGACCTACAGCCTTCACGGTTTCATAAAGTGCCGCATCTTCGCCAGGCTCGCCACACGCAGCCATCCAGTTGGCGCTGAGTTTGACGCGATCAAGTTCAATGGGGGCCGCCAACAAATTGGTAATGGCCTCGGCTACGGCCATGCGGCCCGATGCCGCTGCATCGACGCTGGCCAAAGGCGTGCGTTCGCCCATGCTCATGGCCTCCCCTTTGAAGCCTTGATAGTCTGCCAATGTCACCGCACAATCGGCCACCGGCACTTGCCATGGCCCCACCATTTGATCTCGGTGAGTTAAACCGCCCACAGTGCGATCGCCAATGGTGATGAGAAATCTTTTTGATGCAACTGTCGGATGACTGAGCACATTCAAGATGGACTCTTGCAAACTCACACCAGTGAGATTCACAGGCGTGGTGTTGCGCTGCACAGAAGTCACATCGCGATGCATTTTGGGCGGCTTGCCCAACAACACATTCATGGGCATGTTCACAGGATGTTTCAGGCCCTCGACAGCTGCAAGCTCATCTGTCAAAACCAATTGGCGCTCTTCGGTGGCAACACCTACTACCGCAAACGGACAACGCTCTCTTTGGCAAAATGATTTGAATAAATCAAGCGATGCAGGCGCAATGGCCAAGACATAACGCTCTTGACTTTCATTTGACCAGATCTCTTTGGGTGAGAGGCCAGATGCCTCTAAGGGCACAGCACGCAAATCAAAACGTGCACCTCGACCTGCATCGTTTGTTAATTCTGGAAACGCATTGGACAAACCGCCCGCACCTACATCGTGAATCGCCAAAATAGGATTGTCATGGCCCATGACCCAACAATGGTTAATGACTTCCTGAGCCCGTCTTTCAATTTCAGGATTGCCGCGTTGCACGGANTCAAAGTCTAAGTTGGCAGCATTGGCGCCAGAGGCCATTGAACTGGCCGCACTGCCGCCCATGCCGATGAGCATGCCAGGACCCCCCAATTGAATCAAAAGCGTGCCAGCAGGGAATAGAATTTTTTGCGTTTGAACATCGTCAATGACCCCCAAGCCACCCGCAATCATGATGGGCTTGTGGTAGCCCCGAACCACGCCGTCGACGACTTGCTCGTATTCGCGAAAATAGCCCAACAAATTGGGCCGACCAAATTCGTTGTTGAACGCTGCACCGCCCAAAGGGCCTTCTGTCATGATTTGCAGGGCGCTTGCAATGTGTGCTGGTTTCCCATTGGGGCTGTCCCACAATTTAGAGACTGTGAAGCCCGTCAAACCCGCCTTGGGTTTGGAGCCACGTCCCGTTGCGCCTTCATCCCGAATTTCGCCGCCAGCGCCGGTGGAGGCGCCCGGGAAGGGGGAAATAGCGGTTGGGTGGTTGTGAGTTTCGACCTTCATCAACACATGGTGAAGCGCTTTTTCTTTTTGATAGACGCCGCCCTGTTTCGCCACAAAACGCTCGACTTCATGACCTGCCATGACAGACGCGTTGTCGGAATAAGCCACGACCGTGTGCTGTGGATTTTGTTGATGGGTATGTCGAATCATGCCAAACAAACTGTGCGCTTGGTCTTGTCCATCAATGGTGAATTGCGCATTGAAAATTTTGTGTCTGCAATGCTCGCTGTTGGCTTGCGCAAACATCATCAGCTCAACGTCACTGGGGTTTCGGCCCAATTGTTTGAATGAACTCAAAAGATAATCAATTTCGTCTTCTGCCAATGCCAGGCCAAATTCTTGGTTGGCTTTGACCAAGGCTTCGCGGCCACCCACCAGCACATCAACGTGCAAAAGTGATTGAGCTTGCAACTCCGTAAAAAGGGCCAAGGCATCTTCTCGTTTTGCAAGAACGGATTCGGTCATTCTGTCGTGCAGCAAGTCTGACAACTTCAAGAGCGTTTCAGCCGAAGTGGCTTTGGCCGCTGAAGCACTTTTAAAATGCAATGAATACACAAGCAAGCGTTCAATTCGGCGCACCATCAACCCGCAGTTGTGGGCGATGTCAGTGGCTTTCGAAGCCCAAGGCGAGACCGTGCCAAGCCTTGGCGATACAAAAATTTGAAGGGCTGTAGAAGAGATCGATGACGCTGCGGTGAATGGCTCACCATACGTGAGGAGCTGAGACAAAACCGACTTTTTTTGATCGTCAAAGGGTGAAGCACTGGCGACCAAATGCAAATACTGGCCTGTCAGCGCCCTAATTTCAGGGCAATGAACTTGCAACCGGGGTAGCAATTGCTGGATGCGAAAATCGCTGAGGGCGTTGCCGCCTTCTAAAATAACAGTTTGCAGGGTCACGGGGTGGCCTTGAGGGCAAGAGGGAACAGTGTCTCAAATACCGCTGACTGGGGCATTGAACGAAGCATTATTTTAACCGCTGACGCTGCTCATTTCTGCAAAATTGGACGGAGGATGGGATAATCTTGCCCATGACAATCACCCTTAAAGACACTGATGGCGCCACCGGCATGCGCGTTGCCGGACGCCTAGCATCTGAAGTACTCGACTATTTGACGCCCTTTGTAAAACCAGGCGTCACAACCAACGAACTGGACAAACTGGCCCATGACTACATGGTTCAAGTTCAAGGCACCATTCCAGCCCCCCTCAATTACCAACCGCCTGGTTACTCGCCCTACCCTAAGTCCATTTGCACCTCCATCAACCATCAAGTTTGCCACGGCATTCCCAACGACAAGGTGCTCAAAAAAGGCGATATCGTCAACATTGACATCACCGTCATCAAAGATGGTTGGCACGGTGACACAAGCCGCATGTTCATTGTGGGCGATGCCTCCATTGCCGCCAAACGTCTTTGCGCTGTCACCTATGAGGCCATGTGGCATGGCATTGAACAGGTCAAGCCAGGTGCTCACCTAGGCGACATTGGATGGGCCATTCAAAAGTTCGCCGAAAACTTAGGCTTTTCCATTGTTCGAGAGTTTTGCGGTCATGGCATTGGCCGCGTCTTTCACCAAGAACCGCAAGTTTTGCATTATGGAAAACCTGGCACCTTGGATGAACTCAAAGTCGGTATGACTTTCACCATCGAGCCCATGATCAATGCGGGCAAGCGAGACATCAAAGAAATGGGCGATGGTTGGACCATCGTCACCAAAGACAGAAGCTTGTCCGCTCAATGGGAACATACCATTTTGGTCACCGAGACCGGCTATGAAGTGCTCACACTTTCAGCTGGAAGCCCGACTGTTCCTGATTTTGTCAAAGCTTGACCATGACCGACTTGTCTGCATTGAGGGATAAGTACAGGCAAGAAAAGCAGACCCTGTGGTCGCACATCGACAAAAGCACTGCCAATGGTCGGGGACTTAAGCCCACATTGGGGCGTCTGGCCAAACTCGCAGACAAACTGCTTGTTAAACTTTGGCGCAGTGCTGGTTTTGAACACGGCGAGGCTTTGATTGCCGTCGGGGGCTACGGTCGAGGCGAGTTATTTCCATCTTCAGACGTCGACGTCTTGGTTTTGCTGCCTGACAATGTCATTGCAGAAGAGTCTCCAGTCCTGAAAGCCAAGCTGGAAGCCTTCATTGGCAGCTGTTGGGACAGTGGCCTAGAAATCGGCTCCAGTGTTCGCACTCTGAAAGATTGCATCGACGAGTCCGAAAAAGACATCACGGTTAAAACATCGCTGCTAGAAAGTCGACTGCTTGCTGGCAGTCATGAGTTGTACCAGCAGTTTCAGCAAAGCTACCAAGAGGCCATGGACCCGCACGCATTCTTTGTGGCCAAAACGCTAGAGCTCAACCAGCGGCATAACAAGTTTGAAAACACGCCCTACTCTCTTGAACCCAATTGCAAAGAGTCACCCGGGGGCCTCAGAGATCTTCAAATTATTTTATGGATTTCTAGAGCTGCAGGCTTGGGACACACATGGGACGATTTGGCAGCAAAAGGCTTGGCTACGGCCTTAGAAGTGAAGCAAATTAAACGCAATGAAGCCGTGCTCAGCCTCATTCGTGCAAGGCTTCATTTGTTGGCCAAACGGCGAGAAGATCGCTTGGTGTTTGATTTGCAACACGCCCTGGCAGATGCCTTTGGCTACAAGGCACAAAGCACACCCGATGGCAAACACAAGCAAAGAGCCAGTGAAGTCTTGATGCGCCAATATTACTGGGCGGCCAAAGCAGTCACTCAATTGAACCAAATTCTGCTTTTGAACATTGAAGCGCATTTGCAAGCTCAGCGCGGCGATCTTCGAATTGAAGTGCGCAAACTCAACGAACATTTTTTAGATATCAACGGCCTGTTAGAAGTAGCGCAAGACGATCTCTATCAAAAACACCCCCATGCCATCTTAGAAACATTTTTGCTTTTCCAGCAGACGCGGGGCGTCAAAGGGCTGTCGGCTAAAACACTGCGCGCGCTTTACAACGTGCGTGGCGTGATGGATGCCAACTTCAGACGCGACCCTGTCAATCGGGCCACCTTCTTAAAAATACTTCAGGAAGGCGAAGGCATTACACATGCCCTGCGCTTGATGAATCAGACGTCAGTTCTGGGGCGCTACCTGTGGGTATTCAGAAACATTGTGGGTCAAATGCAGCACGACCTGTTTCACGTTTACACGGTCGACCAACACATCCTCATGGTCCTTAGAAACGTGCGGCGCTTCTTTATTGCCGATCACGCACACGAATACCCTTTTTGCTCTCAACTGGCCGCCGGTTGGGATAAACCTTTTATTCTTTACACCGCGGCTCTGTTTCATGACATTGCCAAGGGCCGTGGCGGAGATCATTCCAAACTTGGCGTGCTCGAAGTCAAAAGCTTTTGCCGTCAACACAGCATTGCCTCAGAGGACTCCAAGCTCATCGCATTTTTGGTGGGCGAGCACCTGACCATGAGTCATGTGGCCCAAAAAGAAGATCTCAGTGACCCTGACGTCATTGCTGCATTTGCCAAGCGTGTTGGCAACGAACGTCGACTGACGGCTTTGTACCTTTTAACGGTCGCAGATATTCGGGGCACAAGTCCCAAAGTATGGAATGCCTGGAAGGGAAAACTTCTAGAAGACCTTTACAAGTACACCTTGCGCGTGCTGGGCGGCAGAGCCCCTGATGCCAACGCCGAAATTGAATCTCGCAAACGCGAAGCGCTGGTGGAGTTGGCCAGACACTCAGAACCGCACGATGGCCAAAAAGCCTTGTGGGACACCTTGGATGTGGGCTATTTCATGCGGCACGACGCCAGCGAAATTGCGTGGCACGCAAGGCAACTTTCAAGGTATGTCGCCAGAACTGAAGCGACTCCTGTTTCAGCGCTAAACGGAAAATGCATTGTCCGAGCCAGAATTTCACCCTTGGGCGAAGGCCTGCAAGTATTGGTCTACACAGAAGATCAAACAGATTTGTTCGCCCGCATTTGCGGATACTTCGATCAAGCCGGTTTCAGTATTTTGGATGCCAAAATTCACACGGCTAAAAATGGTTATGCGCTAGATACTTTCCAAGTGGTGACGTCGCTGCTACCTGAGCACTACAGAGAACTCATGACCATGGTTGAATCTGGCCTGAGCCTCACCATCAATCAAAAAGGCACCCTCCCCCCGCCAACCAAAGGGCGAGTATCAAGGCGCGTTAAAAACTTTCCCATTGCGCCTCGCATAACTTTGCACCCAGATGAAAAAGCTCAAAGTTGGCTTCTGGCCATTTCAGCCAGTGACAAAATTGGCCTGCTTTACAGTGTGGCCACCGTCCTTGCCAAACACAGCATCAGCCTGAAGTTGGCCAGAATCAGCACGCTGGGTGAGCGTGTAGAAGACACCTTTCTGATTGAAGGCTCTGCGCTTCAACACAACCGTGAACAGATTGAAATAGAAACTGAATTGCTTCAGGTTTTACAGGCTTAGCTGCAAACTCAACGCTGAAGCCAAGTAATCTATGGCTTAACTTTTTTTGCGCGGTGGCAAACCCGTGTGCTGCGTGAGCATCGTGCCTTTTTTGGGCGAGGCCGATTCGCTGGGCGTGCTGTTTTTGCGACGCGCGCTTTGGTAATCATCTGACAAAGGCTGCCAAGTAGGAATCAAGTGGTGCTTGCCATTGCCAATGAGGTCTGCCCTGCCCATGGCTTTGAGTGCATCACGCAAAAGGGGCCAATGCTTGGCATCGTGATAGCGCAAAAATGCTTTGTGCAACCTGCGGCGCTTTTCACCTTTGACCACATCAACCTTTTCACTGTCGCGCGTAATTTTGCGCAATGGATTTTTGGTGGTGTGGTACATGGCTGTGGCGGTGGCCATGGGGCTCGGATAGAAGGTTTGAACTTGATCGGCGCGAAAACCGTTTTTCTTCAGCCAGACGGCCAAGTTCATCATGTCTTCATCGCTGGTGCCTGGGTGCGCTGCAATGAAGTAAGGCACCAAGAACTGTTTCTTGCCAGCTTCTGCACTGAACTTGTCAAACATGCTCTTGAACTTGTCGTAAGACCCAATACCCGGCTTCATCATCTTGGTGAGCGGGCCTGACTCTGTGTGTTCTGGGGCAATTTTCAAGTAGCCACCCACATGGTGAGTGACCAACTCTTTCACATATTCTGGACTTTGAACCGCCAAGTCATATCGCAAGCCCGATCCAATTAGAATCTTTTTGATGCCCTTCAAACTCCGCGCTTTGCGGTACATCTGGATGAGCGGGCCGTGGTCGGTGGTGAGGTTGCTGCAAATGCCAGGAAATACGCAACTTGGTTTGCGGCAAGCAGATTCAATTTCGGGAGACTTGCAACCCAAGCGGTACATGTTGGCTGTGGGGCCACCCAAATCTGAAATGACGCCCGTGAAGCCCTTGACCTTGTCGCGAATGTCTTCAATTTCGCGCAGCACCGAAGCTTCACTGCGGCTCTGAATGATGCGACCTTCATGTTCTGTGATGGAGCAAAACGTACAGCCACCAAAACAGCCCCGCATGATGTTCACAGAAAAACGAATCATCTCCCACGCCGGTATTTTGGTGGCCGCGTCATGCGAGCCATTTTCGTCGGAATAAATAGGGTGTGGGCTGCGCGCATAAGGCAAGTCAAACACGGCATCCATTTCGGCTGTGGTGAGGGGAATGGGCGGTGGTGTGATCCAAACATCGCGCGCGGTGACGCCCTCGCCATGGGCTTGAACCAAACTTCGCGCATTGCCCGGATTGGTTTCTAAGTGCAACACGCGGTTGGCATGCGCATAGAGCACCGCATCAGATTTCACTTGTTCATAACTGGGCAGGCGAATGACGCTTTTGTCACGAGGCGGCACTTTGTGCAAGCCTTTGCCTGTCATGGCAGGCATCTGCGGATTGGGCACAAAATTGAGCGGTTTAACAGTCGCATTTTGCTGATCGGCTACCGTCTGCGCTTCGTCTTCGCGAGCGCACGTTGCACCGTTTTCACGTGCTTGCTCAGAGATCATGAGGTAGGGATTGACGTGTGCTTCTACGTGCCCTGGGGTGTCCACAGAAGATGAATCAATTTCGAACCAGCCTTCAGGCGTTTGGCGACGAACAAAAGCAGTACCGCGAACATCAATGATGTCTTGGACCGGTTCTCTTGCAGCCAACCTGTGTGCAATTTCAACCACGGCACGTTCTGCATTGCCGTAGAGCAGCAAATCGCATTTGCTATCGACCACAATGGATCTGCGCACCTTGTCTGACCAATAGTCATAGTGCGCAATGCGGCGCAAAGAACCTTCAATGCCACCCAACACAATGGGAACTTCTGGAAAAGCTTCACGACAGCGTTGGCTATAAACAATAGCCGCCCGATCGGGTCGTTTGCCGCCAATGTCGCCAGCTGTGTAGGCATCGTCGGATCTAATTTTTCGATCGGCCGTGTAACGGTTGATCATGGAATCCATGTTGCCTGCTGTGACACCCCAAAATAAATTGGGCTTGCCCAAAGCGCGAAACGGCTCGGCACTTTGCCAATCGGGCTGGGCAATGATGCCCACTCGGAAACCTTGTGCCTCTAGCATTCGACCAATGACCGCCATGCCAAAACTGGGATGGTCAACGTAGGCATCGCCAGTGACCAAGACAATGTCGCAACTGTCCCAACCTAGTTGCGTCATTTCAGCCCGGCTCATGGGTAAAAAAGGAGCCGTGCCAAAGCGCGCCGCCCAGAACTTGCGATAGCTGTTCAGGGGCTTGGCGTTGCGCGGGAAAAAAGAGACGTCAACCAGAGCGTTCATGGGGCTAAATTAGAGAATGCATTAGTTTAGAGCCTCTTTGGGAACATGTCTCCCAGAGGGTCTCTCCAAATGACCATTTCTAGTTTCGTGACATCCTTTTTTGAATCAATTGACCCGCAAAAGCTTCAGCGATAATTCGCGCATGTCATCTGAAGCCCAAGAATCTCGTCATCCGCAATCCAAAACAGAGCTGTTCATGGTTTTCACCTTCTTGGCACTCCAAGGATTTGGCGGCGTTTTAGCAGTTGTTCAACGCGAATTGGTGGAACGCAGAAAGTGGATGACCAAGGCTCAATTTGTTGAAGAATGGTCTGTCGCCCAAGTAATGCCAGGCCCCAATGTGGTCAACCTTTGCCTGATGATTGGCGGTAAATACTTTGGCATTGCGGGCGCTTTGGCCGCTGTTTGCGGCTTGATTTGCGGGCCCCTCGTTTTGGTCCTTGGCCTGGCCATCTTGTTTGGCGGCGTGGCAGACAATCCAGCCGCCCAAGGCGCGCTCAAAGGCATGGGAGCTGTCGCGGCGGGTTTGGTCATTTCCACAGGGCTCAAACTTGGCACGACTTTGCCCAAAAATCCAATGGGGCTTTGGACAGCCATTTCCTTTGCTGTGCTTTCATTTGCTTGTGTCGGTATTTTCAGATGGCCATTGCCTTGGGTTTTACTTGGTTTAGGCAGCTTGGCTTGTTTGATTGCCTACCGCGCATTGAAAAAATTGCCATCAAGGCTTGATACCCAAACAAGTACTGACCAGGAGGCATCCTAAGCATGGGCCTGCCTTTGAGTCCTCAAGACTGGTTTGACCTGTTCATGCATTTTGCCGTCTTATCCCTGATGGGGATTGGGGGTGCCATCACAACTGCACCAGAAATGCACCGATTTTTGGTCACTGAAAAAAATTGGCTGACAGATTCTTCCTTTTCTTCCTGCATTGCACTGGCTCAGTCTGCACCTGGCCCCAATGTGCTCTTTGTAGCTCTCATGGGATGGCAAGTGGGCATCAATGCAGGCGGAGGCTTGAGCGCTGGTGCCCCTGCATGGTGGCTTGGTCTTTTAGGGGTCGTGCTCACCATGTTGGGCATTATGTTGCCCTCCTCTATCCTGACTTACAAGGCCACCAAATGGGCCCACGTCAACCGAGATCTGACATCGGTTCAGGCCTTCAAATCTGGGATGGCCCCCATTGTGATTGGACTCTTGGTTTCAACGGGCTGGTTGTTGTCAGCGGCCCATCGCGACTTTGCACAAGACTGGAAAATTTGGTTGGTCACCGCTGTTGCAACAGGGGTGATGCTGCAAACTTCAATTCACTTGATGTGGCTGATTGCTGCTGGCGGCATTCTGGGTGCAGCGGGCCTGCTTTGAGCTTATGCGCCCAAACGCTGCCGAACCGCTTCAAATAAACAAACGCCACTTGCCACCGACACATTCAAACTCTCAACGGCACCTTGCATGGGAATACTGACCAACTCATCACATGTTTTGCGTGTGAGCTGCCTCATGCCAGGACCTTCAGCACCCAAAACCAAAGCAGCAGGGCCTTTTAGATCTGCTTGGTAAATATGGCGAGTGGCATCGCCACCGGTGCCAATGATCCAAATAGAACGCTCTTTGAGTTCACCCAAAGTTCGAGCCAAGTTGGTCACCATGAAATACGGCACAGTTTCAGCGGCACCACTGGCTACCTTGGCCACAGTGGCATTGATGCCTGCGGCGTGATCTTTGGGTGCAATAACAGCATGCGCACCCGCGCCATCGGCCACTCGCAAACATGCGCCCAGGTTGTGTGGATCCGTCACACCGTCTAAGACCAAGAGCAATGGAGGGCCCTGAACTTGGTCTAACAGATCATCAAGGGAATGGGCTTGGGGCAAGGTTTCAACGCGAGCGGCAACACCTTGATGGCCATGACTGCCAGCCAACTTGGCCAAGCGCATGCCGTCAGCCTCTATGAGCCTGACACCGGCTTCTTGTGCGCGTTCAATGAATTGGCGCATGCGGGCATCGCGCCGTGTGGTTTCAAAATAGATCTCAACGATCGATTGAGGGGCTGTTTTTAAACGGACACCGACTGCATGAAAACCGAAAAGAATTTTGGGAGATGACATGCCCCAATTATCGTTGGGATATGAGCTGTCCGGCCTGCAGTGTGAGGGTTCGATCGCAGCGAGAAGCCAGTTTTTGGTCATGCGTGACCAAAATCAGGGTGGTTCCTCTTGCTTGATTCATAGAAAGCATCAAATTCATAATGCTTTCGCCAGTTTGAGCATCCAAACTTCCTGTCGGCTCATCGGCCAAAAGGAGTTGGGGTTGGACCACAAAAGCACGCGCAAGGGCAACGCGTTGTTGTTCACCACCACTGAGAACTTTGGGGAAATGTTTCAAGCGCTCTGCAAGCCCTACTTGCGACAAGATCTCTTTGGCCAATTGGTTGGCGTTTTTGGCGCCCGCCAACTCAAGCGGCAACATGACATTTTCCAATGCTGTTAAGTGACCCATCAATTGAAAATTTTGAAATACAAAACCTAGCATTTGTCCGCGCCATGCGGCACGTTGGTCTTCTGTCATGTCAAAAATGGGCTGTCCTGCCAAGGACACCTGACCTTCGGTTGGGGTGTCTAAACCTGCCATGATGGACAACAAGGTGCTTTTGCCAGAACCAGAGGCCCCCAAAATGGCAACAGATTCCCCAGCCTTCACGGAGAAATCAATATCACGCAAAATAGCCAATGGGCCGCCGACATCACTGACCACCTTACTGACATGACTGACTGAGATCATTGTTTCTGACATGTACCAAATTTCCTTACAACGTAGATACTTTAACTGGCTTGTGGTGAGCTTGTTCTGCGCGGGTTTTTGCTTGCCCCTTTTGGCCAGCGAAAGCACGCCGAAAGTCAATGCCAAGACAAGCCCAAGCCCAGAAAAAATTGTCTTGATTGTGGGCGACTCATTGAGTGCTGAGTACGGCCTGACCCGAGGAACAGGCTGGGTTCAATTGATGAGTGACCAAGCTGTCAAAGAGACCATGAAGGTGAGAATGGTGAATGCCAGTATCAGCGGTGATACAAGTTCAGGAGGCCTTAGCCGGCTGCCCCAACTGCTGAAGGTTCACCAACCGCATGTTCTGATTGTGGAGCTTGGGGGCAACGATGCGCTTCGAGGCCTGAGCATGCAAATGACGCAACAAAATTTGAGCGCCATGGCCAATCAAGGCAAAAAAGCTGGTGCCAAAGTGATGGTCATTGGCATGCAAATGCCGCCTAACTATGGCGCCAACTACGCTCAACAAATAGCACAAGCCTATCAAAGGGTGTCGAAAGAGACGGGTGCAGAACTGAACAACCAATTTTTAAAAGGCATTGCTGACGATGCCGATCCCTTAAAGTGGTTTCAGTCGGACCGAATTCATCCCAATGAAGGGGCGCAAAGCACCATGATGAAGAACGTATGGCCTCAGCTTAAAAAAATGTTGACCGATATCAGGTAGCTCTGCCTAGATGGAGGTGCTAGGCAATTTAGGGTTGGGGAGGCACATCGGAAGCAGGCAGCGGATCGATCTCGTCTTCAGGCAAATCTTCTGAGAGTGAATCAGGCGAGTCAGTTCTTTTCTCAGACTTGGCTTTCAGTTTGTCTTCTTTTTT
>JGI12547J11936_1000339_pt1 | contig 12279 bp, 7 predicted proteins | sample LakEriepJuly2011_2_FD_11936 | JGI IMG/M metagenome (IMG submission 11936)
AACCTGGGGCAAAATCGAAACGGAAGCCTGGGTTGAAACCGATCGACTCATAACTGACCGTTCCATTGAACTGCACCTGATTCGAGAAGAGGGGGCTGATGTTCGTCTGCGGATAATCATTACTGTCCCGCTGGGCGACCGACATGTCGGAATTGACCGTACCACCGAGGGCAATCCGCAGGCCAGGGCCAGGGCCCGTGACCGGCTGCGCCTCGACGTCCGTCAGTGACAATCTCTGAGCAAAAAGATTCGATCCACAAAAAAACAGCACGATCAGTAGGCACGACTTGAAAAACATTACCCCCTTAACCCCTGAATCTAAAAACCCTGCGAAGCTCAGCAAGCTGGCCGAGATTGAGCGAAGCAGGGCCTTCCATTCCCATATACTTTCAAAAATCCGATTCGCGTTGTTTTTAGTTTCAAGCTGAATCATGGGTGCCGTCTCTAGAAGCGAATCGTCACCGTCCCCATGATCGACATCGACGGAACCGACTGTCCTCCGATCGAATTTAAATACCTGAACTGGACGTCGACCATGAGGTCGGGCTCTCCTGGATTAATTTGGATTCCTCCAAACCCTTGGTAGGCGGAAAGAGTTTGGCTTCGGGTCACATCGTTGGGGGATCCGGTAATAAAAACTTGGCGAAAAATTCCGCCCATGCCACCTCCAGCTACGAGCCGAATCCGGGTCGCTCCGAGGGGATCGGTTCGAAAGACAAAATTTCCCATCATCGGCACCTGGAAAAGTTGGACATTGGTCACTTGGGTCAGATCGGTGGCGGTAATTCCTGAAGTTTTATTTGAGTAGACGGAATTGTAGAGAAGCCCCCCTTCGATTTCGAAGGCGATGTTGTCGTGGAACTGTGTGCCCAGCATGACCCCGGTCGCAAATCCAGGGGCCAAAGTAACATCGCTGGTTATACCGAAATCTGGATAATCCACATTTGTTACAAAACTTAACCCGACCCCAGTTCGGACATAAAAAGGGGACAATTCCTGCGAATCTGTAATCCCTGGAGCGACTCCATCGGCACTCTTTTGTCCTGGGATTGGGGCGTCAGTCAGTTCCTTGGATGGATCGCTTCCGATTGAGGAGGGGAGGGCATAGGGATTGGGAGTCATGGCGTCCTGAACCGCTGTGTCGGTTCCCTTGGCAGTGGCAATAAAGATAAGGAACCCTGCGATGCCTATTTGGAAATGCACACCCCTTGCCATTGCCGAATGCTGGTAAGCGACCGGATTGATTCAACCAGTTGTTGTTCAGGAAATTAACAACTTGTGAAGAGTCATTGAACTGTCACTACAACTTATTGGATTCGAGTTCACAAGATATAGTATTGAAAGCGAGGTTGACCTTTGGTTCTGCCGGAATGAATTCAGAAAAGAGGGGTGCTCATGAGAACCGCAATTCGGCGTTCCCTATGCCTTGGCTTTTTTTTGGCAGTCGGAATCAATTCACTATCTTTGGGGCAAGGATTTGGGGGCATTCGCGGTCAGGTCGTCGAGTCTGATTTCGGGCAACCTATCGCGCGCTCCTCTGTCGTCATCATAGACACGCCGTTCGGAGCCATGACGGATGATCAGGGAAACTTCACTATCAGCGGTGTTCCCCCAGGAGCTTACACTCTCAGCGTCCGAAGCGGCGGATACCTTCCCAAGCTGGTTCCTGGAATTACTATTTCCTCGGGGGCATTCAGTGATGTTCGGGTTGAAACGATTGCTGAGGTCGAGGAGATGGAGGAGCTGGTCGTCCCGGGTGAGCTGGAAAAGACCTCAGAGGTCGGTCTCCTCGCGGAGCGACAAGGGGCCACAGCCGTTCTGGATACGATTGGGGCTGATCTGATCTCCAGACTCGGGGCCTCGACTGCGGGTGATGCGATGAAAAGAATGGTCGGAACCACCGTTGTGGATGGAAAGTATGTAGTCGTTCGGGGGTTGGGGGATCGCTACGTCAATACTCTCCTCAATGGAGGTCGTTTGCCATCTTCGGATCCAGACAAGCGTGCGATCAACGTGGATCTTTTCCCCGGGCCGACATTGGAAAGCATCAACACAGCCAAAACCTTCACCCCAGACCAGCCAGGGGATTTTACAGGAGGGAGCGTCGACATCCGTACCAAGTCCTTCCCCGAAAAGCCCTCTTTCGGGGCGTCGGTCGCCGTCGAATATAATAGCCAATCCACTTTTAACCCAGATTTTCTTACCTATTCGGGCGGAGGGACTGGACCCTTTGGTTTTCAAGCCAACTCACGGGCTTTTCCCGACTCTGTCATCAATAACCCAGCTCTTAGCACCGCAAAGGCCAGTACTCCCACTACGATTCTAAACACCAACGCAGAAGACGTAGCACTTGCGGAAAGCATTACGGGTTCCATGAGACAACTTTCGCCCGTGATGGCGCTCAAGACGAAAACCCCTGGACCCAACACTTCGGTAAATTTGCAGGGTGGAGATACAGTCGACCTTGGAGGAGATCAAAAACTTGGTTCATTTGGGGCGTTTAGTTACAAGAGAAAATACGCCTATCAGCCAAATACGCAGCGAGCCAACTACGAACTGGTCAATGCGGGAGGCCAAGCAAACTTACAGGAAGTTTTGGACTTTAATGACAGGAAGGCCACCGAAGATGTCTTGTGGGGAGGGCTTCTCAATCTTGCCTATCAAGGGGATTTAGATCACCAGTTTGCCGTGAACTTTCTTTTTAACGAGCAGGCAACCGATACAAGTGATTTCCAGTTTCAAGATAAGGGTGCTGAGCAGTTGCAATACACAACCATGCAGTACGGGGAGCGGCAACTCGCGAATCTTCAGTTTAGCGGTAAGAACAATTTTCCAGAAGCCCGCAATATCAGTATCGATTGGGTCGGGGGTCTGGGTCAGGCCCAGTTACAGGAACCTGATCAAAGACTTTTTCAAGCTCGATACAACGCCGCAACCGATACTTATTCTCCCCTGCAACCTACCGACCCTTCCCCTTCTTTAGATCCTGCAAGCCCTGTCGTTCGCTACCAGCGTGGGCTGACAGAATCGGACTACAACGCGATCCTAAACATTAGCATTCCATTTTTTGAGGAAAAAGAGAACCCCAGCAAGTTCAAGACCGGATTTTACTTGGATAACACCCAACGCGACTACAACCAGTACCAGTTCAGTTTTCGAAATGGTGGGGCACCCGGCGTTCAAGGGCAGGACGTGTCTCAATTTACCTCTACAAATCCCGATGTGAGCTGGGGAGATGTTTTTCTATCGGAAAATCTATCGGGGTTCACAAACCCAGATCCAGCGTTGTACGGCAGCGATCAGGCAATGGCTTGGTCCATGTACAACAGCACAGTCAGTTCGGGCAGTGGTACTGGTGCCGCCGAGTATACCGCATATCAGCAAGTGATCGCCTCCTACAGCATGGCCGAACTAAAACTCTTTCCACAACTCACCTTGACGGGGGGAGCCCGATATGAAAACACAGACATTCGAATTGTGTCCCCTGGATATGTTGATGGATCGGTTCCCTTCTTTGGCGATTTTAACGGCGTAGCAAAAATTCAGCAGCTGGATCTTCTTCCTGCTGCGGCTGCTACCTATGAGGTCCTGGAGAATGTGAATCTTCGGCTCGCCTGGTCTCAAACCATTGCACGCCCCTCTTTTAAGGAGATGGGGCCTGTCATTAGTTTGGATTTTTCCGATTCGCTTCTCTATGTGGGAAATCCAAACCTCAAGTTATCGAAAATCAACAACTACGACTTTCGTCTCGAATGGTTTCCTCGTCCAGGTGAGGTCCTTGCGGTCAGTCTATTCTACAAATCCATTCTTGCCCCAATCGAACAAACGCAGGTCTCCCAAGGCGAATCCCAGCTTTATCAGTATCAAAACTTCCCCAGCGGAACACTTTGGGGGGCGGAGTTCGAAGCACGGAAACGCTTGGATCAGGTCAGCGAGGTCCTCAGGGACTTTTCCATAAACTTCAACACTACTTACATTCAATCTCAGGTGGACTTGAGTCAGGAACAGCAAGATCAGAGAACCGAATTGGGAATTGCCCCTAACCGTCCTCTCCAAGGGCAACCTCTCTACATCATCAATGCCGGTTTGGATTATAATAACGCCCCGGCCGGTTTTTATGCGGGTCTATTTTATAACGTAACCGGACCCCTTTTGATTGCGGCAGGAGGAGAGGGGGGCGCAGGTTTGGGCTATCTTCCGGATGTCTATGAGCAACCTGCACCTTCGCTCGATTTTAACCTGACTCAGACATTTGCCGACAACTGGAAGTTCACCTTTCGAGGAAAGAACCTGCTGAATCCCCTTTTCCAGCAAACGGTCACCTTTAACGGAGTTGAAAAAACGTATCTTTCTTACACCAAAGGTTGGGATCTTTCCCTTTCGATGGCCTACGGATTTTAAGGTTTTTTGAGTTTAAGGGGTAGGTGCCGGGATGATGAAATCTGAATCTGCCTGAATTTTCTGAATCCAAAAAGCTTGTTGCGCTGGAAGCAGAGGTAAATTTTCAAGCTTGCCTCCATACCGAGCGGTGAGGCACTGCCACGAGGCCTCTGCGGATTCCGAAGAACCTTGAACGTAGCGCAACACTTCCCATCGACCATGGTTTCGAAACTGAATTTCATCCGAATTGGCAGAGTTTGACCCAGCTTGAAAACCGTAATCCTGATTGGCCAAGATCGAGCTTAGTGAGTGAGGCGAAAGATGGCCGAGAGAAATCAGATTTTTGCCAACCTGTAAGGGCCTGCGGAAAGCATGCTTTCTGGCTTCGCCTATTATCACCAGCGGTTTTTCTGCGCCACTGGGTGCTTGGACGACAATCTGGACGCCCACTCCTGGTGGGATGACCGCACCACCAGCATCTGGGCCGCCGCGCAGTTGGCCGTTTCTCCATCCCAGGATGTTCTTGTCCTCGACAATAAAAAAACTATCCCACTTTCCAGTTATAGTGTTCGACGGGATCCTCACAGAGTCGGCGTTCGCAATGCTTTTTGCCCGGCGGAGTGGAGCCTTGTCAGGCGTTCCTAAAAAGGCGGACAGAGTCCAGTGGGGATGGATTTCGTACGAGCATCCTGCCAATCCAGCGGGAACATCGGGTCGGGTATCCCAGAGGGAGGAAACGAGACGGACTTGTCCTTTTGTGCCCAGGGGTCCACGCGTCTCGACCACGCCCACCTCAAATCGCTCACCAACGAGCGTGGGGTCAAGGACAGAGGCCGTGATCTCAAGATACGCTGGTTCAAGGGGTATTTGGGCAAGAATCGGACCTGATGATTTTGTGTCTTGATCGGTAATCACACGTGTCGAACTTGAAACCGAAGCAATTTTTCCCCTCCATAAGGCAGGCCGGAGAAGGGGTATGCCGAAGGAGTTTGTCCCTTGAGCGATCCTGTAGTTGACGACCTCGAGGGGCGGTTCCTCTAGGCTCTGTGCCAGCACTCGGGAGGGAAGAGCAAGCGAGGCGCTTAAGGAAACAAGGGTCAGAAGAATTTTATAGTTCATAGGCAATTCATTGTACCACGAATGTCATTGTACTACGTGTAAAGCCCTTGGGGTTGCTGACATAAACGGTACAAGGGTAACTCCCTCTTGCCGTTGGAGTGCCCGTGAGAAGACCACGGCGTCTATCGACTACGCTAGCAAAAGTAACCCCTGGGGGCAGGCCCAAAATATTGACCGAGGTTACCGAGTCGGCGCCCATATCCTGCCCAGAAACAAAGAAGCCAACGGGAGGGTAGGTCTGAGCCAAGCTGTTCCCAAGGATAAATGTGCCAGGGCGGAGACCCAGCGAAGCAGCAGTAGGCGCGCTAGAAACAGCCGTAATCGTTAGATTTGAGGTAATGGATTGGCGCAGCCCCGCAAGAGTGGTGTTGGCAATTGTCACTGGAATGATCCATGTCCCAGCCGCTGGCGGGGTGCCTGAAATCTTTCCATCATTTGCAATCGAGAGCCACGCAGGGGCGCCACTAAGCGAAAAAGTTTCCGGATCGTTCGCGGTGGAGAGGAAGTTGTTCTTTGCATTCAGAGGAAATCCCACAGCACAATTTTTCTTCAAAGTATCGTTAAAAACGGGTGGATTCACATCGACTCGGATTGTGAGATCAAATTCCGCTCCCTCTCCACCTCCAGGGGCGGGGGAACCATTGGCGCTTGCATTGTTTGCCCTGAGGCCGACAACCGTAATTCCTTTTCCAGAGACAGGAGTCCCCGAGATGACTCCTGAGGATGTGTTCAGGCTCATGCCGGTTGGCAACGAACCGCGAGAGACAGAAAAGGACGACGGTGCTACCACCGTAGAGGTTAAGGTCGTTGTGATTACGTAAGGAGTGGCATTCGTCCTGTTCAAAATTGTGTAAACAGGCGCGCTGTTGATCGTCGGTCGGAGGGTATTGACGGTGATCACTTGGCTGACAGAGGAAGCTACTCCGCTTGCATCGACCGCTGTAATCGTGCTTGTGCTGACAGTCCCCCCAATCGTCGGCGATCCTTGAATCACGCCATTGGAGTTTATGGAGAGTCCGGTTGGAAGGTTGGATGCGGTGAAACTGGTGGGTGAGTATCCCGCCGTCACTGTCGGAACAGGGGAGCTGGAGGACGAACCTGCGGTGAAGGTCAACGAGGGATAGGAAAGGGTGGGAGAGTTGATCGTGAGAGTGAACTGTCCGGAACCAGTCGCACCATTGTAAGCGGAGATTGGAATAATCCGGTTCGTGACAAGCTGCGTCGGCATCCCTGAAATAACCCCTGAGTTGGTGTTAACAGAAAGTCCGGTGGGCAGGTTGGAGGCACCGTAAGAGGTAATTGGTGGGTTCGTCGCCGCGTTGGTCGCAACGATAGCGTATGCATTTGTATAAGAGACTCCGGCAAAGAGGCTCACAACGTTTGTGGTCGTTACAACGACCGGGGGGCTCCCAGCAGCAGTGGATAGCGTCAAAGTAAGAGTTTGAGTGCTTGTGACCGTGCCTCCAACCGATTGCAGAAGGATGGTATAGCTTCCCGCATCATCATTGGGGACGCCAGATATCAGGCCAGTGGCGGTGTCGATCTGCAACCCGCTCGGCATGCCCGTTGCCGCATAGGAGATGGGACCGTTGTTGGCCACAATCTGATAGCTAAAAGTTGAGCCGTTCGTCGCACTTGCTGTGGGGGAGCTGGTGATTCCGAAGAGTTGATCCAAACGCGCAGTGTTGAGAAAACCTTTCAGGCCGTCGCTATCTGTGATTCCGTCATCACTCCACGTGCCAAAAAAAAGTTCAGGAAGCAAGCCAGTGGGGGGTGCTTCAAGAGAAAAGGTGAAGTTACCCTGATCACCCTCTGGAATGCTGGAGCGTAGTCCGCTATCTAAGTCAAGATACGGCCGGAAAATCATCATTTCCGATGAGGTTGCGATCGTGGATTGATTAAAGATTAAAAGAAACAAGCTCTGGTTCTCTAGGCTGGTAGCAACAGAGTCTGTTCGAACAAAATCCACAAATGAATCGGTTTGGGACGTGACAGGAGTGGTTGTATAATCTCTCCCTACAAACTGAACTCCGCCTTGGAGAACAGAACCCTCTCCAAAAACCGTAAAGTAGCTACCGGAGGTCAGGTTGTTGCGTGTTGTGGTTAGATCGCCGGTAAAAAGAGTGCTGATTGCCGTTGCACCACCAGTATCAGGTCGGGCCAAAAAGCTTCCAACTAGGACCAACCCATTGTTCAGGTCGTTTCCAGAAGAGTCCTTTAACCGACTCAAGGTCTCGACAGAAATGGTTGCACCAATTGTTGGTGTTGCTAGCAGCACAAAAAGAGCTGTGAATACAAGATATGGTAAAAAGCAGGATTTCCGAATTGGAAAAACTACTTTGGTGGAGAATAGATATGCGTAATGGCCAAAATTCATCGTAATGTTGGAAGATACTTCTCTACCACGGGAAAATCCACTGCTTTTGCTATTGTCATCATATTGTCACATGCAATTTCGCCTAATCCCATCGCTAGATTGGTAAAGGGGATTGGGACCAAGGCCATCGAATACAAAGTTTGTGTCGAGCTGGAATAGACCCTGCATTTTTATCTTCGACTTGATTTAAAAAAATCAAAAAATTCGAGAATCCGAAATATGGCGTTCTTGTGCCAAACCAGACAAAGAATCTGTAAAGTGTTAATAAACAGGTAAAAAACTCAAATTCTGTCACCTAATTGTAACAATAAACCGGTTGAGAAAAAAAAAGGCTGCACTAGTAATTTTATATGCAGGAAATCAACTTTCAGAAAAACCAAACCAAAGGAGAAGTCAGACACATGAAAAACATACTCGCTTACTCAACCGCCCGCGCTGCGGTTGCCCTCGCCATCGTCCTCGGTGGTCTTGCCACCTTCGCCCACGCCGCCGATATCGGCACGGCTAACCTTCAGCTGCCAGTGGCTGTGCAAACTGGAAAACCGAAAGTGATCGGCGCCGTATTGGCACGGCCTGTACTCGCCAAAGGGGACGTTTCCGCAACCGTAACCGGGGTAAATCAGTTCACCGCAGCAAATGCCTCCACCGATTTGTCCGCATTCGTGCCCGTATCCACAGCCATTGCGGGTTGGGCGGGAGATTGGAATCTGGCTCCCGCCTCGGATAACCATTATATCGTCGAATTCACCTCAGGACCTAACACCGGCTTGATCAAGAAAGTGACTGCCTTTGGTGCTAACGGCCTTGTTACCGTGGAAGGCAATCTTCCGACGATTGACGCGGGTACCCGCTTTGTTGTGCGTAAAGATCATACCCTGGCGAGCCTGTTTGGAGATCAGACAAGCGCTACCGCATCAGGCATCATTGCAGGAAGTTCGGCGGGATCTTCCGACCAGTTCGGAATCTTCGATTCCACTGGAAAAATTATCCGCTTCTTCCTTCGTTCTGCCACAGGATGGAAAGACATTGCAGATCGCACGGGCGTGAATCGGAATTTTGTCCGTGTTTCAATGGGAACAGGAGTTTTGATGACCCCAGTCACCACAAAAAATATTTACCTCAATGGAGAGTATCGTGGGACCCGGTCGAAGATTACCGTCTCGGCTGTAAATTCCTTCCTAGCAAATCCTTATCCTGTTGCAGTTACGCTCAACAACTCCGGTTTGGCTGATTACGTAACTAAAGCCAGTTCAGCTGGATCGGCTGACGAAGTTCGCTTTATGGAGAGCGGAAAGTTTGTCAACTACTTCTCGAACAGTAGTAAGGATTGGAAGTTGTCGACGGCGAGAACAGGTCCTTCGCAGGGAGCCAAAGAGATTTCAGCGGGCGAGGGCTTTGCCTTTAAAAAGGTAGGCTCTGCTGCGCTAACTCGCGACGTTGCATGGGCGCCTCAGTACTTGGCCCAGTAAGAAACCCAGTAGACTTATAAAACAAAAGGAAATCAACCTTATGAAAAACATCAAAAAAATTTGCTACGCGGTGATTGTCTCCTCGCTGCTTGGGGTTGCTAGTGGAAGAGCTGTCACTGTTGATATTGGGATCGATCAGTTGGCACTAACCTATACAGACACGACCTATCTCAATGAAATCATCGGCGGATCGATCAGAATTGGCAGGTTAGGAGTTGCGGAAAACACGCTCGCAATCTCGGATAAAACATCATTTGATGCGTTCCTTGCTGATGGTGCGAAGTGGGCTCAGTATGGTGCTGCAACGAACTATTTGCCTGGAAATTTGGAGGCAACATATACATTTAGCAGCGATTTCGAGCCTTTTGTGCAGAACGCAGGCACAGCTGGCGAGCAACCTTTCCAGTTGTACGTAGCTATTACATCTGGATCGAACCTGTTCGGTTTGTATACGTGGCGCGGCAACACTGGGGATGTGTCTCGCTTTGCTCTTACCTCCGATGAGAATCCCTATTTTTCATTTGTAAATGAAGCTTTTGATGATGGTCGCCTCAATCTTGAGGCAGTGGCAGGATATGGCGCAGTTAGAATCATAAATGGTGTTACTGACTCTGCAGTTGCGCTTGTCCCGGAACCATCCTCGGCATCGTTGCTGGTGCTCGGATCCGCTCTACTGCTTGGCGTTTCATCGATCCGCCGGCCTAGCTCGAAGAATGTTCACAATAAACTGTCGTAATCTAAAAACTACCAAGAAAGGCAAATAAAAATGAATCAAATCAAATCCGCAACTCTTGCGCTGCTACTTGCTGTATCAGCATCGTTCGCTGCTGATAGCGAATACATCCTCACTAACGATTGGCCCATTAAGAACTCCCAAAACACGGTCGGAATCGACGGCCGTCTTTGGGTTGGGAACTTTGGAACGAATGGTGGCAGTCTTTTGAGCAAATCTGAAGTCATGTCATCTGACTGGTTCACTCTGTTTTCAAAATTCCGTCCGAACACCAGCTTTGGCTTAACAGGCGGGCTTCTAGATGGTCTGACGCTTGGTGAGAAAACAGGATTCTTTAACGTAGGAACGGGCATCAACTACACTGATGAAGGTGGTGTTCAGGGCTATACACCCGATAACGCCACTCAATTTGCCGGGCAGGATTTGTATCTGTTCGCAATCAACAGTGCCGCCACCTCTTGGAACTCAACACTTCTTGGGAGCGAGTACCAAGTGCTCTTGCTAGGAATGAGCTCTGGCTTCGGCGACGGAGATCCATCCACTGGGCTTCTCGCCTATGATATCAGCGGTGCAGTCAACGATGTGGTCCTCGGAATTGGTGGTTCCGATTATGTTAACACCGCTTCCGTGCCAGAACCGGCCACTGGTTCTCTTTTACTTCTTGGCGTTGCAACTGCGCTCGCAGCACGCCGCAGAAAAGTCTAGATATCTTAACAAAAAAATAAGGAAACAAATACCATGAATAAACAAATCCTCTCAATCCTCACAGCCGGACTGGCATTAGCGTCCGGTCTGAACGCGGCTCCTAACTTCGTTAATATCGGGACAATCCCTGGCAACACGACTGTCAATGGCACGAAGGTGACCTTGATCCGTACCAGCCAACGCTGGACTGCGGACAATGTGTACATTTTGCCGAACCTCGTCTTCGTGGAAGCCCCTGCCGTACTGACCATCGAACCCGGAACGATTATCCGGATGGAAGAAAAGGCGAGCGGTGGCACTTCAATCACCGATCCTGCCGATCCCGGCACTTTGATCATCTGCCGTGGCGCGAAGATCGTGGCCAACGGCACTGCTGAATCCCCGATCGTCTTTACCTCGATCGACGATCCCTACGTTGCGGGTGGTGCAGCTACCATCCCGACAACTCACAACGGATCGGCCCTCACAGTTAAGGATTATACGGGTAATGGTCGATTCAGCCGTGATTCACTTGCTGGCGGGCTGATTGTTCTCGGCCGATCCAATCTAGGTTTTGGTAACCCAGGAGTCGGCGGTGGAATCAGCGTGGGCGTAACTGCATCAGGCTCGGGATACACTTCACGTCCGGCTGTCGGCATCAGTGGTGGTGGCGGATCTGGTGCTACATTCACAGCGATTCTAAACCCTTCTACAGTTGCAACTGGAACGGCTAACATAACCGTAACCACTAGAGGTGTTTATCCGAATTCAACTCCTCCTACGATCGCTATCGCAAGGGACGCAGGAAGTGCAGCAGCAGCCACGGTTTCGATGGCTTTAATCAATGGCGGGGCTGGTGTTGATAACATCGCTGGAAATGCTGACGACGGAACCTATGAAATCAGCTCCGTTAACGTAACGGGCGGTGGTACTTTTTATACAACTGCGCCTGCTGTAACGCTAACGCAGCCTGCTGGCAATGTCCCGACTACGCCTGGTGTCGTAAGATCAACAGCAAAGCTAGTGGGTACCAGTGTGGCTCAAATTACTGTGGGTAATCCCGGAACTGGATTTACATCTGTTCCCACTGTAGCTCTTACAGGTGGCGACGGTTCTGGTGCTACTGCAGTGGCCAATTTGGGCGGCACTTTCGCCGATCCCTCTGCATCCCCGCTAACTTCTGGTGTAGGATCTAACTTTATCGAGGGCTTCCAAACGATCGACGGCCAAACGCTCGGTCAAGGAAGTGGTTCGATCTATGGTGGTTCGGATGATAACGACAACTCTGGTCTCATCCGCTTCGCCTCGATCCGTTACGGTGGCTTTATTCTGTCGCCTAACAACGAAATCAATGGTTTGACCACTGGTGCTACAGGTCGTGGCACCTACTTCGAATTCATCGAAGTGGTGAACAATGCTGACGACGACATCGAGCACTTCGGCGGTCTATGCAACATGAAGTATGTTGCCGGGTTGTTCGGTGGTGACGACGGAATCGATATCGATCAAGGCTATCG
>JGI12547J11936_1000342_pt1 | contig 12264 bp, 7 predicted proteins | sample LakEriepJuly2011_2_FD_11936 | JGI IMG/M metagenome (IMG submission 11936)
AATAAAAATTATGTTTTTCGCCAAGATTTGCGTCGTTGTGTAATTTTTGGTCGTCATGATTTACTTCAAGATGCACCGATTTCTCGGTTAGATTTATTGATTTGTCGCAATACCTTAATGTATTTTAATTCGGAAACCCAAGGAAAGATTATCAATCGCTTTCATTTTGCTCTTAATGAGCATGGCTATCTGTTTTTAGGAAAAGCAGAAATGCTAGTTATGCACTCTAATTTATTTATCCCTATAGATTTAAAACACCGTGTATTTGAAAAAGTAGCTTTAGGAAACTTTCGCAGTCGTCAACTAGTTATGAACAATTTAGAAAACCAAGAATCAACTAGTAATTTTTCTCAAGAAATACGCATTAGAGATTTGGCTTTTGATACAGCATCTAGCGCCCAAGTTGTAGTAAGTAATGATGGCATATTAATTATGATTAATGAACAAGCTCGTAATTTATTTGGTCTGACAATAAAGGATTTAAATCGCCCTTTTCAGGATTTAGAATTATCCTATAGACCTGTGGAATTACGCTCAGTAATTGAGCAAGTATATAATGAACGTCATCCGATTATACTCACAAATGTTGAACGTTATCAGTCTAATTCAGAAATTCAAAATTTAGATGTGCGGGTGATTCCTTTACAAGATAATAATCAAATTATTCTTGGTGTAACAGTTACGTTTAATGATGTCACCCGTTATCTGAAACTCCAGACAGCATTACAACGTTCTCGACAGGAACTAGAAACAACCAATGAAGAATTGCAATCAACTAATGAAGAGCTAGAAACAACCAATGAAGAATTACAATCTACCAATGAAGAATTAGAAACAACCAATGAAGAATTGCAATCAACAAATCAAGAAATGGAGACAATGAATGAAGAACTGCAATCGGCTAATGAGGAGTTACAAACAATTAATCGTGAATTAAGCGATCGCACCAGTGAACTTGACCAAAGTAATATTTTTCTTTCTTCTATTTTAGGCTGTCTGCAAATGGGAATGGTAGTCTTAGATAATAACTTGAATATTTTAATTTGGAATCATACAGTTGAAGATATGTGGGGTTTACACAGTGAGGAAGTAGTTCATAAATCTTGGTTTAGCTTGGATATTGGTTTACCTGTAGAAAAATTGCGAAATCCAATTCGTGATATTATGTCCGGTAAAAAGAAATTCCAGGAAATACTCCTGAATAGCACTAATCGTCGCGGCAGACAAATCCAATGTTATATTGCCTGTAGTCCCCTAATGAATGAAACAGTAAAAGGTGTTATTATCATGATGACAGATATTGAAAAAATCAACAGTATGATTTCTCCAACAAAAATTGAAGAAAGACAACGGGAAGGATAATTGTCAGTGGTCAGTTGTTAGTTGTTAGTGGTCAGTAGTTAGAATATATAATCTTAGAGGTTGTTTGAAAACTTTTTCGTGTGGGATCTGACACCCGCAGATCCCCCTAAATCCCCCTTGAAAAGGGGGACTTTGAGGAATTTAGCCCCCCTTTGTAAGGGGGGTTGGGGGGATCTCGATTAATTCTGATACTTTTCAAACATCCTCTTAGTTTTTAATTGTTAATTTTGAATTTTTAATTGTTGATCTATGTCTATAATTATTGCTGGAGAACGGAGTGGAGTCGGGAAAACAACAGTTACACTTACCCTATTAGCATCTTTACGTCGTCGTGGTGTGAAAGTACAATCTTTTAAAGTCGGACCCGATTATATTGATCCTATGTTTCATCAATATGTAACTGGTCTTCCTTGTCGAAATTTAGATGCTGTACTAACTTCAGAAAATTATATTCAAAAATGCTTTAACCATCATTCTCCGCAAAGTGAATATACTTTAGTTGAAGGTGTAATGGGTTTATTTGATGGTATTGGTCAGTTAGCAAATACAAATGGAAAAACAGACTTTGCGAGTACAGCGCACGTTGCCAGATTATTAGATATCCCCATCATCTTAGTAATAGATTGTAGTCGCTTATCGGGTTCAGTAGCCGCAATTGCACACGGTTATTGTTCTTTAGATAGTAGAATTAAAGTTGCTGGTTTAGTATTAAATCGGGTGGGAAGTGATCGACATTTATCATTATTAAAAACTTCCCTTGCACCTTTACAATTACCCATACTTGGTGTTTTAAGAAGACAAGATAACATTACCATTCCTGACCGTCATCTGGGTTTAATTCCCACTTCAGAATTACCAGAATTAGATCAGATAATTAATAGTTTAGCAGATATAGGTGATACTTACTTTGATTGGGACAAACTTCTACCACTTTTAAAATCATCATCTTCCCCAATTCCCAATTCTCAATTACCAATTACCAATTCCTCAGTAAAAATTGCCGTAGCGCGAGATCAGGCTTTTAATTTCTATTATCAAGATAACTTAGATTTACTAGAACAATTAGGAGCAGAATTGGTATTTTGGAGTCCATTAAATGATTCTCAATTACCAAAAGATATCCAAGGAATGTATTTTGGTGGTGGATTTCCTGAAGTATTTGCACCACAATTAGCTGCAAATATTAGCCTAATTCAAGCAGTCAAAAATTCAATTTCAGCAGGAATACCCACAATTGCTGAATGTGGAGGATTGATGTATTTGTGTGAGCAAATTATTGACTTTGACGGTAACTCCTGGCCAATGGTGGGAATATTACCCACTCATGCACAAATGGATAAAAGATTAACTTTAGGATATCGTCGCGCAGTAATTTTAGAAAATACTTTTTTACTTGATAGCAATAAACATATTTTTGGCCATGAATTTCATCGTTCTCATTTAATCACTAATTCTCCTCAACCATTATTTAATACCTATCGCTATGATTGTGATGAAAATACAGGTTTTGAAGGTTGGTATTTACCTAATGTTCATGCTTCCTATATTCATCAACATTGGGGAGAAAGTAGAGAAATACCTCAAAGATTTATTCAAGAATGTTTAAAAAATCAACAAATTTAGATCCCCAATTTAGATCCCCGACTTCTTTTTTATCTTATAACTAAATTGTAGATTCATGTTAGAAGTCGGGGATCTTAATCTTATTATTTCGTTAAAGGAATAACAACATTAAAAGTTGTTCCTACATTAACTTCACTTGCAAAAGTAATTTCTCCTCCATGTGCTTCCACTGATTTTTTCACAATTGCTAAACCTAGTCCAGTTCCAGAAATATTACCAACATTACTACAGCGGTAAAATGTCCAAATCCCCTGAAAAGATGTAAAAACAATCCTTTCAGGGGAAAATTATCAACAACCTACGCCGGGTAAATTCTTAACCGCCGATTAGGTTCATCGCCAAAACTATCGGATTTGAGACGATAATGTTCCACCAACTCATGCTGCATTTTTCGCACTTGGGAAGAACGGGGTAATAACTCCACAGGCTGACCTTTAGGAATGACAATCTGCTCCACAGCAAGCCTCGCCTCCTCCAAAGCGTCCATTTCATCATCACCACCGTTGTGTAATAACAGTTGTAACTCTCGGTCATCGCCAATATCTGGATCATCAATATTCAGTAAGCGGCGGAGACTGCGAGTAATTTGGGGAATTGTACTAGACTTGATCACATGAATGGGTACATGACGAGCCTTAGCCATTTGTCTTAACTTAGCGTGATTCTTAACGTGCGATCGCAAAGCCAGAATAGCATCAGCACTATCTAAGTCCTTGGTCAATATCACAGGCAAAGTTAACACATTAATCACCTGTTCCAGTTGTTGACGACTCACCCCATAGGGGTAAATGTGCAATGGTAAATCTTCCCCATTGGGACCTGCTTGTTTGCGGCTGGCAAAATCAAAACTTTCCGAGTAATTGAAAGATTCATCCAACAAACGGTCAAATTCACTGCGTCCCGTCGGTCTTTCCCGCTCCAGAGATAAAGGTGGTAAAGCCACCATTTGTCCAGAAGAACGCCAACCATTAGGTTGAGCAGAGAGGAAAGATTCCTCCACATTAGTAATGTGTCCATTGCCATTACCATTGCTATTGCCACCATTGACCACAGCCAACTGTCTAACAACGCCAACCTTGCCATTGTCATCAACAGTTCTCGTTTGTGGAGTCGGTTGACGACCACGTAACAAAGTATCAACCGTATCAGCCACACATTCATGAACTACCCAGCGTTGCCGTTCCAGCATCTCCACAGCAATCTCAAAAGTAGGTGGCGCTTTGCGTTCCAAAACTGTCTTTTGCGAACCACGCCGTCTAGCTTCATCATCTCCTAGAGTCACAGCCTGAATCCCCCCAACCAAATCAGACAGAGTGGGATTTTTAATCAGGTTTTCAATCTGATTACCGTGGGCAGTTCCTACCAATTGCACCCCCCGTTCGGCAATGGTTCGGGCTGCTAAAGCTTCCAATTCCGTGCCAATTTCATCAATGATAATGACTTCTGGCATATGGTTTTCCACAGCCTCAATCATGACCTGATGTTGTAATTCTGGCTTAGAAACTTGCATCCGTCTCGCCCGACCAATGGCGGGGTGAGCAACATCACCATCCCCAGCAATTTCGTTAGATGTGTCAATAATGACCACTCGCTTATGTAAATCGTCCGCCAATACACGGGCAATTTCCCTTAAAGCCGTGGTTTTACCAACACCCGGACGACCTAGCATGAGAATTGATTGACCAGTTTCCACCAAATCGCGGATCATGGCAATTGTTCCGAATACCGCCCTGCCGACCCGACAAGTTAAGCCAATAATCTTACCGCTACGGTTACGGATAGCACTGATCCGATGCAAAGTTTGCTCAATTCCTGCCCGATTATCCCCCCCAAAATTTCCAACTCGTTGAATGCAATCATCTATCTGTGCTTGAGTGACTGGTGTTTCGCTCAAATACTCAGCTACATGGGGAAACCGAGCTTCTGGACGACGGCCTAAATCCAAAACCACTTCAACTAAATTATCTCCATTAGGATGATGCTCTAGTTTTTGTTGAAGGTCTTGGGGCAAAATGTCTAACAACTTTTGGAGATCTTCTGTAATCGTCATGCTTTCTATTGGTGACTTGACGTTTTTAGAGATATGCTTGGAGCGATGAGCGCGACTGCTCAGACTTAATCTGGGAAACGAGAGTATGGGCAAGCCTTACAGCCTCCCATAGTAATTCCGGTTCTGATTCCAGGCGAATATTGCCTTGACTATCAGTGTTAATCACCTCCTTTTTTTCTAACTGGTCAAGAATGGGTGACAGCAATACACGGGCGTAACTACCATAGGCAACCCCAGAGATAAAAGCTGGGGACTCTTTCCCCCCTGCCTCTTTCAGCAGTCCCATTCCCTTCAATTTAGGAACGGTGTAGCTATTAGTTCCGCCTGCTAACTGCACATATCCCGGTAGGTTTGCTGCCACAACTTTTTGCCCCAATTTCACTGTGGCTATGGTTGTACCATCACCAATATCACCACTCATTGAACGTCCATCAGTTTGCCAAATTAAAAACTGGGGACGGGGGATAATTAAATCATAAATAGCTTTTAGGTAATTAATTAGACCTTCTCCATCGTTACAACTGATGGCTACTAACTTTAATTGATCTGCCCAAGGTGTCATCGCGTTCCATAACCGTTGGAATTCTGCCAACCGCCCCACTTGAGTATGAATTTCTACGGCTGCTATTCCCGTTGACATGATCAATGGTACGATCTCCCCTGGCGTTGACTCATAAGATTTTGTATAAATTGTACCATAAGGACAGATAGGAATGCAACGGCCACAGCCATAACATTTTTCAGCGATTACTCCAGAAAAATCATCTTTGGTATTGTTAAATAAAATTGCTTGGGCTGGACAAATTTTTTCACATGGTCTGGAACAATCGCGGGGACAGTCTTGAGAATTAAACTCAGCTTTTCTAAAATGGGGATCTTCGCCATCATTGAGACTGACCATCAACAAGGGCAAATTACCTGTAAAGGCAAAGCCTCGCTTTTGGGCATTATATCTCAAGCTTTGGGCTACCAGTAAAGCTTCTTGGGTGACGGCAATGACTGCCGGATCTGCTGCTACATCTATACAGTCAGCACCAGCCAAGGTGTAGGCTAATGTTAAGTTTCTGACTGCGGGAAGATGTTGGTAACTGGCTCCGCAAATTAATTTGAACCAGTTACCCTGTTGTAGGGATTGTAAAGGGGCTAATAAATCAGTCACATTTCCATTATGCGTTTATTCGACTGAAAATAGCAGCCTGTGATCAGGAAAATTTAGATTTTTTTGTTACTAGTTTTTTATTGGTAAATTTTTATACTACTATAAAGCCTCTCTTGTTTGATTTATTGGCGGAAAATCTGGATTAAGTTAATTTGGCTACAAGTTGATTTTCTAATAGGATGTTATTTGTTAATAAGTCCTCAACAGTAATTCTTAAAAACCGTTGTTCATCAACTTGAAAATAGATTTTAATGCGATCGCTTCCCGGAAATCCTGGAGGTTTAAGTTTGGCAATTTTACTGGCATTTACTGTATCATTGAGAGGCTTAACAGTAGTTGCACCATGATCAAGCTGACGAGTAATTAAGCGGTCGCCCTCAAAGTATATCTCTGTTCCACCTGTTTGGGCGCCCAATTCCCCAACAATTAATTCAATGCTGGGTTGATTTTCCACAGAAGCACCCAAAACTAATTCTACGGGTTGAGTCATGGGGTAAGGTTGTCCAGTTTTAATAATTGGATGCCAACTATGACGTTGATTGCGGCGATCCCAATAACGCACACCGTAACTATGATAAAGATAGTCTTTAATTTCTATCCCTTGAGTTATTTGTAACGCCCCTTGAGCGATTGCTTCAAAAGGCAATTGACGACGGATTTTTTCTGGTTCAAAATATTGTTCTATCCATGCTTGCACTACGGGCAACTGTACAGTTCCCCCAACTAATAATACTGCATTAATATCATCAATTTCTATACCGTAGCGTCGCGCTTGCTGTAATAGCGTCATCATTACATCATGCAGTTTATCAAAAAATCCGTTTTCCTGCAAAATATTTTCAAAGGTGTAACGATCAAGATCCATTTCATAACTTTCAAAAGTTTGATCATGAAAATAAACTTCACTAGCTTTATCTTGGTGAGATAGCTGAATTTTCAACTGTTCCGCTAGTCGCGCTGTGAGAGAACTAACTGGCAATCCTTGGGTTTTAGCAAAGTAATCTACTATCCAATTATCAATATCAGTTCCGCCTAGATTTTGCCCTGCTTTTGCTAATACACGGGCTGTTTTAGTCTTTTGTTGAGAATTTTCACCCAGATTTTTATCACCCCATTTGAGAAGAAATCCTAGAGGTTTAGTCTTGGCTTGTGTACCTTGATCTAAACTCACTAAAGATAAATCTAAAGTTCCACCACCAAAGTCAACGACTAAGAGAGTTCCTTGATCTGTTAAACCATACCCCAAAGCCGCAGCAGTGGGTTCATCCAACATCCGTACCTGTTCGACTGCTAATGATTGACAAACTTTCCCTAACCAGTGACGATAGGCTTCAAAGCTGTCTACTGGTACGGTTAAAACCAAGGAATCTATTCCCCCTTCTAAAGGTGCTAATTCTGCAATTACTTTGCTTAAAAACCATGTTCCTACCTGTTCAAAGCTAATGTTTTGTCCATCAAGTTCCGGTAGAAAACCCTGGATATCTGCACCAATTCCCCGTTTAAAGTTCCGGAAGAATCTGGTGTCGGTTTTCAGATCCAAACCGCGATCGCGTACCTGTTGTCCAGCTATAATTTTACCAAGGCTGGCATTTTCTACATAAACTAAGCTGGGAATCAGTGGAGGGTTAAGAAATTGTTGCGTTGATAATCTGGGTAGATTCAGGGTTTCTGCTTGTTGGGTGACAGAATTCCAACGAGTGATAACTGTGTTACTTGTACCGAAATCAATAGCGATCGCCATATTGTTTGATTATTTAACTAAATAAATATCTAACATATTGGATATTAAGTTTTTTATAGTTGGTGACAAAACATACTTTCTCGAAAGGACGAGAATACAAAATTGAAAGTTATACGGAAATTATCCGGACATAACAGAATCAGCAGTGGATACTCAAATAGTAGATGCACCTTAATTAAACCATTACCCTTGGCTTGTGGCTAAGGGTTTTTTTCTTTGGGATTTATATCTTAACAAATTTTGATCAGGAATGCCAAAAATTTTATTTGAAAATAGCAGGCAGTAAGTTGGGGGCTAACCATAACGCATAACCAATAAAACCAAATAGCATAGTAATCAAGAGAGTAGCGACATAACTAATACACATTAATAAACCATCAGATTCAATAGTAGCAACTGCCAAAAGTAAAATCCCCACAGTCGGAATGGGATTGGTAAAGGGAATTGGGGAAATTAGTAGTATTGTTAACCAAGAGATGCACAGCCCGTTAAATCGCCAAATTAAAGGATGATTGGCGACTTTTTGTAGTCGGGGACGGGCAATTTTTTCTAATACCCTAGTCACGCGACGCAGATTTTGTAAGATGATTTTAGCGAAGGCGTTGGGAAATTTATAGTTAGCGATTTTTTTGGGTAGCCAAGGTGTTCTCCTCCCTAAAACCATTTGCAATGATAATAATAAACAAGCACCACCTAAAGGACTGGTTAAGCCTGGAGGCATGGGAAATAGAAAAGGTAATACTAGTAATGTGATTACTAAGCTAAAACCCCGTTCGGAAGTTTCCGCTAGGATATCACCTAAAGTTAGTGGCTGTTCACTTAAACGTTCTAGAAGGGATTTAATTTCTTGAGAAAAGCGCAAATTCATAACTATGATTTTAATGATTTTTCTGATTCTTATGATACAGCAAAATTCAGGAGTGAAAACCGCTGGATGCTTCCTTGTTGACAGATAGGAGTTTAATTTTCATTTTTTACCTCCTTTACCGACCATCTCCTGTTTAATTACATATCCCATCAAATAAATCATATCAATCAGGTAAATCATAGTTTAAGATGATAGTCATAGGGCTAAAACTGCGATCGCTTGAGGAATCACCCGAAACACAGCAGGAGTATGGGTTGTAATTTCTCCATCTGTGTTAATAGAATGGGGTTTTCTAGTATATATTGTAAATTCCTGACCTTCAAGGGCGCGGACATTCGGCCAATCAATATGTCTACCTTGACGCATAGCCGGAAGTAGGGGAAGAATTTGCCACCAATGATCGATTTCTAAACTATAAAGATCCAGTCTTTGATCGTCTATCGCTGCGTCGTGAACTACAGCCATACCACCACCATAATAGCGACCATTACCCACAGCAATTTGCACAGTTTTCACATGAATTGATTCGTTATTCACGCGAATTTCTGCACTAAAAGGGCGAGATTTCCAAATTACTTGAAATGCGATTGCTGCATAGGCAAATATACCCCAACGCCGTTTAATTTCTTTAGTTAATTGTTGAGTAATTTTTACACTTAAACCCAGACTAGCAACATTAAAAAAATATTTCCCATTTACAGAACCTAAATCAATTCTTCGCAACTTTCCAGAGGCAATAATTTGACACGCTTCCGGTAAAGAGTTGGGAATTGCTAAAGTCCTGGCTAAGTCGTTAGCAGTTCCTAATGGTAAAATACCCAAAGGTAATTGAGTCTCAATTATCGCCTCTATAGTAGCATTAAGTGTACCATCACCACCACCGACAATTACCAAATCTATTTGCTGTTGGTAACGCCGAATCACAGTCCCTAGTTGAGTTGGATGTTCTGTAGATTCTGTAATTATTTCCAAACCCAATTTATTTAAACAATTTATTGCTTCTTGGTAACGTTCTTGCCCTTGACGAGAATTACTATTTATTAACAGTAGTGCGCGAAGACTCATTCTGTCCACCTTTTGTAGTTTATATATCGAATTATCTACATCTATTTCCTGAGAATATCAGCGGCAGATGATCAGAAGGTTGAAACATAACTTGTCATAGAACAGAATACAGTAATATGGTTTTAGCATCAATACCTTGTCCATTTTTTGCTTTGTTGGGTTAAGCGACAGCGCAACACAACCTTATATCTTAGAGGTATGTTAGAAGAAGTTTTCAGTGATTTTACATTTCTTTACACAGTTTGGTTTTATTGTGTTGACTTACTTAATTATCAGCCGTAGTGAATATATATATATACTTATTATTCCTCTTTTTTTCATTCTATCTATCCAAAGAAATATCTATTCTTTAATATTATTTTGACTTGGCTTTATTGATATAAAATAGCGGCATCTTTAAAATCCAATATAAACATGAGTTCATCACCAATTTTACAAAATATGGAAAAACATCTTCCCATAGTGGGAGATGTACATACTAAAAGTCCCATTGCCTACAAAGCAACCCGTCTTGCAGTTAGTACAGTTAATGCAGTGCAAATGGCAATAGCCGAGTCTTATATCAACGGATTAGAAGTACCGGATGCTGTGTTGCGATCGCTTTTTGATAGTTGTATGCCTGTCTTTTTTAAGTATTTTCCATCCCTGCTTGTACCCTATGAATGGGTATTAACAGAAACAGACTATACAGCCGAAGGTGCGCGGGATTTAATGAAGATTCAGTACGATTTGCCTCAAGCTATGTTGAATCTCATGTTAGGTGAGGGAAAACTTATTTATCCCAAATATAGCATGGGATTGTGGGAAAAAGGAGCAGCAAATCTTGAACAATCACAAATGCAAATGATTGATGATGTAATTGAAAAATTAGAAATAAAAGATGGTGATCATATTTTAGATTTTGGCTGTGGTTGGGGCTGCGTAGCAAATTATATTCTTGCCAAATTTCCCAATGTCAAATTCACAGGAATTAACTTGAGTCACCACCAATGTGAATATATGCGTCAGAAAATGCAAGATCCTGAAAGTTATCTTAGTTCTGGTCGTTTTACTCTCTATGAAGGAGATTTAAACGATGCCCAATTTGAGACAAAGTTTGACAAAATTCTCTCAATTGGCGTTTTTTGTCATGTGGGTAATTTAACAAAGGCTTTTCAAAAGCTGGCATCTTTTCTCAAGGATAACGGCAAGGTTTTTATTCACATTATTACAGTCCGTACCCCTAATAATATCTCCAGTGTTTTCACTCACAAATATATTTTTCCCCATGGACGTTACTGGAAATATGACGCGATTCCCAGTCATGATCAAGACCTGAAAACTATTGATCAATGGTATATTAATGGCTCTAATTATTCTAGAACTTTTGCTAGTTGGTTAAAAAACTTTGATGATTCTCAGGCAATAGTCAAAGATTTAGACTACGGGATGGACTATGCCAAATTTCGCCGCATCTGGCGGTTTTATTTAATTTGGTTTGTTGCTAATTTCGCCAGTTGCAATGGTGAATACAACGGTAATGGCCAATTTTTAATGGTTCATGCCTAATCTTTGATTTTAGTAGGTTGGGTTGACGTATGTTACCCAACATTATTAAACCTGATGATTAAAGCTGTTGTTGGGTTGCGCTGTTGCTTAACCCAACCTACTAACTACTAACCTACATCATCATGTGCGAAACGGTTAAACAAGAAATCTAAGGCATAATTTCGCAGTTGATAATATTGAGGATCTTCCATAATTCTCGCTCTATCTCTGGGACGAGAAAAAGGAATTTCCATCACTTCCCCAATTTTGGCATGAGGTCCATTGGTCATCATTACCAACTTATCAGCCAAAAATAAAGCCTCATCAATATCATGGGTAATCATCAAAACTGTACAACGGTTATCATTCCAAATTTTCAACAATTCCTCTTGTAATTCTTCCTTAGTAATTGCGTCCAACGCCCCAAAAGGTTCATCTAAAATCAACACTTTCGGACGAATTGCCAAAGCCCGCGCAATAGAAACCCGTTGTCTCATTCCCCCAGACATTTGCATGGGTTTCTTTTCCATGGCATCAGCTAAACCCACCATTGCTAAATGATCTCTGACAATAGCCCGTTTTTCGGCTTCTGGCTTAGTGGGATAAACGGCATCTACAGCTAAATAAATATTTTCAAAAGCTGTTCTCCAAGGTAATAACGCATAGTTTTGAAATACTACCATGCGATCTGGACCTGGTTTTATAATTGGTTTTCCTTCTAATAAAACTTGTCCAGTTGTCGGGAAGTTAAAACCAGAAACCATGTTTAATAAAGTTGATTTACCGCAACCAGAGTGGCCGATAACGCAAAGAAATTCACCTTTCTCCACGTTGAGGTTAACACCATCAAGAACGGTAAATGGTCCATT
>JGI12547J11936_1000343_pt1 | contig 12252 bp, 12 predicted proteins | sample LakEriepJuly2011_2_FD_11936 | JGI IMG/M metagenome (IMG submission 11936)
GTTGGCTAGGGCCAAACGTGTCGTGCACCCTCTATTTCTACTTCTAAATAATCGGGAAGCTGAAAGAATAAATCCCGATCAATAAGCGCCTCTAAAGCATCGATGGTAATGGAAAATTCCAAAATGGATGCTGTTGACTTGGCATGAGGCAAGAGGAACGCAATTCCTTTGTGTTGTTTTGGAGCAACAAGCGCCTTGAAATAAGCTTTTGGTACGCTCACTTTATTGGGTCCAATTGTTGGTAAGCCTGGCTCTAGAACAGGACCCGTTACCACATAGATGGTATCGTAAAGCAAAGCCCAATCGCGTACTTTTTCTTCAAGAACTTTCCATATACCACGATTAAAGCCCGGCAATTGTGGGCTCATATTACTGAAATAAAAGGACTCTTGCATCACTTGCAAAGACCAACTCATGTCGGCAGCTGGTGCGAGGTGCCCGCGGTCATATCCACTTTTGGCATAGTCTGCATTTGTGGCTGTTTGACTCAACACAAAGGGGTCTGGCATAAATTTATTGCTGCGCTCTACACCTGAACCAAGGTGAGCTTTTGTAAGGATATACGCCACCCAATTAGCTTGCTCATGGGCTTCGTTGTAGGAAAACGTGTAGGCAGTTCGCTCAATGACTTCCTCGCCTTTCAGAGGCAAGGGGCAGGCCATGCTTATAATCTTGTTTGCTGGCGCTTGCCAATACCGCCATGAAGGTAAAGTGAATAAAAAAGCCGCCATCCAAAAAAGGAGTAGCGGCTTTAGCATAGATGGAAGCTTACGCTTAAGCATCGATTTTTGCATATTTAGCGTTTTTCTCGATAAACTCACGGCGAGGTGGAACGTCGTCTCCCATGAGCATAGAGAAAATTTGATCGCACTCAGCTGCATTTTCAATGGTTACTTGACGCAGTGTGCGGCTTTCAGGATTCATGGTAGTTTCCCAAAGCTGTTCTGCGTTCATCTCGCCAAGACCTTTATAGCGTTGAACATTGACTGAAGACTCGCTGCCACCTCCTTTTAAATCATTGATCAGACGATCGCGCTGGTCTTCGTTCCAGGCGTAGTCTGACTTGGTGCCTTTTTTCACTTGATAAAGCGGTGGAGTGGCAATATAGACATAGCCTTTTTCGATGAGTTCTTTCATGTATCGGAAAAGAAAGGTCAGAATGAGTGTCTCGATGTGTGAGCCATCGACATCGGCATCACACATAATAATGATTTTATGGTAACGGAGTTTTTCGAGATTCAACGCTTTAGAATCTTCTTCCGTGCCAATGCGCACGCCCAGAGCTGTATAGATATTCTTGATTTCTTCGTTCTCGAAAATTTTGTGTTGCATGGCCTTTTCTACATTCAGAATTTTACCTCTGAGCGGCATAATGGCCTGAAAATGACGGTCACGGCCTTGCTTGGCTGTTCCACCTGCGGAATCTCCCTCTACAAAGTAAACCTCGCATGCCGCTGGGTCTTTTTCAGAGCAGTCAGCAAGTTTTCCGGGCAAACCTGAGCCGGTAAGTACGTTTTTACGCTGTACCATTTCTCGTGCTTTGCGCGCGGCATGACGCGCCCGCGCAGCGAGAATAACTTTCTCTACAATAACTTTAGCCTCAGCAGGGTGTTCTTCTAAATAAGCTGAAAGCATTTCGGATACGGCTTGGCTCACGGGAGCCGTTACCTCACGGTTGCCCAATTTGGTTTTGGTTTGGCCTTCGAATTGTGGCTCTTGTACTTTTACGGAGAGAACAGCTGTGAGTCCTTCGCGGAAGTCATCGCCGTCTATTTCAATTTTTTCTCTGGCAAGAATACCTGAATCAGTGGCGTATTTTTTGAGCGTGTTGGTAAGTCCTCGTCTAAAACCAGAAAGATGGGTACCACCTTCATGGGTGTTGATGTTATTGACGTAAGCCTGGATATTCTCTGTGTAAGAAGTATTGTAGGTGAGTGCAACTTCGACTGGAATGCCTTCGCGCTCGCCTTCAGAATGCCTTCGCGCTCGCCTTCAAAATAGATGACATCTGAAATAAGCGCCTCGCGATTGCGATCGAGGTAAGTAGCGAATTCTCTGAGCCCACCTTCTGAGAAATACGTAGTACATGGGTGTGTGCCGTTTTCGTCAAGTTGGCGCTTGTCAGTGAGCGTAATCGTGATTCCTTTATTGAGAAAGGCTAGTTCGCGCATGCGTGCTGCAATCGTATCAAAATTGTATTCGGTAAACTCAAAGATGGTGGGATCCGGAGTAAAAGTAACCTCTGTTCCAGTTTCAGTAGACTCCCCGACAACTTTTACGTCGTACATGGGTTTTCCGATGTTGTATTCTTGTTGGAAAATTTGACCATCTCTGCGTACAGTAGCTATGAGATGTATAGACAACGCATTGACACAAGAAACACCCACACCGTGCAAACCACCAGATACCTTGTAAGTGTCTTTGTCGAATTTTCCTCCTGCGTGCAAGACGGTCATGACTACCTCTAAGGCTGATTTCTTTTCTTTGGTGTGCATGGCGGTTGGGATACCGCGGCCGTTGTCTGTAACCGTAATGGAGTTGTCTTCGTTGATCAGTACGTTGATGCGGTTGCAGTAGCCAGCAAGAGCTTCATCTATGGAGTTGTCCACAACTTCGTAAACAAGGTGATGAAGACCCTTAATGCCTGTATCGCCGATATACATTGCGGGGCGTTTTCTCACCGCTTCTAATCCTTCTAATACCTGGATATTATCTGCCGAATAATTGTCTCTCTTTTCGTCTTCAGCCATGTTGCTATAGTTTGTTGATAGTGTATAATTTTACGTAAACAAAAATAAAAAAAAGCACCTCTTGAAAGGTGCTTTTGAAAGGGCATAAAGCCTTAACTTATCAACAAAATTTCAACTATTTAAACTATTTTTCAATCCATGCAATAATACTTGGGTCGTTGGGCAAAATGCGCGGTGAAATCACTTTTGAAAGACGACCGTTTTCATCGATTAGGTACTTTTGAAAGTTCCATTCAACTTTGCTGTCTTCTTTTCCATTTTTAACTTTTTGGGTAAGAAACTGATAAACTGGATGCATCTCTTTACCTTTTACTGAAATTTTAGACATCATCGGGAAACTAACGCCATAATTTAGTTGACAAAATTGTGCGATTTCTTTATCCGAACCCGGTTCTTGAGACATGAAATCATTAGCAGGGAAACCTACGATTACAAAATTCTTACTATTGTATTTCGTATAGAGCGCCTCTAATTGCTCATATTGAGGAGTAAGGCCGCATTTAGATGCTGTGTTGACGATCATGATTTTTTTTCCTTTTAGCGAGGCGAAATCAAAGGTTTTTCCATTGATATCTTTGACTTGAAATTGATAAATGGTATTCGTTTCAGAAGGAATGAGACTCATGAGAAGTAAACTTAAGGACAATAAAATAGTTTTCATAGACGTTTTTTCATGTAACAAAAGCAAGCAAATATAGTTCGAGATGGAACCATTTTTCTGTTATTACGAATAAGTGATAGATGCGCATCGTTCTTGCTATTATACTTTGTACTTACTCCATGGCTTGGTCTCAAAAAAAGACGGGCTTTTGGCAAGGCATGTTATTTTCTACCAAAAATGAAACGCTGCTTATTCCGGTGTATCTAGATCTCTATTTTACAAATGGGAAAATAGATGGGAAAATAAGAATTGAAAACAAAGAGGGCGCGAGTGTTTATCCGGTTGTTGGAAAGTTTGAAGGCAATGACATTCAACTCGTCACAATGAAAGCATTGTGGTCTTACTTGCCAGAATTTTCACTTCCCCCGTATGTTTACACCCTCAAATACAATCCTGAAAATGGCTACTTAGAGGGGGTCACAGATCAGCAAGATTATCGCTTTATTGCCTACCAAAGCAAAGGTGAAATTTCAGTGAGTAAAATCCCATACCTACCAAAAGACTGGTTACTACGTTTTCAGCAAGAATTAAGAGATGGTGTCTCCGCACCTCAAATTCGAAAGCAAGAGTTGTTAAATTTTACGTTTGAGCCCATTTACTTCGATTACGACCAAGCAACTATTCGCGCAGTGCATGAAGGCTATTTGAAAGAATTAATTAGAATGGTGAAAAGTCATTCAGACTTGCGCATTGAAATTACAGGCCATACGGATGCAGATGGCTCTGATGCATATAACATAACGCTTTCAGAAAAAAGGTGCCTTGCGCTGATTGCATTTTTTGAGCAACACGGACTAGCCAGAGACCGAATAGTTGTTCAATTCAAAGGTGAGAAATATCCCGTCAAAGACAATGCTACTGAAGAAGGAAAGCAATTCAATAGACGCGTCGATTTTCGTTTTATCTAAACTCGGCCATTTTCTAGTTAAAGACCCGCTAACTTCTCTTGAGAATGGCCATCTTTGCCAAAGCGTCTGCCTCCTTCTTGCGCTCATTAGACACCACCACTTCTGGTGCTCCAGCCATGAATTTTTGATTTTGCAACTTAGCCTGAACACTTTTCAAAAAGCCCTTTGTGTAGTGCAGTTCTTCTTCTAGCTTCTTTTTTTCTGCTTCGAGATCTATCTGCGCTCCAAACGGAACAAAAAATTCGATACCATCAACTATAAAGCTATTGGACTGAGCAACTTTATCCTGGACGTATTTCAGCGTCGACAAATTACCCATTTTTAAAAGAATGCTATCGGCATCTTGAGCGCGGGATTGATCGGCTTTGATATAGAGCTCAAGTTTGACTTTGGTCGCAATATTGTTGTGTTTTCGGATGTTTCGAATTTGCGTAATCACCTTTTCATTGAAGGTAAATTGTTGAAGCGGCAAAGAATCTACTTCTTGAGCAATTGGCCATTGCGCAATAACGATGTCATCGCCAATTGGACGCTCGCGCAGGGCATGATAAAGCTCTTCGGCAACAAAAGGTGTAAACGGATGCATGATTTTGAGCAGGCGTTCAAAAAAATCGAGCGTTTGTTCGAGTGTTTGACGATCTATTGGTTGTTGATAGGCTGGTTTGATCATTTCTAAATACCAAGAGCAGAAATCGTCCCAAACAAGTTTGTAGGTAGCCATTAAAGCGTCAGAGATTCGAAACTTATCGAAGTTTTCGTTGATCTCTTTTAATACTTGCGCAAAGCGGTTTTCAAACCAATTGATGGCTACTTGACTAGAAGTAGGTTGCTCCATTTCTAATACCTCCCAAGAAGAAACCAGACGATATGCATTCCAAATTTTATTGGTAAAGTTGCGGCCTTGTTCACATTGTGAGCTGTCAAATGGAAGGTCATTGCCGGCTGGTGAGGATATAAGGACGCCAACCCGCACACCGTCGGCACCGTACTGATTGATGAGATCTATTGGATCGGGAGAGTTACCTAAAGACTTCGACATTTTACGGCCAAGTTTGTCTCGAACAATTCCAGTATAATACACATTTTTGAAAGGCTGTTGCCCCATGTATTCATAACCTGCAATGGCCATGCGCGCCACCCAAAAAAACATGATTTCGGGGGCAGTGACAAGGTCATTAGTTGGGTAGTAATAGTTGATTTCTGGGTTGTTGGGTTCGGTGAGGCCATTGAAAACAGAGATGGGCCATAACCAACTTGAGAACCAGGTGTCGAGCACATCTTCGTCTTGCCGAAGCGCTGAGGCACTCACTGCCCTACCCGCCTTTTCAGACGCGAGTGCAAGCGCTTCTTCTTGCGTTTTGGCCACCACGAAATCTGCTGGTCGATCGCTGTAGTACCACGCCGGAATGCGATGCCCCCACCAAAGTTGACGAGAAATGCACCAATCTTTGACGTTCTCCATCCAGTGACGGTAGGTATTTTTGAATTTATCAGGATGAAATTGAATATTGCCATTCATGACGTTTTCAAGTGCCGGGGCAGCAAGTTCTTTCATAGAGACAAACCATTGCAAAGATAATTTAGGCTCAATAACCGCATTCGTGCGTTCTGAAAACCCTACTTTATTGATGATGTCTTCGGTTTTGACCAAAAAGCCCTTGTCGTGGAGTTCTTTTTCGATTTCTCGACGAACCTCGAAGCGGTCTTTGCCTTGGTAGTGTGCACCATTTGCATTAAGCGTGCCGTTGTCATTGAAAAGATCAATGCTCGGCAAGTTGTGTTTTTGGCCCAACTCGTAGTCATTCGGGTCGTGGGCAGGGGTTACTTTAAGACAACCTGTTCCGAAATCTTTGTCTACGTAGGCATCGGCAATAATGGGGATTTCACGATTGATCAGCGGTACCAAAACACTTTTTCCGATGAGTGGGAAGTAGCGCTCATCTTCGGGGTGTACGCAAATAGCGGTATCGCCAAGAATGGTTTCGGGACGTGTTGTGGCAATGGTAAGCCAATTATCTGGCGCACCGGTTACTTGATAACGGACGTAAAATAGCTTTGAATTGACTTCTTTGTAATTGACTTCNTCATCGGAAAGTGCAGTGAGGGCCTCAGGGTCCCAATTGACCATGCGNACACCTCGATAAATTTTACCTTTTTGAAAAAGATCGATAAAGACATTGATCACCGACTCGGAATANGCTGGGTCCATGGTGAAATGCGTGCGTTCCCAGTCGCAAGAAGCACCCAAACGCTTGAGTTGCTCTAAAATGATGCCGCCATGTTTGTCTTTCCACTCGAAAGCATGCGCTAAAAATTCGTCGCGAGAAAGTTCTGATTTGGAGATGCCGTCAGCCTTAAGTTTTTGTACCACTTTGGCTTCGGTAGCAATAGATGCGTGATCGGTGCCAGGCACCCAGCATGCGTTTTTGCCCAACATGCGCGCACGACGAACCAAAACATCTTGAATGGTATTATTGAGCATATGACCCATGTGCAACACGCCGGTAACATTGGGTGGCGGAATCACAATAGTGTAAGGCTCGCGGTGATCAGGGGTTGAATGAAAATAGCCCTTATCTAGCCAATATTGATACCATTTTTCTTGCGCAAGTTGCGGTTCGTATGTTTTTGCAATCTCCATGACTTCGTCTTAAAGATGCAAAGATAACAAATATCTGTGCGCGTAATGCGTCAACTAGTTGATCACAGGAGAATCTGAAGGGCTCAAAACCGATCCTTTGATGGTCAGAACTATCGGGTCGCCGACATTAGAAAAAACGGTAATCGTTTTGGTAAACCCTCCTACCCTTTTGGTATCGTAATGCACTTTAATGACCCCTTTTTTACCCTTTCTGATGGGTGTTTCTGGTCGGTCCGCGGCAGTGCAGCCGCAACTCGTTTGAACGTTGGTAATGACGGCAGCTTTTTTGGAAGTGTTTTTAAACTCAAAAACAAATAGGTCTTCAGAACCGTAAGGAATATTTTGACGCTCGATTTCTAATACCGCAAATTTGAGTGGCGGCTGTACATCTTTTTTGGATTGAGTTGCAGTTTGTGCAAATATTGCAGTACTTAAAATGAGTAATAATGAGAGTTGTAGGTATTTCATCGTCTTTTGGTTTTCTATTCAAAAAAATATAAGCTTTCTACAATGATAAACATTGCTATTTGTCTTGCGCTAAAATTAACACATTTTTAGCAAGTACTTTCTAAGAGCGCCTTTAATCCAGCATAACTTTCATTCAGACGTGCTTTCCAATCTTTTTTTTGCAACCAAAAGACCGCTTCAATACCTTCTTCTTTTTGCGGCACCAAGGAATCTTGACCTTCATATTGAAACGCAAACCAATGATTTTCTTTCCAATACAATTTACCTTTCATTTCGTAAACATGATAGGTCCGGCCAAGAATGCCTTCGCAAGTCAATAGACCGCTTAAGCCCGTTTCTTCTTTTACTTCTCTGATTGCAGCTGCCAATGCTGTCTCGCCCTTTTCTATCTTCCCTTTTGGGAGGTCTAGATGACCAAAGCGATCGATCCACAAATAGGCATCTTCATTTATTTTTTGAACGAGAGCCCCAGCGGTACGGATTAGTTTGAAAGCTTCAAAGAAATGATGTAGGGCAGCTTTAGGATCATCCGCTACGACCTGAACACATGATTCACTTTCAAAGGCCTTGGAGAGCATTTCATAGGATTGAGGCGGCAAACCAACCCAATGAGGCAGTTGATGATCTTGATCTGTAAATAGGACGTAATTGTTTTCGAGGAAAACTTTGTATTTTTGCGCCATGAATGTGAACAAAGATTTGAGTCTAAAGGTAGCAGAATTGCTGCTCAAAACAAAAGCTGTGCGTCTACAGCCCGACAAACCCTTCACGTGGGCCTCTGGTTGGAAGTCTCCAATTTATTGCGATAACCGCATTACGCTGAGTTTTCCTGAAGTGCGCACGCACATTCGTCAAGGATATGCCCAAACCATTCTCGACAATTTTGGTAAACCCGATGTAATTGCTGGAGTGGCAACAGGCGGAATCGCTCAAGGCGCCCTCATTGCTCAAGAATTAGGTTTGCCATTTATTTATGTTCGAAGTGCAGCAAAAGGACACGGCATGGAGAACCTCATCGAAGGAGCCTACCAGGAGGGTCAACGCGTTGTGGTCATCGAAGACCTCATCTCAACGGGTGGGAGCAGTCTAAAGGCGGTAGAAGCGCTTCGTGCAGGTGGTTTGGACGTCAAGGGACTCATCGCTACTTTCACATATGGTTTTTCCCTCTCGGAAGAACAATTTACAGCAGCCAATTGCCCATATGTTTGTCTAACCGACTACAGCACGTTAATTGAAGTAGCAACCAAAACTAATTATATCAGTGAATTGGATGTTGAAACCCTCAGTGCATGGCGCCATAACCCAAGTACCTGGATGCAATAAAGGCGGAAGCAAAAACAAATGCGCACCTTAAAAAGTCAACAATTTGGTATCGAGCAAAGCACAGATCGTGTGCTGGAATTCTTATCAGAACCCAAAAACTACGGTCTCTTACTGCCTAAAGAACAAACATCAGATTTTCAATACACCACAACCCAATTTAGCTTCAAAGCTGCGGGTCAGTTTCACTTGGCATTAGAAAAGCAAGCAGCCGTTACCCACTTGCTGCATTTTAAGGGCCTGCCAAGCAATCCATTTGCCTTTGATTTATTTGTTCATCTCGAGCAAACCGAACAGCAAACGACCGGCTATATCGAAATCCAAGCAGAACTCAACATGATGCTTCAAATGCTCATTGAAAAACCTTTACAGAAATTGCTTAGCGAAATGGCTGAAAATCTCAGGCATCATTTAGCTCATAATAGGTAAGAAACTTCCTTATTGTTATACGTTTGAAGCTTTCCTCCAGTTTCAACACAAAGCGCTCCAGTCGNGCTCACTCCCTTGATGACGCCTTCAAAAACTACGCCGTCTTTCCTCCGGAAAAGCTGCATATGATCTTTGCACCACAACTCGGCTTCGAACTTATTTTTTAATGCCTGAAAATCTCCTACAAGTAAGGCTTGTTGACCGTTCATCAGATCTAAAAACTCCAAAAGCATAGTGATTGGCTTGAAACGCTGGCCAATTTGCTCAAAAATACTGGTGGTGTTGGCTAAATCTGGCTGATGATTGATATTAACTCCGCAACCGAGTATTGCCCATTCAAGTTGAGCTCCTTTGATTTGTTGTTCGATGAGTATGCCGCCAATTTTTAAATCGTTAACGTAGAGGTCATTGGGCCATTTAATTTGAGCCGTAATACCAAAACGAAATAAACAATGTTGCCACATTAATGCACTATACCAAGAGAGCCTAATTTGTTCTTCAAGCGTGTAACTGGGCTGAAAAGCAAGACTAAACATCAGATTTTCTGAACTGACAGACTGCCATGAATTGCCATGCTGCCCACGACCATTTGTTTGATAATCTGCCATTATTGCCGAACCATCTGTACAACTTCCTTGTTGAATCATATTGGCAATATAATTGTTGGTAGAATCTACAGAAATTAATTGGATAAGTACAGAACCGAATTTGGTCATCATGAAAGTCAAGAGGATTCAAATTTATCAGTTAGTTTTGTAATAGAAACAACTCAATGGCAAAAAAGAAAAAATTAGACCCTTCTGAATTACTCGTGAACGCAATTGTTGAAGGGATGCAAAATAACAAAGCCCAAGACATTACCATTTTAGACCTGCGTTCACTAGACAGCGCAGTTTGTGATTTCTTTGTGATCTGCAGCGGTGAATCTAGCACCCAAGTAGATGGCCTTGCCAATTCTGTTCAACGCAACACCCGCAAAGAGCTTCAAGAAAAACCCTGGCATACAGAAGGAAAATCCAATTCAGAATGGATTTTGCTCGATTATATCGATGTCGTTTGTCATATCTTTTACAAAGACGCTCGCTCATTCTACGACATCGAAGACCTTTGGGCCGATGCCACCCGTACTGATCTCCCCAACCTTTAATCTCCGTCCTTATGTCAGAAGAAAAAAGAAAAAATCCGCTCTCGGTATACTGGATTTACATTGCATTTGTCATTGTCCTCGTCAGCACTCACCTCTATGTAAACACTGAAGCGAGTACCGTTATCAAGTACAAAGAAACCCTGCTCGACCTCGTCGAGGCTAAAGGAGTCAAGCAAGTAAAAATCATCAATCAGAGTTCGGCGCGCTTTCAATTGCGCAGTAGTGCAAAGGCCTACATTAACAACCGCAAAGACCTCGATTTTCCGAAAATGCGCAAACTGCTTGCAAACAAAAATGCGCAACCATCCAAAATGGTCTTTGAACTCGAAAATATAGGAAACCACGCAAACTTTGAAAAAGCATTAGACGAGCGCGGTTACAAGGACTACGAGAACATTATTGAAACCAATTGGATTGCACAAATTTTAGGTTATTTATTGCCTTTCGGTATCATCGTTTTGATTTGGATGTTTGTGATGCGTCGCATGTCTGGCGGCGGCGGTGGCGGTGGCGGCGGTAGTCAAATTTTCAATATCGGAAAGTCCCGTGCCCAAGTCTATGAAAAGGGCAAGAGTACCAATATTACTTTTAAAGATGTTGCTGGCCTAGAAGGCGCTAAAGAAGAAATTGTAGAAATCGTAGAATTTCTAAAAAACCCAAAAAAATACACGGAACTTGGTGCCAAAATTCCAAAAGGAGCACTCCTTGTTGGCCCTCCTGGAACAGGTAAAACCTTATTAGCTAAGGCAGTTGCCGGTGAAGCAAAAGTTCCTTTTTTCTCGCTCTCTGGTTCTGATTTCGTTGAAATGTTTGTCGGTGTCGGTGCCTCTAGGGTTCGCGATTTATTCAGACAGGCCAAAGAAAAAGCACCTGCTATTATTTTCATCGATGAAATTGATGCAATTGGACGTGCCCGCGGGAAAAACAATGGCTTTAATACCAATGATGAACGCGAAAACACACTCAATCAGCTCCTTACCGAAATGGATGGTTTCGGCACCAATTCTGGTGTGATTATCTTGGCGGCAACCAATCGTGCCGATGTACTCGATAGCGCTCTGATGCGCGCAGGCCGTTTTGACCGCCAAATCTATGTCGATATGCCAGACCTAAACGAGCGCAGAGAAATATTTGGTGTTCACCTGAAGCCGATCAAAATCTCTACAGAAATCGATATCGATTTCTTGGCCAAACAAACCCCCGGATTTTCTGGTGCAGATATTGCCAACCTTTGTAACGAAGCGGCCTTAATTGCAGCTCGTCACAATAAAACCCAAGTCGAAAAACAAGATTTCTTAGACGCTGTAGACCGTATTATCGGTGGGCTAGAAAAGAAAAATAAAATCATTACCCCTGAAGAAAAGAAAACCATTGCTTACCACGAAGCGGGCCACGCTTCGGTATCTTGGCTTTTGCAATATGCCAATCCATTAGTTAAAGTAACGATTGTTCCAAGAGGCCAATCTTTGGGTGCTGCCTGGTACTTACCCGAAGAGCGCAGCATCACTACCACCGAACAATTGCTCGACGACATGTGCGCAACCCTAGGCGGTAGAGCTGCCGAGCAGCTTACATTCAACCGCATCTCAACCGGAGCGCTTTCCGATTTAGAACGCGTTACCAAGCAAGCTTATGCCATGACCTCCATCTATGGTTTAAATGAGCGCGTCGGAAATATCTCCTTCTACGATTCTCAAGGACGCGATGCCTTCACCAAACCATACTCTGAAGATACCGCCAAAATGATCGATGAAGAAGTCAGTAAGCTCATTGAAAGTCAATATCAGCGTGCGCTCGAACTACTCGGCAAAAACCAAGACAAACTTGCACAACTCGCCGATCGCCTCCTCACCTCCGAAGTAATTTTTAAAGAAGATTTAGAGGCTATCTTCGGCAAACGCCAATGGGACCCAATCGAAGAAGTCTCA
>JGI12547J11936_1000348_pt1 | contig 12180 bp, 5 predicted proteins | sample LakEriepJuly2011_2_FD_11936 | JGI IMG/M metagenome (IMG submission 11936)
TGAGGATAGCATTTTGAGACGAATGGAATGTCGTTTTGAGACGAATGGAATGTGAGACGAATAGAATTTAGTAAGCAAAAAGCACTTAAGATGAAACCTCTCGGTTGAGGGAGTGGAGATAAATGCATTTTCTGAAGGTCAAATGCAATCAAGAACTAAAAATTTAGAGCAACAAACAACAGCACTCAGAAAGAAGGAGTGGTTTTATGCCCATAAAAGGAGANGTTTTAAGTTTATAGCCATATTTGGTAATGTTTGAAAGCAAAAAGGTAGAAAAACAAAATGTTGTATTATGAAGTAACATGTAAAAAAGAAAAGAAAAAGAAAACAATTTAAAAATCCTAAATCCAAGGACAAGAGGCATGAGCTAAGTGTTTTAGCCAATGACAGAAAAGAGCCATAATTGATTCTTGGAAATTGAAAGATTGGGTTAACATCATTGGTTGATTAAGCTAGAGACGGTAGGTTGAGTCTGTGCAGAGGTACGGGTTCTGATCTCGGCCGGGGGTGAGAAACAAGCTGGTTGCAAGTTAGAAGGGCTGAGAAGCATGTATGGTACTTAACCCTCAGTGGAGGGGCGTAGTCTTCTACTTGGCCAAGTGGCAACGCCAGCCGGTGACGGGGTAGAATGGCCGGAAGACCCAGTCAAGATAGACTGCCGGGCTTTAGATGATTAGCAATGATACAAGTTTACTTGTGTAAGTAAATTGTGAGTCTGAGGAGTCTCTCTCTNGACTTGGAACTGGACGGAAGTCTTAATCTAGGCTCAAGTTTAAATAAAGNGAGGAAGTCTGCCTCTCTGGACTTTAACTTAGAGCTAAAAAGAGATAATTCGGGTGAATTATTATGACTTTGTCTNAAATCTAAGTATTAGAGNGTTGCTTCTTAGATCTTAGTTTGAACGGACGAGATAATTCAGGTGAATTATTGGGACTCCGGCTTAGGCTTTGATACAAGGAGTAGTTTAGTATTAAACTTTAAAAGAAGACTCTACAATTAGAATATTCAGGTATACGTTTTATTTGGTATTTTAATTAAGAGGTTAAACAATCTCTCGACTTTCTTAAGCCTTGATATTGTGGAATGATCATCAGACGTATCCAGTGATCATTACTCTCTTGCACGTTATTGAACTAATTGGTGTCAATTAGGGGTTAACATTGTCACTTTCCTAAGGCCACTAGTAGGAGCCAGGGGCTAAACGTCTAGCTAGCCGAGCTATATTGAGTGTAGTCTGGGTGTGCAATTGCCAGGGTTGTGCTAGCCTAACCTGACGAAACGGAAGCTAATGATAACAGTGACCCATTAGTGGAAGGATCTCGAGCTTGGTAGGAGGAAGATCTTACTCAAGTAGGACGTTATTTCAGTGAAAGAGCCTTGAAGCCATTCTGAGTGACGGTAGTCGGGGATGAAATTAGCCCACTAATAGCGTGTAGTGTAGAGCCCTCGTATGGAATGTCAATCTGTCTCGCCTTGATAAGGAAACTTTATGGTTCAGATTCCATAAAAATAAAGAGAAGTCCTAGTTTAGGCCATTCTAGTTGAATGAAAGGTACCCCCCAGTAAAAATACTATATTTCACCCTATTATAACCAGATATATATTTAGGTAGCAATAGGCTAATTTTCCCATGAAATGATAAGCTATGTAGCTCTTTTTGAATAACACGACGTTTGTCTGTGAAGAATTTTATGTATTTGTTAAGTAAANTACTCAAATATAGAAACAAGCTTTAGTTAGAAGAAGTCTTGGCATTGATTCCACCCGTCTGGAGTTATTTTATCGTTGATCTTACCTGTAAAACAAGGAATAATTAACATTCTTTAACATAGTGCAGATCTTTTATGATTTATTGATTGAATGAATTTAAAGCAATTTACAAAGCGTTTTATTATTATTTCTTTGCGTTAGTGCTGCATAAAAGACCAAAGTCATTAAAAATGATCCAATAAGCTAACATCGCTTGAACCAAGACGAGGGGAATGTTGTGTAAAATGAGGTTTAGTTTCTTTTTCGTGCCAATAATTTCTGTTACTTTTTGAAATGTAAATGATTGAATTGAGAAATCTATGATTGTGTATTGATTATTTCATTGTGAGATGTTGTTTTATTCTTGCCCTTTACATGTCATTTACAATTAGTATTGAAGCCAGCGACTTATTTTTATGTTTTTATGTCACCAAAAATATCACAGTTTTTATATGTTATCTTTATCTTTGGTAATGTGTTCTTGAAATATAACTTAAATTGGGAAAGTTGAAATATTGTGTTTTATTGTATAAATAAACTTGTGTTAATGTTTGACCGAGAAACTTATCTTATATCCTCATATATAAGTTAGGTGTTAAATCACTTTGAACCACTGAAGGCAACGAGACCTAGTAACCGAGAAAATTTTAATTAAACCCTAGACAACGACCATCATACAAGAAAAGTTAATTAAACCCTAGACAAATATCAGATCTGTATCTCAGAACATAATTAAAGTCGTTCTATTGTTTTAGAACTCAGAAAAATAATTACAAGTAGTGTAGAGTTTGTATAAACGAAAAATTGAGATACGGAAAAATTGTAAAAATTAAGAGATTCAACGAAACCTCGAATCTCCGCCTTCAAACTTGGGGGCTCGTCCGGGATCGATTTTAACAAATCGGCCAAGAACGGATGAGCATTAGTTTTGAATTTAGTAGAAAAGAAAAGTTAAGAGGACTAAATTAACTTAACTTTGAATAGATAAACTAGTTAGGGGGAACGCGGGAACCAAAACGAAGAATTTTCTTAGTTTCCCTAGACGAAGCGAGAGAATCCATCATAGATGGACGACATCGGCAACAATGACGACAACGTTGCACCAGGGGGTGGCGCTGGACTTGATGAAGCAGGTAACGATGTAGATCCAGCAGGAGATCAGGACGAAGTAGTCCTGAATCCAGGAGCAAGACGATTCTTAGATCAGATGCGTAGGCAGTTTGAGCAAGAAATAGTTGATTTCCAACAAGCCGCCGACGATCGGCTAAGACATGAATTAGGTCAGCAAGATAATCACCACCAGGCAGCAGTAGCTGATCTAAGACGCCAAATGCAAGATCTTAATAGACAGCAGCAGCAACAACAGCAACAGCAGCAGCAGCAATGGCAACAGCAACTGCAGCAGGTATTGCAGCAGCAGCAACAATTACAGCAGCAGCAACAACAGCAGCCGCAGCAGCAGCAGCAGCATCAGCAGCAGCAGCAGCAACCGCAGCAGCAGCCAATACCGCCTGTGAATCCAGCCAATCCGGCAGGATTACCACTTTTACATCGCCCAAGGAATTTAATTCCTCCACCCCTAAGGGGAATTCTGAGAAATCAGGTTCCACCGATACAACCAGCGCAAGGGTTGAATGTCAACCAACCAGGGGGTATACCACAACCTCCTGGCTTGCTCCCTCAGGGACAAGCCAATCAGAATGTGGCAGCAGGTGGATTACAACCACCAGCAGGGGTCCAACTACCACTGGCAGCACCTTTAGCAGGTGTTGGAGCCGCCCCAGCTGCTCTGGGAGCAGCAGCGGGGATACCAGGGGCTCAACCTGTTCCGCTGGCAGGAAACATAGCTGCGCAAGTAGGACTACCACCACCACCGGTAGTACCCGCCAATGATTGGGGACAAAACAGAGCTTTTGCAGCAGCCCCAAATCCGGTAGCAGCTACAGTGCCTGGACAGGTAGGAGATCTTGGAGCAATTAACTTACAGATAGTAAGGATACTCCGAGACATCCAAGCTAATGATCCTCAAAGGGTAGCCGAGCTAGACAATTTAGCCGAGTACATCAGGCCAATTGTCGCAGCTAGCGATGCTACTCGAACAAGGGAAAGGGTCTCAACAGAGTTACAACCTCTAACCAGAGTTCCGAATAATTGGGGAGTAATGACAGGATAGCCAACATCAGGCTCCACAATGTACCCAATTTTTCAGGGACTAGTTCAGACACAATCGATATTGTGAGTTGGATAGACAGGGTGTTCAGTGTGGGGTTTTCTCATCAGTTGACTGCTGGAGCGGTCATCAACTTGATGATTATGGCCGCCACCGGATCAGCTGCTGACTACATCCGGCAAATGAGGGATGAGCATAAGACTCCACATCAAGTAGTCCAGGCTCTGGAACTCAGATATGGAGACTTGTGTCTTCCGGAAGAAGCTCATAGTCGATGCAACAGCCTCCAAAGGAAGGAAAAGGAGAAGCTGGCCGACTTCATTGACCGTCTGAGAAAGATGGCAAAGATGGCTTACCGTAACATACCGGATGAAGAAAGGAGGTTAGAACTCACAGAAGCCTTGATCAAGAGCAACATCAGAAGAGTGTTGCCAGGATCACTCATGAGGTCACTAGATGACAGAATGAGGATACATCTCAGCATGGGCAAACCGGAAATGACATGCAGAGAGGTAGAGAAGGAAGCCATTGAACTGGAAAGAGCCAGAGACGAACGAAAGGAGGAAGGTAAGAAGTCAGTAAAAGCAACCTTACCTCAGCAGAACCCTAGAAAGTTTGTCAGGCAAGCCCAGATCAACATGGTGACAGAGGACAGTGATTCTTTCTCAACGGACGAAGAGGAAGTAAACACTGACTTCAGTGAGGAAGAAGTTGACGAGGAAGCTAACCACTGGATCTTTAGGATGGAACAAGCCAAAAGATACTATGCCAAGCAAGGCAAGAAGCTTACTCCTCAACAACTTCGAACTAAGGTGACCCAGAAGTTTAATAGGGACAGAGGTAGATATCAGAAACGATTTCCTGGTCCCAAGGCAGCAGCAGCCGCTGCGCAAGTCCAAAACTGGAGGGGTCCCCCTGAGAAGCTAGAAACTGACAAAAGAAGGAACATCATGGAATTATTGACACTAGCCAATGTCAATAAAGGAGAGTGCATCCAATGTGGTACTCCAGGCCATATGCTAGGCAAGGATGAGTGCTCTCTCAGGAACAGACCTTTAATGGACAGACCGTGTGCTAAATGTGGTAAGGGACTACATTCGGCAGATGACTGTCTAAGAGGGTTCTCCAGTCAGTTCAGAGGCAAGGCTGAACCAGCCGCTGCCAACGTAGCTCAAGAAGAAGACGATGATTTAAACATCGAATAGGCTGTCAGCTGAAAGTTGATGTAAGTCCTAAGGAGGTCAAGGGTATTACTAAAAAAGTAACACCTAAGATCAACCAACAAAAATCCGAGTTATTAAAACAAAATAACAAGGAGACTTATGATAGTGAAGTGGAAGAATCTTCGCTGTTAAATTTTGACTCACTAATTAGTGATGAAGTTATTGGAATCAGCGATGTACCTATATTCAAAATTAATAAAATTGAAATAGGGGTTGATCCAAAGCCAATTGGAAGCGCTTATATTTTAATTAACATGAGCGTTACTGAAGCACCGGAGCTGAAAGTAAATGCCCGAGTGTGTGTAGATACAGGAGCAGACATGACAATTTGCTCTCATATGTTCATAATTAAAAAGTTTGGAGACAAAGCGCTTCAAACCTTTGTCAAAGAAATCAGTAACCCTCCGAGGTTAAAATCAGCATCAGGACACCCATTAAAAATATTTGGGTGCATTGAATTAAACTTATATCTAGGTGAATATGAAATGTCACTTAAGGTAATGGTTTATGAAAACAAAGCTGACTTTCTGTTATTAGGAGCAGATGCCTTCTATGACAGATTAATCTTTGACAGAGGCAAATACTTAATGATTGCAGAAGGAGATCACCCTCCTATTCCTATTGTGTATCAATTGGAAAACAGTAAGGCTACAGTAGCCAATGAATACTATGTAGCCCCAAAAAGTGAAGCACTCATCAAAGTTCAAGTATCTAAAGATACTCAAATGGTAGGACAACAAATAATGTTGAGTCCAATCAGTAATAGTCTAAACATTACTCCATTCAAGGACACTGTGTCCATGGTGGATGATGAAGGGAATGCTTTGATGATAGTAGAAAATGTCTCTGAAGACATTTTGAAAATCCCTAATTGGGCACAAGTAGCCACTGTTGCAAAAGTGTTCAATCAGGAAGGGTTATGGGCCAAAGAGGCAATGGAAACTAAATTAAAAGATCTATTACCTCCCCATATAAAAATCAGAAATAAAAGTCTTTTGACTACTGAAATCATTCAGGAAGAAGAGCATGAAGGGAATATAAGTTACATTCATGATAAGAAAGAAAGGAAAGATCTCTTAGATGGCACTGGAGAAGGCTTACCAGCTCCCCCAGCTGCTGAATCAATAAGAGAAGGAGAATCTAATAAAATAGAAGATCCTGATCAATGGTTGAATAGTGTAGAACATTCCCACTTGAGTGAAGAAGAATGGAATAAATTGAAAGCACTTCTGTTGAAAAGAAAGGAAGCCTTTTCTAAAACTAAAACAGAAGTAGGTTGTTGTAAATACTTTAAATTGGATTTACCATTAAAACCTGGTACAGGATTCCTACACAACAAGCCAAGACATGTTCCATTTAAGTATAGGGAAATAGCCCAAAAAGCCATAGATGACTTATTAGAACAAGGTATTATAAGACCTAGTCGAAGTCCTCACTCAACCAACCTAGTAGTAGTGAAGAAGAAAACTATGAACGGAGTAGTGTCACACAGGATCTGTGTAGACTTAAGGCAAGTAAACCAACACACCATACCTAACAGTTTTCCTAACTATTGGATAGAGGAAGCTATGGAGAAAATTAATGGTGCATATTTCAGAACAGCATTAGATTTCAAAAATGCTTTCATCAAATCATGCTAACTGATGAAGCTATTCCAGTAACAGCATTCTATTTTAACAATGCTCTTTATGAGTATGTAAGGGCACCTTTTGGCCATGTGTGTGCCATGAATGCATTTTGCTGCTTAATGGCATTGCTGTGTTCAGGATACCAACCAAGTAGCTATTATGCAGATGATTTAATGATAACCACACCAGTGGACATTAAAAAGACAAGAGGGACATCTATGACCTACACTTAGAACATATAGATGGAATGTTAGAAAGGATCATAGATGCCAACTTGAAATTGGTAGCTCATAAGTGCCAGTGGGCCTATGATGCTAGTCAACCAATGGAATGGCTCGGATTTACTTTAGAAAATAATTTATTAAAACCACAAGAATCCAAAGTCAAAGCAATTAAGGAGTTTCCAATACCAATCACTGCCAAGCAAGTGATTTCTTTTGTATCTCTAGCATCCTTCTATAGAAGATTTATAAAAGATTTTGCTAGAATAGCAAAACCAATGCATGATGTAGCAAAATTGGAACCCTTTGAGTGGACAGAAAAAGCTCAGGAAGCTTTTGAGGCGCTGAAAGAAGCTATGTGCTCAGACACAGTTCTAAGAATGCCTCGGCAAGGTGAAGTTTTTCAACTGTACACCGATGCAAGCCATATAGCCATAGGGGCTGTTCTATGTCAGATTGATCCAGTAGATAAGAAAAGCCACCCTTGTGCTTACGGGTCTAGGAAGTTTAATGATCAAGAACTTAAGCTAAGTACTCCTTGTAAAGAACTACTGGCTATAGTATATGCATTAAACTTGTGGAGTTTCTATATCTGTGGAAACCCAGTACACATCTTTTCAGATTGTAGAGCATGGACTTTTCTCAAAGTTCAAAGTGGAGTATCAGGCAAAATATCAAGACTAGCTTTACTAGTAGCTGAATACGACATCACTGTATCATTTGTACAAGGTGTCAAAAACAAGGCTGCTGATGGATTATCAAGAGCCTACGACACAGGATTAACAAAATGTGATGATCAAGTCAGTAATAGGCATCCAGCACTAGAATATCTAGGAGCTCCTCCTATGAAGGAAGGATCTATGAAGCTAGATAGTTATCTAGAAGTATGTGAGAATTACATTCAACAAGAGTGGCCTAAACTCCTTGAACAGTACAAAGAGAACAATGATGAAAAGACAGATTTAGAGAATGTAAAGAACAAAATCAACAATGAAACAAATTATGTTCATCGGTTAGTTGAAGCCACAACTCACTTACATATGGATCGAGTTGTTACTAAGCAGATGCAAGATCAAAAAACTTCCGAGATAAACAGGAATCTCGATGATGAAACAGAAGTTGAACGAGATCTTGAAACTACAGATAGTAGGTTCAAATTGGCATATTATAATGTGAGAATGATTGCCATTAATGACAGCAGCTTCTCATATCCATCATTCTTAGCTCTGCAAAAGGATGATGAATTTTGTCAACTAAAAATGGAATTAGTAGATAAGAAAGATATAAAAACTATCAACCAAGGATATTTAAAGAAAAGAGGCATACTAATGAGAAAATTTACTACTAAAGATGGACAAGTATACTACACAGTTTGCATACCCATTAATTTGGTACCAGCATTACTTAATGCCACGCATGGCAACCTGATTAGTGGACATCTAGGAAAAGAAAAATTCTATATCACACTCAGGAGAAAGTATTACTGGCCCAAAATGAGAAAAGACATAGTTCAATTTCATGATAAATGCGTAGTATGTCAGTACAATGACAAATATCCAGTAAGGTTCACATCAGGACATGTCATTAGACCAATGTANCCACTTCATGTAGTACATTGTGATCTNATAGTCGGGCTACCCAAAGCTATAGACAAAAGCTATGCAATCTTTTTGCTGTANGATGGGTTCACTAGACATGTATATGGCATACCACTAGCCAGTGAAAAGGCTAGCTATGTAGCAAAGAAGTTCATGAGCCATTATGTCTCAGCATATGGTCTCATGTGGGCACTTCATAGTGACAATGCTCGAAATTTAGATGGGGCATTTATAAGACACTTAGCTACATTGCTAGGTGTGGTAAAAACCAGTACACCACCTCATAATCCTAGATCAAATCCCACAGAAACAATGTGTGGAGCAATAGCCATGCTCATTAGAAAAGGATTATTAGATTCTGACAAAAAATACTGGCCTCAAGCCCTACCCTTGCTACTGAATGCAATAAACAATTCTGTGCACACTGCCACAGGGTACACACCGAATGAACTATTCTTTGGTCATTTTCATGAAAGAAGCATGATACCAATAGTACCATTTGAATCCGAGAGTGCCAATATCACGGAGTACCATCAGAAATTGAGAAGGTTTCAAGAAATTGCCTTTCGGATCGCACGTGCCAGAAACGAAAAACGCATTCAAGATAAAAAGAAAGAATGGGACAAAAATGCTAGAATTCACCATTTCGAAGTAGGAGATTTTATCTTAGTGAAAAATCTAAATCCAACTTTAGGCCCTGGTGAAACTAAGCTAAGAGCCAAATTTGTTGGCCCCTATAGGATTATAAAAGTTTATCCTTCAAGCTTAGTAGTAGTTCCATGGACAGAAAATGCCAGGCTAGAAGAATACTATAAGGATCCTAATCTATTTAGATATATGCATAGAGGGGACATAAAACCCTTTTATACAAAGCAAGTAGCAGTAGGGAATTGCAAACCTTACAAGGCAAGAGTCATTAGACAAAAAATAGTTGATCCTATAGTATTAAGCAAATTTCTAACCAACTTGAACTTAGCGGATAATGACGAATTGCTATCCGTTAGGGACATTAATCATGAAAGCAATTCAAGTTATGATTCACAGACCAGAATAAGGGTTTCTAAGTACCCTAGAAATACCAGGAGTGAATCAGACTCATATTCGAGTGACTCAGACGATTCTAGTCAAGGTCAAAACCCAGTACTAGCTAATCCAGTAGCACCAGCTGCACCAGTACCGACAGCACAACCACCTTTAATAGTTGCTCAAGATCAGCAGGGACAAGTTCAACCAGATAATGACCAAGCTGTTATTAATGATGAGGGTCAACAAGACTTAATTAGTGATAGTTCTGCCAGCTCAGAATATCAAGAAGCTAATGAGGATGTAGATATCGAAGGCCCAGACCTAGATGAAATATCTGATAACGATTCAGATGATTCAAGCGAATATAGATTAGGTCAACTTTTTGATCTAATCGAAGTCAGTGAAGAAGATGAACAACTATTAAGAGATTTAATTCAACATAAGGATAAGGAAAGTAGTAGCAGCAGTCCTGCTGACTCTATTAAAAGTCAAGCAACTAGATTAAAGTTACTAGATTTAGAAAAATTAATTATCAGCCCAGATGACAATATAAGACATCAAGCTGAATATGAGTTAGGTCAACTTCTCGAACAGCATCGAAAAGATAAAGAAGTCGAAATGGAAGAAAAAGAAATTATTTCCGACGAGACCAACTCGGAAGAAAAAAGTCAAGAAGAAGCTTTAAAAGAAAAAGTAGGTTCTCATATTTCAGGAGAATCTGACTCTGAAGATAGTGAAGATAAGTCTTCCGAAAATTCAGAGAAAATTGAGACTCAGGAATCTGACGAAGAAAGTATGAATAGTGCAGTGAGTCATACTACTTTACAATCCGTAGTACCAGAGGATAGCTGGCCAAACCCTAGTGAAATACCTCCACCTATAGACAATAGGCAAAGACAATCTGTTGTCCGTATAGAAACCCCAGGATGTAGAATAACTGTAAGTCCAGAAAATCTACCTCCTGTGCTACCTCCTAGACCAAGAGAGATTAGAGGTCGAGCAAAGAAGGACATTTGGGAGTGGGTATCACAATCACCAGACATACCAGCTATAGCCACACCTCAAGTAGATAGGAGAGGTAGGATTATCAAACCTAGGCCAAGGTACTGCCCTGAGGATCAGGAACAAAGAGAAAAAGAACTAAGGTTAAGAGCTAGGCAAAGGTTAGCCGAACTAGCAGAAAGTACTAAAGCAGAAGAAACTGAAGTCAATTTTCAGGCTCAAGCTCAGGGATCTATACCAATACCAGGCACTAGTAGAACATTAGCTTCTAGAGGAGAAAGTACTCCTAAAAGTGGAACTAAATCTACAGGCACAAAGCCTAAAACAAAACCAGAAAGTGCCACAGTAATTACTGAAACACCAGTAAGCAAGAAAACTCACTTAAAAAGACCTGATAGCACTGCTAGTAAGAAGTCAAAGGTTAGTCAGAGAGATGGAAAAAGTGACGGAAAAGGATGGGAGTAACGTACAAATTTTCCGCGATTAAAATCTAACGCAACTATGGTTAGAGAGAATATCAGCTCACTCAAAAATGAAAAAAGAGAGAGAGATTGATTTTGGGTAAAGGTAAGGCCCAAACGCTTTATCTTTGTGCAACAAGATAAGGTAGAAAAAAGAGAGTGTTTTGCAACGAATGGAGTGGTGCAAAAACATTTGATCAAAAGACATTTACTCTAATGGGAGAAAATTGGGATAACTGTATTGAGTTTATTAAAGTTATATTAGTTTCCATAATATGTTTCCCGTTTTTACCAGTAATTATCCTATATTGGTATTTTCATGCTGAAGAAGTTCGTCAGACATGGCAAGATATTCAAATTGAAGAAAATGAGGAAATAGAAATAGTAGAATTAAATTCTCAAGTAGATAGACAACAGTTAAGAGACCGCGTTAATGAGACTGAACAATTCTGGGCCCATCTTAGAACCAGATTCTTAAGACAATATGGTCTCGACAGTGATAGTATTAATTAAGAACTGCACATTTTCAGATTGAACGAAATAAAGTATAAAAGTAACAGCTAGACTAAAAACCACAATCAGTAAAACTAGAGTGTATTGAAAATACTCACGGAGAATAAGGCATGAAGGAGGATTGTCTAGAAGATGACGAGCAGACCAAAAGTCGAGGCGCCGTCTAGAAACAAAATTGAAAAATTTAATCAGTAAAATTCTTCAAGTGACGAATGTTTAGAATTTAATCGAAATAATTCTTTCAATGACCGATAAGCCTAGAAAAACTTATGAAATGATAAAGACAGAGTATAAAGTCTTTTCAAAACACCAACTAATGAAAGATATTTTCATAGTAGAAGAAACAGAAGACAGATGTAAAATGATGAACCAAATAACAGGGTATAAGTTTAATATTGGTGAAAACTTAGACCCAGACATCTACTACATGAAAGATAGAATCAAACTAAGACTATTAGAGTTAGAAAGAAAAAACGAAAAGTTACCGATCTTTCTACCTAACTAGTAGAGGACAATCGATTAGATCGACGCTCCAGGCAACGGATGTAATTACATCGAAAATTGTAATCTCCAGTCCAAAGTGCTGCTG
>JGI12547J11936_1000350_pt1 | contig 12165 bp, 9 predicted proteins | sample LakEriepJuly2011_2_FD_11936 | JGI IMG/M metagenome (IMG submission 11936)
CGCCAAGAAGTGCTTGAGACGATGGGCTATCACCTGCTGCAAAGAAGATAGCGTCACCAATCTTGGCACCAACAACTGCAGCAATACCGGCCTGTTCCTCAGGTGAAATATTTTTTGATACTGGCCCTCCGAGAGTGCCATCTTCATTGAGCAGAATATAAGCAAGACCCTTTGCCCCACGCGCCTTAGCCCAGTCTTGCCATGCATCTAATTCGCGACGAGGTGAGCTAGCTCCGCCAGGCATAACAACAGCGCCAACATATTCAGCCTGAAAGACTCTAAAGGGAGTCTTTGCAAAGAATTCAGTAACTTCAACAAGCTCATTTTCAAATCGGAGATCCGGCTTATCTGAACCAAATCGATTCATCGCATCCTTATAAGTCATATGAGGAATCGGAGTTGGGATTGTGTAATCCACACTGTCTTTCCACACATCTACGAGAATCTTTTCTGCAACTGCAATGATGTCTGCCTGATCGATAAATGACATTTCAATATCGAGCTGAGTAAATTCAGGTTGACGATCTGCGCGGAAATCTTCATCACGGAAGCAACGTGCAATCTGGTAGTAACGCTCCATGCCAGCAACCATCAACAGTTGCTTAAAGAGCTGCGGCGACTGAGGCAAGGCATACCAGCTACCAGGCTGTAGACGTACTGGTACTAGAAAGTCACGCGCACCTTCGGGTGTTGATCGAGTCAAGTAAGGCGTTTCGATCTCAAGAAAATCGAGATCATCCATTGCGCGTCTGATGGCTGAAGTTACTCGGGAGCGAAGTCGAAGATTTAATGCTGGTCCTTCTCGGCGTAGATCAAGATAGCGATAACGAAGTCTTACTTCCTCCGAAATTTCAGATTCAACTCCGGTATCAACAGGGAAAGGAAGAGGAGCTGATTCGCTCAAGACGGTGATTACATCGCCCATTACTTCAATTGCACCAGTGGGAAGCGTGAGGTTCTCGTTGCCTGATGGACGCGCAACTACTTCACCTGTAATCGCTAAACACCATTCAGCGCGAAGTGATCCAGCCAAAACTTCATCGCGGATAACAACTTGAACAGAACCTGTCGCATCACGTAGATCTATAAATGCAACGCCTCCATGATCACGACGACGGGCTACCCAACCCGCGAGTGTGACTGTCTGACCCGCGTGACTGGCACGAAGGGATCCGGCATCATGGGTACGAATCATTACTTTCAACTACTTTCTATCGAATAGCTATGCCTGCGCGGAAAGGGCTTTTCCTAGTTCGCTCATCTTAACCGAGGATAGTTCGCCATCTTTCATTCGCTTGAGCTCGACAGAACCAGAAGATAACTCACTCTCCCCCAGAACTATCGCAAATGCACTACCTGACTTATCTGCAGCCTTCATTGCGCCCTTGAGGGCGCGATCGCCAAAGGCTATCTCGACCTTAAATCCGCTCTGCCTAAGATCTTGGGCTAGAGAGAGAGCCCTCTCTTTTGCGGGCTGGCCTAATGGAATGATGAAGAGATCACTCGCAAATTGATGTGGGGTCAAAATACCTTCAGCCTCTGCCGCCAAGAGAATGCGGTCGACTCCCAATCCAAAACCAATTCCTGAAAGATCGGCGCCACCTAAGGTCTCCATTAATCCGTCGTAGCGCCCACCGCCACCAATTCCAGATTGCGCACCTAGGTCTTCATGAATAAATTCGAAAGTTGTGCCGGTGTAATAATCAAGGCCGCGGACCATTCGAGTATTGAGTGTGTAAGTTATTCCCAGCGCATCCAAATAACTGCATACCTGTGCGAAATTCTCACGCGAAGCATCAGAGAGATAGTCCATCAGAAGCGGTGCCGAAGCCATTTTGGTTTGCACCTCTTCACGCTTGTCGTCAAAGAGTCGCAAAGGATTGATAGCAGCTCGCGCTTGGGTCGCCTCGTCAAGCTCAAGGGTCTTTAGGAATGCGATGAGATCGACCTTATGTGCCGCTCTAGATTCTGCATCACCGAGTGAAGTAATCTCAAGATGATATCTCTTCAAACCAATATTTTTAAAGGCCGTATCTGCAAGGGCAATGATCTCTGCATCAATTGCTGGGTCATCCAGACCAATGGATTCAACTCCTACTTGATAGAACTGTCGGTAGCGACCGGCCTGAGGACGTTCTGCTCTAAAGTAAGCGCCTGAATAGAAAACTTTTACCGGCAGCTGACCGCGATCGAGTGAATGTTCAATAACAGCACGCATCACGCCAGCAGTTCCTTCAGGACGCAAGGTAATTGATCTTCCACCTCGATCTTCAAAGGTGTACATCTCTTTACTCACAACATCTGTTGATTCACCAACTCCGCGGGAGAAAAGGTTTGTATCTTCAAATACCGGCAGCTCCATAAGTTGATATCCGGCAGATTTTGCTGGAGCAATCAGTTGGTCACGAATCCATTCAAAGCTGGCAGATCGAGGTGGAACGTATTCGCTGACACCTTTAGGTGCATGCAACTGTTCGCGCTTCATGTGCGCAATTCTTTCAGATAAGGATTGGTTCTGCGCTCATATTCGATCGTGGTGTCTGGTCCATGTCCCGGTAATACGCGCAGGTGATCTCCGAGAGGCGCGACCTTTGTCGCTAATGTTCGAACCATTGCCTCTTGCGACCCAGTTGGTTGATCTGTACGTCCAATTGAGCCTGCAAAGAGAACATCCCCACTGATCAGAACTTCATCATTAACGGTAAACATCAGCGATCCAGCGGTGTGCCCAGGTGCGTGTATTGCAGTGATATCCAAACCGACAGCCTCGAACTTTTGATTATTTCGTAACTCGAGCACCTGAGAGGGTTCACTCCATGTCATAGCGCTTAACGAAGATGCAAATTCTTTTCCAAGGAGCAATTCTGGATGGAGCAACGCTTTGCGATCTTCGCTATGGATGTAAGCCGGAATCCCATAACCATCGGCTAAAGGAATTACCGAGAAGGTATGGTCGAGATGTCCATGCGTGATTAAAACCGCAACCGGCTTTAATCCTTCTTCTTCAATGATCATCTCTATCTCTGCGCTGATATCTGGCATGCCTGGATCAACGATGATGCACTCAGAACCTTTTTCGGCAGCTAATACCCAGCAGTTGGTCGCATACATCGGGGCGGGATGGACTCGAATCAACATCTCTCACCCCCGTGCCTCATATTCTCACGCTCAGTTTTTGAGGCGGTAGTAAGACAGGGTACCTTTGTCCTCCCATCATCACTTGCATTAACGAAGGCATAACTGCCGACGCGCTGAAAGGAAAGCTCATGAGCGAACAGAATCCACTTCCATCCCAGGTAATTCCACAAGTAAGTGCAGCATCTGCACTCATTGGAGATCCTTCACAATTTGGTCGAGTTGCCGAAGATGGAACCGTATATGTCCGCACATCAGCCGGCGAAAAAGCAGTCGGTTCGTATCCAGGTAAGAGTCCTGAAGAAGCGTTGGCATATTTTGTTCGTAAATTCGAAGCGCTAGCATCCGAAGTTGCCTTAACAGCGGCCCGCATCACATCAGGAGCCATGGTTCCAGATGATGCATATGAGGCAGTTAAGAAGCTGCGTCAACAAGTGCGCGAGCTCAATGGTGTTGGAGATCTTGATGCACTTGCAGCTTCGGTTGAACAGATCGAGCCTCTTATCGAGGGTCATCGCGAAAAGTTTGAGGCTAAGAAAAAGGCCGAAGCAGAGGCAAAGGCGGCTCGCCGCGAGCAAGTTCTTGTTGAGAAGGAAAAGATTGTTGCCGAATCTGAATCATTAGCTCTTTCCGAAAATTGGAAAGTTACTGGTGAGCGTCTTAAGACACTTCTCGAAGAGTGGAAGAGTGCACCTCGCCTCGATAAAAAGGCGGATGCCGATTTATGGAAGCGTTTTTCTGCCTCACGCAATAAATTTGATAAGCGTCGCCGCACTCACTTTGCCTCTCTTGAAGCAACAGCTTCGGTTGTCTCTGCTGCAAAGATTGCAATCGTTGAAGAGGCCGAGAAATTAGCTACCTCTACTGATTGGGTAGTTACCGCACGTCGTTTTAAAGTCCTCATGGACTCTTGGAAGGCTGCAGGTCGCGGTAAGCCTAAGGATGATGCCAAGTTCTGGAGCCGTTTTAAGACCGCTCAAGATTCTTTCTTTGCTGCCAAGAATGCCGATCTTGAAAAGCGCGAAGTCTCCATGGCTGCAAACCTCGAAAAGCGTGAAGCACTCCTTCCAAAGATCGAGGCGCTTTTGCCAATTACAGATGTTAAGGTAGCTAAGAATGAGTTCCGTGAACTGATGCGCGAGTGGGAGAAGATCGGCATCACTCCTCGTGATAAGCGTGCCGCCATGGATGCTCGTGTACATGCAGTAGAGAGCGCTATCAAGGCTGCAGAATCTGAATTCTTCCGTAAGAGCGATCCTGCCGCGAAAGCTCGCGCTGCAGATGTTGTCACACAGCTGTCGAGCGCTATCGAAAATTATGAAGCGGTCGCTGCTAAAGCTAAGGCTGCCGGTAATGAGAAGAAGGCTAAAGAAGCTGCTGAATCTGCGGAGGCACGCAAGGTATGGCTTGCTGAAGCTCAGAAGAGTCTGGCTGAATTTAGCTAATTACTAATTGCGGTAGACGTCGTAGACGCCTTCGACGCTTCGAACAGCTGTCAGTACTGAATCTAAGTGAGTGGCATCTGCCATCTCAAAGGTGAATTTCGAAATTGCCACGCGATCCTTGGATGTAGTTACCGATGCGCTCAAGATATTTACATGTTGTTCTGAGAGTGCACGAGTTACATCTGCAAGAAGACGCGCTCGATCAAGTGCTTCAACCTGGATATTTACTAAGAATAGTGAGCCAGCCCCAGCTAACCATCGCACCTTTACAATTCGCTCAGATTGATTGCTCCGCAAATCATCACTATTCACGCAATCGCTACGGTGTACCGAGACGCCACTTCCCTTAGTAATAAACCCAAGAATTTCATCTCCTGGAACAGGTGTGCAGCAACGCGCCAACTTTACGAGCACATCCCCTACTCCCTCAACCTCGATGGAAGTGCTCGACCTACGAGTTGTTGGTACTCCCGTTGGAATATTTTCAATTGTCTCTTCTGGGTGCGAATCTTCACCGCCCATAGCTGCAACAAGCTTTTCGATTATCGATGCAGCAGATACATGGCCATCACCTACCGCACTGTAGAGAGCATCAATATCTGGATAGCGAAGATCGTGTGCCAGTTCAAGAAGAGCATGACCTGCAAATATCTTTTGAAGTGGTAGCCCTGCTTTGCGCATCTGTCGTGCAATAGATTCACGACCGGCATCGATTGCTTCTTCACGGCGCTCCTTTGAAAACCACGCCTTAATCTTTGAACGGGCTCGCGGGCTCTTAACAAAATTGAGCCAATCTCGACTCGGACTTGCTGTCAGTGACTTATTTGTTACTACCTCAACGACGTCACCGTTGGTGAGCTTTGTTTCAAGAGGAACAAGACGCCCATTTACCTTCGCACCCGCACAGCGGTTTCCAACATCGGTATGCACTGAATATGCAAAGTCCACAGGAGTTGATCCGCCAGGAAGTGCAATCACACTCCCCTTGGGAGTGAAGACGAAAACTTCAGGGCTTCCGAGGTCGAATCGGAGCGCTTCTAGGAACTCTGAAGGATCTTCGGTCTCTTTCTGCCACTCGTGCAGTTGCTTGAGCCAGAGCATCTCTGGTGTATGGGCACCTGACTCTGCCCCATCTTTATATTTCCAGTGAGCGGCAATACCAAATTCGGCGCGCGAGTGCATCTCATAGGTACGGATCTGAATCTCTACTGCCTTGCCATTGGGCCCAATAACTGTTGTATGCAGTGACTGATAGAGATTAAATTTTGGCATCGCAATGTAATCTTTGAAACGTCCAGGAACTGGGCTCCAACGTGCGTGTATTGAACCAAGCACGGCATAGCAATCGCGAACATCGTTGACCAGAACGCGAATTCCAACAAGATCATAGATATCGTTAAAGTCCCGCCCGCGTACAACCATCTTTTGATACACGCTAAAGAAATGCTTCTGTCTTCCCGTTACTGTTGCTTCGATCAAATCATGAGCCAGATCTATATTGACTGCATCGATGACTTCTTGAGTAAGCGCTTGGCGCGCTGGACTGCGCTCTGCGACCAGGCGAGAAATCTCGGCAAATTTCTTTGGTTCAAGAACTTCAAAACTCAAATCCTCAAGCTCCCACTTCAGCGCGTTCATGCCTAAACGGTGTGCAAGAGGTGCGTAGATATCAAGAGTCTCACGCGCTTTACGTAAGGCGCTCTCAGGAGAGACGAACTTCCAAGTTCGAGCGTTATGGAGTCGATCCGCAAGTTTGATCACTAGTACACGAATATCACGAGACATTGCAATAACCATTTTGCGAACGGTCTCTGCCTCGGCCGTTGGACCATAAGTTAATTTATCCAGCTTTGTTACACCGTCTACCAATGAAGCGATCTGGTCCCCAAAATCACTTCGTAACTGATCTAGCGAATACGGCGTATCTTCAACGGTGTCATGTAAAAGTGAGGCAATAATCGTCTCTTGATCAAGACCTAAATCAACCAGGATCTGAGTAACTGCAACCGGATGGGTGATGTAATCCTCACCCGATTTACGAGTCTGTCCGATGTGAGCAGTGCTAGCTACAACAAATGCTCGTTCGACATCAGATACATCAGCCTGCGGATGATGTTCTTGCAGCCCAGTAATCAGCGGCTTGAGAAGATCATTCATCGGGGGTATTTCTACTTGCGGCCTTTGCGCTTTGGTTGATTACGTGGTCCACGTCGGTCAGTCACTGTCGCTGTAGCAACCGGAACAGATCCCGAAACGGCAACGGAGTTAACAACAGCTGCGCCACGAGCATTAACGCGCTTTGCAAGAGCAATCATCGCTGGCTCTTTCTCACGAAGCTGAGCAAGAACTGGAGGAGCAATAAAGATAGATGAATAGGCTCCTACGATCATTCCGATGAAGAGTGCAAGTGAGAGATCTTTTAGCGTTCCAGCACCCAATAGTCCTGCGCCAACAAATAGAATTGATCCTACTGGAATCAACGCAATTACTGATGTGTTGATTGAACGCACCAGGGTTTGGTTCACGGCAAGGTTTGTCGCTTGTGTATAGGTCTGCTTGCTCGTAGAAGTAATTGAGCGGGTGTTCTCACGCACCTTGTCGAAAACAACCACGGTGTCATAGAGCGAATAACCTAAAATTGTGAGGAAGCCGATCACAGTTGCCGGCGTTACATCGAATCCAACCAGAGCGTAAATTCCAACTGTAATGAAGACGTCGTGAACTACGGCAACGATCGCTGCAATCGCCATTTTAGGCTCAAAAATAAGTGCCAAGAAGAGCATGATGACAAGCAAGAACGCAATTAAACCGTAGAGGGCTTTCTTCGTAATTTCCTTACCCCACGATGGACCGATGATCTGTGTGTCAATCGATTCAGCAGTGACACCGAAAGTCGAAACAATTACTGATTCGACCGCATCTGACTGCGTATTAGTGAGAGAACCTGTCTGTACGCGGATCTTGGTATCGCCAACTTTCTGCACAATAAGCTCGCTTGATATTCCGGCGCCTTCAATCGCAGTTCTCGCCTGTTCCACGGTGGCAGTGGTTGATGTAAATGTGTAGGCAGATCCACCCTTGAATTCGATACCGAGGTGTAGGCCTTGCAACGCCAAAGCACCAATTGATAAAAGCGTGAAGATCGCTGAGACTACGTACCAGCGCCTTGCATTTCCGACGATATTAAATGATGTTTCGCCTGAATAAAGTCGGCCGCCGAGACCCTTGATTGATGACATGTTATGCCTCCACGCTTGCTGTTGGGCGACTTACGCCAGAACTCTTATCGGATACACCAGAGAAACGATGGCCTGAATTGAAGAAGTTTAATTTTGCCATAAGAGTCATCAGTGGTTTTGTGAAGATATAAACAACGAGCAAGTCCACAAGGGTTGTTAAGCCGAGCGTAAATGCAAAGCCTTGAACACTGCCGACAGCGAAGAAGTAGAGGAGAGCTGCTGCGATGATTGAGACCGCATCTGCTACCAAGATCGTATGACGAGCCTTTACCCAGCCACTTTCCACCGCAGATCGCAACGAGCGGCCCTCACGAATCTCATCTCGAATACGCTCGAAATAGACCACGAAGGAGTCTGCAGTAATACCAATGGCTACGATAATTCCAGCGATACCTGCAAGTGTGAGAGTGAATCCGATTGTTTCGCCAAGAACCAATGCTAAGAGGTAGATCATTACCGCAGCCACTGTTAGCGAACCTGTGACTACGATTCCTAGACCGCGATAGTAGAAGAAAGAATAGATAGTTACGAGAAGCAATCCGATGGCTCCCGCCAACAGACCAGCGGTGAGTTGTTCAGAGCCCAAAGTTGGTGACACTTGCTGAACTTCTCCACGATCGAATGCGAGAGGAAGAGCACCATACTTGAGAACATTCGCTAAATCCTGAGCTTCAACTTGTTCGAATGATCCGGTAATTTCAGCGGTTCCAGAAGGAATTGCCTCAGTGATTCGAGGCGATGATTGAACAATTCCATCGAGAACAATAGCAACCTGATTCGTTGGTTCTGGCAGTGAAGTTACTCGCGCTGTCAGTTGACCAAATGCACTAGTTCCTTCGCCGTTGAATGTAAGCGAAACGCTCCATGCGCTTCCAGCTTGTGTATTAATTCCGGCAGATGCCTTAGAAATCTGACGTCCCAATACTTCGGCAGGAGCCAAGATGTACTTGGTGCCACCATCTTTAGAACAAGCAGTAATTGCTGCTGCAGGATCGTCAGAACCTGTCCCCTGCAAGCTTGTCGAGCTTGTGCAGTCAAGATTAGCGAAAGCTTGGTTCACACCCTCAGAAACACCCGCAACTGGAGTTGCAGCAGTTGATGTATCTACTGGTGTGGGTACGCCTAATCCAGATGCAAGCACCTGACGGAATCGCAATTCTGCAGTCTGTCCAACAAGATCGACCACACGTCGACCATTCTCTCCCGGAACTGAAATTACGATTTGGCGACTATCGCCGCTTCCTTGAGCAGTAACTTCGCTCTCAGCAACACCTAGTGAGTTCACGCGCTGGCGAATAATCTCAACTGCCTGATCAATTGCCGCCGAGGTAACTTCGTTTCCGGCGGTCGATGCACGTGGTTGAAGCGTGACGCTTGTGCCTCCGCGAAGATCAAGGCCCAAGCGAACTTCGGACGCATCGGTGACGAAAGCAGTTGCCCCTAGAGAGACCAAAATCAGGGTAAGTATCGCCAAGGCACGCCCAGGACGGGCAGAACTCTTTACAACTTTATTAGGTGTGGACATAAGAGCAGAGTCTAGGCCACGAGAGGAGGTGCTCAGATCAATCTGAAGTGGGATCAAAAAGGGTGGCAAGGCTGGGCGGCACGCTCCGACCCAAGTGGGTGTAGCCAAGGGCCGTTGCTACCCGACCCCGCGAGGTGCGCGCCATAAATCCATTTCGGACGAGGAAAGGCTCGGCCACTGATTCCACAGTTTCGGTCTCTTCACCCACTGCAATTGCCAGCGTTGAAAGCCCCACCGGTCCCCCATTAAATCGATCAATCAGGGCAATGAGCACAGAGCGGTCGAGGCGATCTAACCCTTGCTCATCAACTTCATACATTTTGAGTGCTTCTAACGCGTGGCTATGTGTCAGAGATTGCGAACCCTTGACTTGGGCGTAGTCACGTACGCGTCTCAATAATCTATTAGCAATACGTGGTGTTCCGCGTGATCTGCCCGCGATCTCGGCAATTGCTTTCTTATCAATAGTAAGCCCAAGCAGCTGCGCACTCCTTGAGATGACGTGTTCTATCTCGGCGGCATCATAGAAATCCAAGTGTGCGGTGAAGCCAAAACGATCGCGGAGCGGGCTCGGCAACAGGCCTGCTCGTGTCGTTGCGCCAACAAGTGTGAAATGTGGAAGTTGTAATGGAATTGCGGTAGCACCTGGACCTTTACCTACAACAACATCCACTCGGAAATCTTCCATTGCTAAATAGAGTAGCTCTTCAGCCGGGCGCGGTAGACGATGAATCTCATCAAGGAAAAGAATTTCGCCCTCAACCAATGAAGACAAGATTGCGGCAAGATCGCCGGCATGTGTGATTGCAGGACCACTGGTAATTCGAATTGGGGTCGACATCTCTGACGCCAAAATCATTGCAAGAGTTGTTTTGCCCAATCCTGGCGGACCAGAGAGCAAGATGTGATCGGCTGCTGCGCCACGATTACGTGCAGCGGTCAGAAGTACATCTATCTGTTCGCGTACGCGATGCTGACCAATAAATTCCTTAAGAGTCTTAGGACGAAGCGCATTTTCGGAGAGTGATTCATCGGAAGCTGCTACAGGATTGACTAAGCGCTCTGTAGGTTCGCTCACGATTTGCCGCCTGCAAGAGCTGCTTTGAGAAGCTCTGAAAGATCCGCGTGCGCTGGATCTAACCCTCGGTTTGCATAATCAATGGCCACGATTGAGATCGTTGCATCGGCTTCACGTGCTGAATAACCTAATGAAATCAAGGCGCCAGAGAGTTGTTCGCGCCAGAGTGGCTGCGACGAAGTATTTCGCGCGCCAGTAGATCCAGAACGCGTTAACTTGCCCTTGAGTTCAAGAAGAATGCGCTGGGCACCCTTCTTACCAATACCGGGTACACCAGAAAGAATATTCACTGATTCAGATTCAACCGCATCCGCCAATTGTTCTGGTGAGAGATGAGCCAGGATCGAAAGTGCAACACGTGGACCAATTCCACTCACAGTCTGAACTAATTCGAAGGTCTCCTTAGACGGAGCATCGATGAACCCATAGAGCGTCATGGAATCTTCACGAACGACCATCGATGTGTGGATTGTGAGTGAATTCCCGAGAGTCAGCGTTGCAGCTGCTGTCGGAGTGACATGGATGAGATATCCAACGCCAGCAACTTCAAGAATAATGCGGTCAGAATTTATCGAACGCACTGATCCTGTCAGCTGAGCAATCATCTCTTCACCAATTTCGAAATTCTCGTCTTTTCGGCGCGGAGCGCATCTGCAATCTTACTCTTGGCACTTCCACGCCAAATATTACAAATTGCCAATGCAAGAGCATCTGTACTATCGACCGGCTTAGGCGCTTCTTTGAGTGAGAGAATTCTAATGACCATTTCAGCCACTTGTGATTTATTTGCTCGACCATTTCCAGTAACAGCTGCTTTGACTTCACTCGGAGTGTGCATCACGACCGGTATGCCCCGCTTAGCTGCGAGTAAAAGCGCAATTCCAGCTGCCTGGCCAGTACCCATCACAGTGCGCACATTGTGCTGAGAGAAAACTCGTTCAACTGCGATGACATCAGGGTGGTGTTTATCGAACCAGATAATTAATTCGGCTTCGAGTTCTAGCAACCTCTGTTCCAAGGGCAGTTGGGGCGAAGTTTGAATAACCCCTACATCTACAAGCTTTAACTGAGCACCGGCAGATCCCTTGACGACACCAATTCCGCATCGAGTCAGCCCAGGGTCTACGCCCAAGACTGTCCGACTCGTCTGCCCGGCTTGTTGGCTCATAACGATCAAGCCTAGAACCCAGAAAGAGAAGGTTAGGAAAGGCTCGCCATAACTTCATCAGATACATCGAAGTTGCTAAAGACGTTCTGCACATCGTCGAGCTCCTCGATTGCATCAATGAGTTCGAAAACTTTTTGCGCACCTTCAGCATCGAGTGGAATACTCATTGAAGGCAAGAATGAAGAATCCGCCGATTCATAGTCAATACCGCTTGTCTGCAGCGCTGTACGCACAGTTACAAGATCCGATGCCTCGCAGACAACTTCGAAAGATTCTCCAAGATCATTAACTTCTTCTGCACCTGCATCAAGGACAGATTCGAGAATCGACTCTTCAGACACTCCATCTTTCTTGGCGACGATGATGACGCCTTTCCGGTTAAAAAGATAAGCAACTGAACCAGGATCTGCCATGGTGCCGCCATTACGGGTCACAGCAACACGAACTTCTGATGCTGCTCGATTGCGATTATCAGATAGACATTCGATCATGAGTGCTACCCCGTTAGGGCCGTAACCTTCATACATAATTGTTTGGTAATCAGCACCACCTGATTCAAGGCCTGAACCACGCTT
>JGI12547J11936_1000352_pt1 | contig 12158 bp, 10 predicted proteins | sample LakEriepJuly2011_2_FD_11936 | JGI IMG/M metagenome (IMG submission 11936)
GTTTTTAGCTGAAATAATTGATTGTTTCCATTACAAGTTTCTTCATTACTTTTCACAGCACAAATCACAGAAATACCATTATTTATTTTACCTGTTTTTAAGTAATTCAAAAGACCTGCTTCCTGAAAATTCTTGAATTTTTTAGATACTTCTTGGCAACGTTTTTGGGGACTCCAGCCACTTTTTTCAAAATACTGAGATTTCCAACCAATAAACCGGACATGAGCTTGACGTTCGGGAATCCAAGCAACTGTAGCCGGAATTTTTTCCCCACTGGCTGAATCAAATACTTCCTGACAGAAGAAAGTCACTTGATTTGGTTGATTTGCAGAAGAATTATCTTGACTAAAACCAGGAAATGTGCTGACGCTTAATGTTAAAGCTGTTAATCCCAATGCAGTGCAGAATGATTGTAATTTCATGATTTTTGAGTCCTTGATTAAAAAATTGATGTTGATTGTCAAAATGTAGTCAAAATGTAGGTTGGGTAGAGCGATAGCGAAACCCAACAAGGTTAGAACTTTATCGTTTATGAATGTTGGGTTTCCTTNGTCAACCCAACCTACTGTTGGACAGTTGCGCGTAAACTATAACTACCAGTTTCCNCCCTTTGTGAAGATTTGGCAACTATTAAATAAATGCCATCTGCTGGTAAAGTGGTGACAATTTCAGCATTAAAATTACCTGCTCCTTTGTCATCATTTTCAGCAACTTTTTCCAACTCTTTTCCCTTAGCAGATTCTATCACCTGAGCTAAAGTTAAAAATGAATTAATCTTCTGACTATTCATCTCAATCACAACTTTTTGTCCTGCTTTACCTGAAAATGTATAATAATCAGGACTGCCATTTAAAGTACCATTAATCACTTGACCATCAAGTGCAATAGTTTCTACAGATTTTTCTTTTGGTTCATCTAAAGTTGATACGGGAGAAACTTTTTTTTGTCTAATATCTGCTAAAAAAGATTTGACTTTTTCCCCCGGTTGAGAAAGGTTAATTCCAGTTCCCCCTGGTGTCCGACCAATGGGATTACCTTCACTATCGAGAACAAAAGATGTAGCCACGCTGGTATTGACACCAATAACTTCCCCTTTGGAGTTTAATAATGGTCCGCCAGAGTTTCCCAGATTCAAAGTTGCAGTATGTTGAATAATTCCATCTGGACGAATGCGGCTAATATTTCCTTGAGTGCAGGTATCACGGTTATCAGCATCAAGAGGACTACCAATAGCAAATACTTGATAACCCACTTTTGCTGTCCCAGGACGAGCTAAATTCAAATGTGGTAAATTTTTGCGATTTTGGATTTTTAAAGCCGCTAAATCCACTCCACCCCTCGCAAAACCGATCACATCGGCGGGTACTTGCTTACCATCTCGAAACGCCACGGTGACAACGCTAGGACCACCATCAACTACATGAGCATTGGTAATAATTAAACCATCCTGACTGACCAGAAAACCGCTACCATGTCCATTACCATTTTTAACGGTGACAACAGCAGCCCCTCCTTTAGTGCAAACTTGATTTGCTATGTCCCCCTCTGGTAACGCCAAGACGCTGTTATTGCTAGTCATACCCATGAGGTTAAACATAGAAAACAGCGTCAAAATACCATATCGGTACGATAGATGCTTCATATTAGTTGTGTTCCCTGGTAACATTACACCCAATCCAATGCTGTATAAATTTCAAGCGTAGCATTGCTTGTGACAGCAACTTAGTGATTAGACGTAAGTAGCAAATATTTTGTTTCTATGGAAATCCAGTAGCTATTTATTTCGAGGATTTTTCGGCTCAAATTTCAAATATGTTCCTCCCAGTCCTTCTACAATGATTCTTGTATTAGCAGCCATCATTTTCTGATAGGTTTCTCCGTCACTTCCTGGTTCACCTAGTCCGTCAATATAAAGTGGTCTTTGAAAAACCTTTACTTTCGCTGCTGTCGCTACAGGTGCGAGTAAATTAGAATTGGTATTTGTATCTGCAAAAATTGTTGGTACTTGATATTTTTGAATATCTCTAGCTAAATTCATGACTTTTGTATCTGTCAACTTTCCTGTATTTTTGATATTAACTAAATTGACTGAATAGGGAATATCATAAGCTTTGACATAATAAATCATGGCTGAATTTGTTGTCACTAATTTTCGGTTTTTATCGGGAATACTAGCTAATCTGCTTTTAATCCAACTATTAATTTGATTGATTTCTTTAGTTACTTTTTTGGTATTTTTATTATAAATATTTTTATTTTCTGGTGCTAATTTAACTAAACTACTATTAATTATTTCTACCATTTTGATAGTATTAATAGGATTATGCCAAACATGAGGTTCAATAATTTGCTTACCGTTTTTTCTAATTTGGATGGAATTTACACCCATAGTTTTAGCAACGGCAATTTTTAATTTAGGTTTTTTAATCTCTTCAATAATTTTAATTAACCCTGGTTCAAAATTATAACCATGATACAATACTAAATTAGCATTTTTAATGGCTTGATTATCTTCTGGTATGGGTTTATAATTTATGGGATTTATCCCAGGAGGAATTAAACAAATCAGATTAATTGTATCTCCAGCAACTTGTTTTGTTAAATCGCAAATTACGCTATTAGTTGCTACTACAAAGGGTAAATTATTATTAATATTTTTATTAGTGGTATTATATGTTGTATTAATAGGTTTATTTCCACATCCAGATAAACCAACCATTAAACCTAAAATGGTAGTTTTCAATAAATGTGGAGATAGGTTTTTTGCTGACATAATTGATTGTAATTGATGAATATATTAAAAAGTCCAGAAATAATTATATAAAGTAATAAAGACACAGACTTGCTGTGTCTTGTAAAACATTTATTGTTCTAATTTATTAAATTCCAGCCATAGGTAACTTACCTTGTAATTTCTGTAAATTAGCTTGAACACAATTAGTGCAATTGCAACCAATTTGTTGTATTACAGAATGTGTGATGCTATTTATTTGCGGTGTAGCTATATCAAAATTTGCTTGAGTAGATGTCACCACAATCATTTGGACAGCGTGTGCAGCTTTGAATTTAGAAGCGTGTGCTGGGTTAACTACCAATAGCAGAGATGCTAAAAACATAGGAAAAGCCAGCAAAATCAGTTTGACTATTTTCATAAGTTGTCAGTTGTCAGTTGTCAGTTGTCAGTAGGGGCGAAGCATTTGGAAGATAAATTATTGGTCATTGCCAAAAATAGTTCTCCAAATGCTTCGCCCGTACAGTTGTCAGTTGTCAGTAGGGGCGAAGCATTTGGAAGATAAATTATTGGTCATTGCCAAAAATAGTTCTCCAAATGCTTCGCCCGTACAGTTGTTAATTGTCAGTAGGGGCGAAGCATTTGGAAGATAAATTATCGGTCATTGCCAAAAATAGTTCTCCAAATGCTTCGCCCGTACAGTTGTCAGTTGTTAGAGGATTTTTCTACCAGTCAATACTTCTCGGACTTCTAGCATGGCTGAATAGGTGGGGAGAATGTGTAAGGTTTCATTTGCTGGTGTATGCTCTAGAGCAGTAGCGATCGCTTGCTGCAAATTTGACTCTACAATCAGATTGATGTCACTGTCCAGAGATTCCTGACTATAACGCAGACGTAAAGCCATATCATACACGCGATCGCCACTGACAATCAACGTTCCACCCCGTGCTACCAACTTTTCTGTATCCACATCCCAAATCCATGATACATCAGTACCATCTGGGGTTCTGTCATTCAACACCAATAAAGTAGTTTTATCGGTACTTTCAGTGACGACGCGAATAGTTTCATTTGTTCCTACAGGGTTTTTTGATAATAGAATCCGCACCCGTTTACCATCAATTACCAAATCTTCTGCACGACCAAAAGCAGCTTGAAAATTATTAATTCCATCTCTAATACTAACTTCATCAACTCCTAATTCTTTTGCTGCTGTGGCTGCGGCTAAAGTATTATATTTGTTGTACAAACCCACAAGAATTTGTGACCATTCCTGGCTTAATAATGCGGGTTGACTTTTAGTAAAACCACAACTAGGACAAGTAAAATCTCCCAAATGGGACAAATAAACCCCTTGATAATCTAAAGCATGACCACAGCTAGGACAATAAATAGAATCCACAGCATGAGGAATAGCTTCTAAATAATTTTTAGGTTCATTTAAACCAAAGAACAAAACCTTTTGGGGTAACTGTTGACCCAAATATGATAAAGTTGGATCATCAGCATTGGGAATAACTACAGTTGTTGCGGGTAAAGTAGCAATCACCTTAGTCCACCGCTTACTAATACTATCCACTTCCCCATATCTATCNANNTGGTCACGGAACAGATTTAAACANAGAATAATNCGAGGTTGTAGCGGTTTTAAAACCTTGGGAACTATATTTTCATCAACTTCCAAAATTGCATAATCTACATTGAGGTTTCCCAATAAATTAGCATTGTCTATTAAAGCCGTTGCTAACCCATTTTCTAAATTTGCACCTGTAGAATTATGGGCAACACGGAAACCCTTTCGTTCTAAAATAGTGGATAATAGTAAAGCAGTAGTCGTCTTCCCATTTGTTCCCGCAATGAGAATTATCCCATTNTTNACTTGCTGACTCAATAACTCCAAAATGCGNGGTTCTATCCGTCGCGCAATCGAACCGGGTAAAACACTAGCAGCACCAAGACCCAGTGACCTCACCAAAAACGTGACACTTTTGGCCATTGATACCGCAAAACCCAAGCGGAGTCTATCTATAACTTTTATTTTCTTACCTACAGTCATGATTTATAAATAACCTATAATTGCAAAAAGAATTTCATCCGTATTTATCTGCGTTTATCTGCGTTTATCTGCGGTCAATTATTCCAGAAATCTTATTCTATAGAACTTCATCTTCATTTCGTGTAAGTTTAACTAATTAGAAAAGATAGCATCAAAATGAGTATAGTCTCACTAACAAATAATTTTTTCTCTGAAAACACCAGTAAAGGTTATCTTAAAAAATAGTGCGTGGGTGTGATTATTATCCAAACCAGTTAACATCAGTTCAGCACAAACTCACAAAAAATAGTAGCAAAGACAAGGTTTCTGTTAATGAATAGCATAAAGTGGCTTTTTTTACAAACTCAAATAATTGCTAACGGTCGCCAGTTAGTGTCAAAATGCTTATTGCTGCTTGTTTGTCTATTCGTAATTAGTATGCAGCCAGCATTAGCAGGTATTAAAGATGACCGATATGATGGCAATATTTTTGTAATTTATGCTGGTAATGGTTCTCTAGTTCCTTCCAAAGAAACACTAGCTCAGACATTAGCAGAACATAAACCAGCGATAGTGACATTCTACACTGATGACAGTAGCGATTGCAAAAAATATGCGCCGGTTGTTTCCGAAATGCAAGCATTCTATGGCCGCGCAACAGAAATCATTCCTATCAGCGTTGATACTCTTTTAGCTGACAAAACCTATCAACCGAATGAACCAGGATATTATTATGGAGGAAGTGTGCCTCAAGTTGTAGTTTTTGACCAGTCGGGTAAGGTAGTTTTCAATAAAAAAGGTCAAGTCCCTTTTGAGGAAATAGACGACAAATTGAGAGAAGTATTTGACTTATTACCCCGCACTGAGTCAGTCGAGTTAAAACGACGTTCACCGAGAGAATTCAGTAGTCAGCTAGAAGATCAATAGATATCTCCAAAAATTAAATGTGCGTTTCCTAGAACCCTTGTAGAGAGGTTCTATGGAACGTCTAACTCTCTCTAAGGAACGCAAATTTAGTAACCTGCAATTCTGATTTGACCGAAACTAGTGCGTTACTCTTTGCTTTGGCGCAGTTATGCTCGCAAATATTTACATACCCTATTTTGGTAATTTAAACTAACCTCTAGGAAATTTAGAAAAATAAATATATGACAACCTGTCATATTTGGCATTGATTGTATTTAAAATGAGATCAGAAAAATAAACATACTTCCACAGGACAGAACCATGAAATCTATCGCAGCAACTTTGCGACGCTTAAGCCTAGCTGTATTAACAGTTATTGTAATTTTTGGTAGCTTTGCGGTATTTACCCCTACTGCATCTGCGGAAACATACACAGTTAAGCTAGGTAGTGATAAAGGCTTGTTGGCTTTTCAACCAAAGCAGTTGACTGTTAAGCCTGGTGACACTATTGAATGGATAAACAACAAAGTTCCTCCCCACAACGTTGTATTTGATTCTGCTAAAAACCCCGCTCATGACAAAGCATTAGCGAAAGCTTTATCCCATACAAAGTTATTACTAAATCCCGGACAAAAACAAACAACCACTTTTCCTGCTGACGCTCCTGCTGGTGATTATACCTTTTATTGCCAACCCCACCGTGGTGCTGGCATGGTTGGTAAAATCACTGTTGAAGGCTAATATATAGCTATTAACCATCCCTGTGAATAGATGGGGATGGTAAAAGCAATCCTTTTGATAGACAATAAAGACATAAAAATACTTTTATAATTGTAGATAAAATGGTTATGTTCTCCAAATTTTCAATTTTAAAATCACACTCCCCTCCTGATAGAGAAGGGAAAGTGTGGGTATTACTTCATATCATAACCAAACAAATTCGGATCAACTTCTCCTAATTGTAAATCAGCTAAACCGTATTCTTGCCAGCGTCTTTCTACCATTGCAGCAATATCAATATCTGATTTTAATGGTTCACCCCATTCATGTTCTGTTTCTGGAGGAATTTTCGTAGTGGCATCTATGCCCATTCTCCCACCTAACCCTAATTTCTCACTAGCAAAATCTAAAGTATCAAAGGGAGTATTTGGTAAAATAAATACATCTCTGGTAGGATCAACTTTGGAACTTATTGCCCAAACGACTTGACGAGGATCACGAACATTGATATCTTTATCAACGACAATCACAAATTTAGTGTAGGTAAATTGTGGTAACGCACTCCAAAACGCTAAAGCTGCTCGTCGTGCTTGTCCAGGATAGGCTTTATCTATGGAAATAATTGCGGCTTTGTAACTTAACGCTTCCATTGGCAGGAAAAAATCAACTATTTCTGAGACCTGTTGCCGTAAAATGGGGGTGTAAATCCGGTTAAGAGCGATCGCCATCATGGCTTCTTCTTTCGGTGGCAAACCGCTAAATGTGGTAAGATAAATTGGATCTCTGCGGTGTGTCATGCACTGAAACCGCACCAAAGGCGAATCTTCCACACCGCCATAATATCCCATGTGGTCGCCAAAGGGTCCATCTGGTAAAACTTCCCCCGGTGTAATTGTCCCTTCTAAAACAAACTCGGAATCTGCGGGAACTTCCAAATCTACGGTTTTACACTTGGCTAAGTTGACTCCCGAACCGCCATACAATCCAGCAAATAACCACTCTGATAAATCTACAGGAATGGGTGTGGCTGCTGCCATAATGATTAAAGGATCAACACCCAGAGCGATCGCAATCTCTAACTTTTTACCACGTTCTGCTGCTTTCCGCAAATGTCTTGCCCCACCCCGCACCGATAGCCAGTGTACGGTCATCGTATTATTAGATTGTAGCTGTAACCGATACACACCGACATTAGGGATTCCCGTCTCACAATCCTTGGTAATTACCAATCCTAGCGTAATAATCTTTCCGGCATCTCCCGGATAAGGACGTATTAAAGGTAACTTATTTAAATCTAAATCATTCCCTTCAATTACCACTTGTTGACAAGGGGGAAAAAAGTCCCTTCCCGGTTTGGCTTTGATTACGTCAAACAGCACTTTACCAAAATCTATGGCTTGGGAAATCTTTTTGGGTGGTTTGGGTTGCTGAAGCATACTCAGCTTCTTTCCCAGGGTTTCCAACTCTTCTGGTTTTTCCATGTTCATAGCCCAGCATATCCTTTCCACTGTCCCCATTAAATTTACCGCAACGGGGAAAGATGCACCTTTGACATTTTCAAAGATTAAGCCTGGACCACCTTTTTGCAGCATTCGGTTGGAAATCTCTGCAATTTCCATATCTGGGTCAACTAAAGCCGAAATTCGCTTTAATTGTCCTCTTTCTTCTAGAATTTTAATGAATCCCCGTAAATCTCTCGCCATTGTTTTGTTTTAATTATGAAGAAGTGTAAAGCTATTTTTATCTTAGTCTTCATTCAGATAATTTGACTTTTTAGTACAAATATACTATAATGAGGGAAATATGGATTTTCCTCACGCAGAGTCGCAGTGAACCAGCGCTGTAGAAGGGTTTCCCTCCGTAGGCGACTGGTGAACCTGAAGGGAGACGGGGAGAGGAAAATTGAGTTTTTACCTAATAAAAGTTAGGGGGTTTTATGTCGAAGTTAAATCACCAGATTTCCCTGTTAGAACTTATCCAAATTTTATCGGTATATCGTCAAAATATCATTTTGAATTTACATAAGTTAAAGGAAGATTACCACCGAACTGGTATTAAACGGGTGAGAGGTGTGAGAAATATTGATGGTGATTTGATTACTCCTTGGTTACAAACTGAGGATGTTTATGCTGGTGATTTTGTGCAAATGGGTGTATTTGCTATAAATCGCAATACGGCTACTATTAATATGTTGATAAGCCGGAAGGTTAAGCTGGTAAAATCTGAAGATAATACCCATATCACTGAAGTTGCGGGTTTGCTGGCTCATGATTTGGATAATTTTAATAACTATACCATTGTTAAAGATGGAAAAGTTCATGTTTCTGCTTTAAATATCAAAATCAGCAACAAGAAAGTATTTGATTTATTGCAAGCTAAAGGTGTAATTATTGCTGACAAGTTTGATTTTAATTCTGAATATATAATTCAGTTAGATACTTTACCATTAGTTCCTGTTAATATCAAGTTTGGTAGTATTGATGGGTTATTTACTCAATTAGCAGAAATCAAAGTTGTTATGAGTATTTTGTCTGCTTATTTACGCCATCAATCAGATGTATTTGTGAGTAATCAGGTAGAGGAATTAAAACAACATTATTTGTCAAAAAATCTCTATCTGAATTTTCCTGAAACTCAGGAATATCCAGATACAATTGATTCTCATATAAGTTATAAAATTGAGTTTGGTAATCAGGATATTCTCAATTTGAGTAAATTATATGCTGCTAATCAATTTTTAGCGCGAAGATATGAGGTTTATGACAAAGAAACTGGGGAGATTTTCCCTAAACCAACTTTAGAAATGGGTTTAAATCAAAATATTGCTTTTCGACAAAAAGCCATTTCTGCAAGAATGAAACTGACTAAAGTTGATGATTTGATGAAACCCATTTTTGACGACTTTCTGGGAATTAATATCAGTGGTAAAGTAGGGGAAATTCTCAATAAAGTTGGTGATCATCGTTTAGCGTTGCTATTATATGCTCAACACGCTGGTAAATCTGTCAATGGAGAAGATTTGATTACAGCTATGACAACAGCTTACCAAAAATTAGCAGCTTATGTTGAGCAAACTTACCAAGAAAATATTTCCCCTATGGTATTTTACATTGGGGCGACAGGACTTTTACCAAATAAAATATCAGCTAAAGCCATGACTGCTGATGAATTAGCTGCTAAATATCCCCATTTGCAATTTTCTAAACATGAACAAGCAGGGACATTTTTTGAAGTTGGAAATACCATTATTAGCGTTTACCCGCAAACCGAATATTACAGTAAGAAGTCATTAGCAGTTAGTTAGTTAATTTTGTAGGGGTTTAGCAATGCTAAACCCTAAATATTTTTGGAGTTTGATATGGTAAAATATCAAGACTTGCTATTTTCAACAATCTCTCATGTATGACAATATCTGTAAATTCATTGCCGAAAATTACAAAGATGACATAGCGACATGGTTGCTAGGTTCACCAATTAAATTAACAGAACTTAGTCCCACGGAATTATCAAATGATCCAATTAGAGCAGATTCATTAATATTATTACAATCAGATCAATTAGTTCTACATACAGAATTTCAAACCGATACTGATGAAGATATGCCCTTTAGGATGTTAGATTATCGAGTTAGGGTATATCGTCGGTTTCCTCAAAAAGAAATGCGTCAAGTAGTCATCTATCTGCGAAAAACAAGTTCTGACTTAGTAGGTGAAAGTAGTTTTAAATTAAACAACACTTTCCATCAATTTGAGATAATTAGACTTTGGGAACAACCAACAGCCCAATTTATGACAGTTCCAGGTTTATTACCTTTTGCAGTGCTAAGTCAGACAAAAGATCCTAAAATGGTATTAAGCCAAGTAGGAGAAGCAGTAGCAGCCATTACAGATCAAAAGATACAAGGAAATATAGCTGCTGCTAGTGCAGTTTTAGCAGGTCTTGTGTTAAAAAAAGATGTAATTAGGAAGATTTTCAGGAGTGAGATTATGCGAGAATCAGTGATATATCAAGAAATTCTGGAAGAAGGTGAAGCTAAAGGTAAAGCTGAAGGAATAGCAGAAGCAACCAAAAAGTTAGCTTTAAATTTGTTGCGAATTGGTATGAGGTTACAACAAATTTCTGAAGTTACGGAATTATCTCTGGAACAAGTTCAAGCTTTAGAAAGAGAGATAAAAAATCCNACTTCTAACTAAAGTAACTTCGATGTTTTTGGTTTCAATTTTCATAAAAATAATATCCCTGATTTTTAGCACAAGTCGGGGATATTTAATATAAAAATTTAATCGTTAGTTTCAACTATTTACGAACTAGGCTACAGCCAAACCTAACCACAAGCCAAAAACAGAGTGAAATTCAGTAGATATTTGAGATTTTTGCCTCTTGATGGGGAATACTTAAATAAGATACTATCAATTACTTCCCCAATTCCTCAATATTTTTCATCGCTTGTTGATATAAATCCTTATTTCCTTCCTTATCAAAAATCGCTGCTGCCCGTTGTAAATCTTTTAATGCTCCCCGTTTATCACCAATTGCAGCATAGGCGTTACCTCGATTATTGAAAGCAGCACCGAAGTTAGGATTAATGCGAACTGCTTCATTATAATCCGATATTGCTTTTTGTGGTTCTCCTCTTGATGCGTAAGCATTACCCCGATTATTATAAGCTACAGCATATTCTTTATTGATCCGAATTGCTTGAGTGTAGTCCTCTAACGCCGCATTCTTATCACCTTGGTTTGCACGGGCATTACCTCGATTATTGTAAAATTCGGCATATTTAGGCGTAATACTAATTGCTTGATTATAATCCGCAATCGCTCTTCTGTAATCTCCTATAGATACAAAAGCATTAGCACGATTATTGTACGCTTCCGCATCCTGAGAATTTAGACCCAATGCCTGATTATAATCCGCGATCGCTCCCTCTTTATTACCAGTATCAAAATAAACCAACCCCCGACCTTTAAATGCTGGTGCATATTGAGGATTCAGACTAATTGATTTACTATAGGCAGCAATAGCCGCTTGGTAATTACCTTTAAGATGTTGAGTTTGTCCCTGAACATAAAATTCCCCAGCTTTAGAGGTTCTCCCTATCTGTGGATTTGGGGGACTTGCTCCTCTTTCTGTCACCAAAACATCTTGATTATTACTGCAAGAAACGCAAATAATCCCGCTAAAAATAGTAACCATCGCTATAGTGAATGCTCTGTTTACTTCTCTGTGTTTGTGTCTCAATAACTGCCATTTCATAATTTACTATAAATCGCCATTATACCTGGAGTAAATCATTCACTAAATTGCTTACTTACTTACTTAGGAAATACTCTCGCTTTTTGATTAATATTCAATTCAAATGATAAAATTCCCTGAAGTTATCGGAAATAAATAAATTTATCCAGCCAATCACCGCATATTACTAAATACTAAAAAAAATCCCTGATAGCTATATTTGTATTATTACTAGACTACCGTTGATAATTCTGTTAATTTTGTTAGCAATTTGAGAAAAATATCCATACCAGTATCAGGAAATAGACTCAAAACTAGTTCACAGAGTTTCTCAGTATTCCTCACCTTCTTGATTTTTAGGCGTTATTTTCCAATAAGTATTTATATCAACATTTACAGTCAATTTTTCCAAATTTACCCCCAAATTTCTGCGAATAAGTAGGTGAACTGAAAAATTTAAAGGTATGTGAAGAAAAGTAAAATCGCCCAAAACTCTCTTCCTGTTCCCTGTTAAGAGTTCCCTGTTCCCTT
>JGI12547J11936_1000356_pt1 | contig 12095 bp, 14 predicted proteins | sample LakEriepJuly2011_2_FD_11936 | JGI IMG/M metagenome (IMG submission 11936)
ATTAAAAATTAAAAAAGCAGATTACACAAGCTTTTTAGTAATTTTTAATGGTTGGTTGATTTACGCCGTTGTGTACTAGTACCGCAGGACGGAATGAATAATTAGCTTGAATACTAGGAGTCAGGAGGAATAAAGAAAGAAGAATTATGTAGAACTTGATAGCCTATGAAATGGAAGGTTAAATTAGCTTGGTTTGTTTTCGGGATCATATTGGTGTTAGTGGGCATAATTCCTGTGAAGATAGCGATAGCCTTTCACCAAGTTCCTGTACCCCAAGCAATTCTTGTATTGGGTGGTAATGGTAGTCGGATGGAATTTGCTGCCCAGTTCTGGCAATCTCACAGAAATTTAGATATTTGGGTTTCTGATTTTGACTCTGAATTAAATTATAATCGTCCGATTTTTCAAAGGGCTGGTGTTCCGAATAGTAAATTACGGTTTGATGGCAGGGCGACAGATACAGTAACTAATTTTACAACTTTGGTAGAAAAATTTGCTGACAGTAAGTTACAGCATCTTTATTTAATTACATCGGATTATCATATCCGAAGATCAAGAGCTATCGCTACTATTGTCCTTGGTAGTCAAGGGATTGTGGTTACACCTATTGCTGTACCTTCTTCGGTGTACAAATCAGAATCTCTGCTGCGAGTCATGCGAGATTGTGGGCGATCTTTTTTGTGGATTGTGACTAATCGAACTGGAGCTAGTTTTAATCCTCGCATTAAAGCAACTACATTTATTCATAAACAAATTATATAGTCAAATTGAAATAAGTAGGTTGGCGTTAAAAATTGTCGTTGGGGCAAGGGAACAGGGAACAGGGAACTCTTAACTGGGAACAGGAAGAGAGTTTTGGGCGATTTTACTTTTCTTCACATACCTTTAAATTTTTCAGTTCACCTACATAGTGATATTGTTTTAAGTGTTATTTGAAATATTCAACCATTCAATGAATATTATCCCCACCTCTATTCCTGATATCCTCCTCCTAGAACCCAAAGTATTCCAAGACTCGCGGGGCTTTTTCTTGGAATCCTACAATCAAAAAACATTCACAGAGAAACTGGGAATTACAGCCAACTTTGTCCAGGATAATCACTCAAAATCTGAATACAATGTGCTGCGAGGATTGCATTATCAAATCATCCAACCTCAAGGTAAATTAGTCCGCGCCATTGTTGGGACAATTTTTGATGTTGCAGTAGACATTAGAAAAAATTCCTCTACCTTTGGACAATGGGTAGGTTACGAACTCAGTGCCGAAAACAAACGCCAATTGTGGATACCAGCAGGTTTTGCCCATGGCTTTCTCGTGCTTTCAGAAATTGCCGAAGTTATCTATAAAGCTACAGATTATTATACACCAGGAGGCGATCGCGCTATCCTTTGGAATGATCCAGATTTAGCTATAGATTGGCCTCTAGAAACACCCCCAATTTTATCAGCTAAAGATGGTAACGCTTCAACCTTTAAAAACGCCGAAATTTATGAATAAATCAATATTACTAATAGGTAGTAACGGACAAGTTGGTACAGAACTACAACATACCCTAGCATCTAACTACAAAGTTATTGCCCTTGCCCGTCCAGAAATAGACTTAACTCACCCTGACAAATTACGCCAAATTATCAGAGAAACCCAACCCGAAATAATTATCAATGCTGCTGCTTATACCGCAGTAGATAAAGCCGAAAATGAACCAGAAAATGCTCACCTGATCAATACTATAGCCCCGCAAATTATCGCTGAAGAAAGTCAAAAATTAGGAAGTTTCTTAATTCATCTTTCCACCGATTACGTATTTAATGGTAATAGTCATTATCCCTATCGAGAAACAGATAGTACCAATCCATTGAGTGTATATGGACAAACAAAATTAGCGGGAGAAATAGCAATTCAACAAAATTGTCCCCACCACATAATTTTGCGGACAGCTTGGGTTTATGGAACTTATGGAAAAAGCAACTTCGTAAAAACCATGTTACGAGTTGGTCAAGAAAGATCAGAAGTTAGAGTAGTTGCCGATCAAATTGGTAGTCCTACTTGGGCGCAAGATATAGCTTCAACAATTACCCAAATTATCCCCCAATTAACCTCAGAAAATGCGGGAATTTATCACTATACAAATAGTGGTGTAGCCAGTTGGTATGACTTTGCCATAGCAATCTTTGAAGAAGCAGAAAAACTCGGTTTCCCCCTGAAAATTGCCAATATTATTCCCATTACTACCCCCGAATATCCCACACCCGCAAAACGTCCTGCTTATTCTGTCTTAGCTTGTGAGAAAATATCTCAAATCTTAGGAACTTATCCTCCTCATTGGCGACAAGAACTAAGATTAATGTTAAAAGAATTACAAGGAAAATCTCTATGAAAGCACTGATTTTATCCGGTGGAAAAGGGACAAGATTACGCCCCTTAACTTATACAGGAGCAAAACAACTTGTTCCAATTGCCAACAAACCAATTTTATGGTATGGCATTGAAGAAATGGCTGCTGCGGGGATTACTGACATTGGTATTATTATCAGCCCAGAAACAGGGGCAGAAGTCAAGAATAAAACTGGAAATGGCGAAAAATTCGGTGTTAATATCACCTATATTTTACAAGAAAAGCCAGCAGGATTAGCTCAAGCTGTCCAAGTTGCCCAGACTTTTTTAGGAGATTCCCCATTTGCCATGTATTTGGGAGATAACCTGATTCAACAAGGAGATTTAAGTTCATTTTTAGATAAATTTACTCAACAACAACCAGATGCTTTGATTCTGTTACGTGAAGTCACAAATCCTAGTGCTTTTGGTGTGGCAAAGGTAGACGAAAAAGGCAAAGTGTTACAGTTAATTGAAAAGCCAAAAGTTCCCCCGTCAAATTTAGCATTGGTAGGGGTTTATTTTTTTTCACCAGTTATTCATGATGCGATTTCTCTGATTAAACCTTCAGCTAGAGGAGAATTAGAAATTACTGATGCAATTCAATGTTTAATAGATCAAGAAAAAGAAGTTTTAGCTTGTAATCTTGACGGTTGGTGGTTAGACACAGGTAAAAAAGATGATTTATTAGAAGCTAATCGTCTCATTCTTGATACCTATTTGCAAAAATCAATTTTAGGCGATATTGATCCGAAAACTCAAATTACTGGCAGAGTGCAAATTGGGACTGAATCTAAAATCATCAACTGTACAATTCGCGGACCCGTGGTAATTGGTAATAATTGCTATTTAGAAAACTGTTTTATCGGTCCATATAGTAGTATTGCCGATAATTCAACACTCATAGAAACAGATTTAGAACACAGCGTGGTTTTAGAAGGTGCTAAAATTACTGGAATTCAGCAACGAATTATTGATAGTTTAATTGGACAACGCGCCCAGTTAAGTATTGCCCCCCGTCGTCCTAAAGCATTACGCTTTTTAATTGGTGATGATTCTCAAATTGAACTGACTTGACGCTTTAATCTCTCTTTTTAACGGGGTTCTCCACTCACCCATCAAAACTTTTTGGCTTTTGATGGGTTCTCTATGACTAAAGTCATCCTAAACTATCGGAGTTTTCACCCAATTTCGTTATCAGTTTTACTTGTCTTATCAGAGAATTTATGGTTTAATTCGTATTAAGTCATGGAAGGATACACTCATCAAATCAAGGATGTACTTATGAGCAGCCAGTTTAGATCAAAAACCTCTGTTTTATTGGCGAACTTAGCTATATCTAGTTCCTTAATCTTCACTTTTCCAGTCCAGGCGCAATTGCCGACCGTTGCACAGGTAATTTATGTTGATCCAGTTACTGGTGTAAATACTGCTGAGGCTGGCACATCTGCAACAACTCCTTACAAAACCAGTGGATAATACAGATGATAATAGTAACAGTACTGCCATGCCCGATGTAGACCCATCGGAGGAAGCCAACACTGGAACTCAATTTACCTGTGTATCCCAAGGTGATGGTAACGTAGCTACAGTTGGTCAGCGACCCGGTGGAGAACCAATCCCTGTAATTATTTGGACTTCAGCATCTTTAAAATACTTTGGTGAGAAATTTACTCCCCAAAGCCGTTGCCAAATCGTCACACCGAAATTAAATGCGGCTGTAGCTGAAAGTGGCGGTAGCCTCAAAGATGTCGTGTTGATGAGCGGTAGAGTCCGCAATAAAACTGTCATTTGCGTGGTTTCTGTCAATGACACCGGTTGTGATGGTAATAATACTCTATTTACTTTAAACCCGGACAACGCCAAAAAGCCAGAGGAAATTCTTACCCAAATGATGCAAATCAGTCGTGAGGGTTCTAGTGCTGGCGTAATTCGGGAAACAAAAGGTCGTGTACAGGTAACATTGAGCGATTTACTACCCAGAAAGAATAAGGATAATCGCGTACCTCGGCAAATCAGAAAAAAACCTGCTATTAGAAATAAGTCTGGTGGTTTGTAATTATCTAAAATAAAATTCTGATTCTAGAAGTGTCTCTACACTGGCATTATGATCTAAGAAGGAAAATAAATGTCTGTAGAGCAGTTTGCCATCTTTATCTAAGATAAATTGTGCTGGTAATGGCGCTCCTAATGCCTGTCCAGTTCTATAAGTACGAAATGTATGGCAACTGGAATCACTCAATAATGGCATTTTTAAGCCCAAGTCTTGAACTATTATTTGACTTTGCTTTTTGTCGGTGCTAGTAATTAATAAAACTTCAATTCCCCGATTTTTAAACTGTTCATAATTTTCATTTAAGGCTTGAATATGGGGATAACAAAATGGACAATATTGCTTTTCGGTAAAAATTCTGGTAAAGGCAATTATTACAGGTTGTTTACCTCGAAAATCAGATAGCTTAACAACAGTATTGTTAGTAATATCTGATAATTTAAAATCTGGTGTGCCTATACCCAATCTGAAATTATCTAACGCGGGTATAGGGAGAAAATTATGGAAAAATCGCTCGTTAAATAAGCCAGTAAAATCAGTTGAAGTCAGCATAAGATATTCAAAATTAAAAGTTTAATTACCAAATTCCCAATTCTCTAAATATCAGCAAAGTAAATTTTAGACTTCACGGGATCAGGATTCATGGTTTTGTCCCCAGGTTGCCAATTAACAGGACAAACTTCATCGCTATGGGACTGAACGTGCTGAATTGCTTGTAATGTTCGCAGAGTTTCATCTACATTCCGACCAAAGGCTAGATTATTAATAGTGGAGTGTTGTAGAATGCCATATTTATCTATGATAAATAAACCGCGTAAAGCAATACCAGCGGTGGGGTCGAGAACGTTATAAGCGGCACTAATTTCTTTTTTGATGTCAGAAACTAGGGGATAATTTATGTCACCGACTCCACCAGATTTACGATCTGTTTGAATCCAAGCGAGGTGAGAAAATTCACTATCAACGGAAATACCCAAAATTTCTGTATTTAGTTGGCTAAATTCTGCGTAGCGATCGCTAAATGCTGTAACTTCAGTGGGACAAACAAAGGTAAAATTCAAGGGGTAGAACATCAGAACAACATATCTACCACGATAGTCAGACAATTTAATTGACTTAAACTCCTGATCTACTACGGTTGTTGCTGTAAAATCGGGAGCCTGCTGACCAATCCGGAGACATCCCTCTGTTTCATAGGTAAGTGTCATTAATCTAATTCTCCTTTAACTTTATATCATAGTTGGATTTATTTTTGAGCGCAGGCACATCGGTTAGATTGACACTTTTAGAGTCTTTAAAAACTCATGTTTTCGGCTCAATTAGGGACTTTTTAACTCAATATCCTCAGCAGCCGATTATATCAAGAAGGAATATATCAGCAAATCGGCTTTTGGTGATATGCGCTCCCATTATTTATGTGGAAGCGCATCTGAAGACTTAAAAACTAACTTCTATTTTTCAGCTAGTTATTAACATACTTACCAATCACCTGAGCAAAATCTGGTACTGCCTCTTGCACGTGTTTTTCTGCGGAATTACGGAATTTTTCGTAAGTTCCTCGCACAAGTTGGCGTTTGGTATTTTTAACCCTGGCATCAGTTACACCTAGCAGCGCATTTGCGGTCTGATTACTATTGGCTGTGAGGTATTCCACCGGTTCACCCTGTTGCACTCCTTCACTCCAAATGGGATCAATTGCAGTTAAGCAAACTGGTAGGAGGGACTCAACCACATTGGTGATATAACCCGGTTGAATTCCCTTGAGTGCAGCAAAGGCGGCTTTCATGGCCATACCGCTTATGCCTGATTTAGATGCCAGTTGTGCGTCTATCATGGTGCAGCAGTCTTGGACAATCAAGTCCTTATGACCAGAATTCATTAATTCTTCATTCAGTCCCATTTTAATACTCCTAAGTATCAAATTGCTTGATTTATTATCATATAAGTAGTTGAATAAAATTAAATTCATTCATGGAGTCAGGGAACAGGGAAAAGTATAGCATTCGGAGAATTTTGATGTTGATTGCACCCCATTATTCCCAAGATGCTTCAGCGTAGCTTGTCCTAGACATCATTCAGACTTAGTCTGTTGCTAAGGTTATGTGTCATATTCAGATCACGGGAACATAAAAACTGAAGATATCAATAATTCCCCTGTTGAACTTATCCCCTTGGGAAGTTATTATGTATGGGAGTAAGGTGCTTCTTGGCAATGACAAAATAGCCTAAAAGATCAAAAATAATTGAGAAGACACAAATTTCAGGAGTTAATCAATTTTACCAGAAAGACTGGGAAGTTTGAAAGCCCCTGAGTAAGCATTGCGTAGCAATGCCTTATGTGCTTTTAGACAGGGAATGAAAAGCGACTCAGGTGGTTTTAACCACCGTCAAGATGTTGCAAGGCGCAATACATTTAGCCATCTTCAACCAACTATAGTAGTATAAGACAGGAGGTGAAAGGATGCTAGTTTTTGAGTTTAAAGCTTACGGAAAGTCAGCGCAAATAAAAGCAATAGATGATGCAATTCGGACTGCTCAGTTCATTCGTAATAGCTGCATTCGGCTATGGATGGATGTTCAAGGTACAGGTAAAAACGACTTGCAGAAATATTGTGCTGTACTGGCGGCTAATTTCCCTTTTGCTAATGAACTCAATTCAATGGCTAGACAATCTTCTGCTGAACGAGCATGGGCTTCTATGACTCGGTTTTATAATAATTGCAAGAAAGGCATTCCTGGTTTAAAGGGATATCCTCAATTCCAAAAAGATTGTCGTTCTGTCGAATACAAAACAAGTGGTTGGAAACTGGCTTTGGACCGCAAGTTTATCACTTTTACTGATAAAAAAGGCATTGGGCGGTTAAAACTCAAAGGGACTCGTGACCTCCATTTCTACCAAATTAACCAAATAAAACGGGTAAGATTGGTAAAACGGGCTGATGGTTATTATTGTCAATTTTGTATTGATGTCAACCGTCAAGAAAATATAGAACCATCGGTAAATACAATTGGTTTAGATGTAGGTTTGAAAGAATACTACACTGATTCTCATGGGGTGATGGTTGAGAATCCGAAATTTCTGCGTATTGGGGAAAAGGTTCTTAAACGTTCACAACGCCGTGTTTCCAGAAAAGTCAAAGGTTCAAAAAATCGGAGCAAAGCTAGACAGATTTTAGGAAAACGCCATCTCAAAATAAGTAGGCAGCGTAAAGACCATGCTATTAAATTAGCACGGTGCGTAGTTCAGTCTAACGACTTGATAGCTTATGAAGATTTGAGAATTAAAAATCTGGTGAAAAATCATTGTTTAGCTAAGTCAATTAATGACGCATCTTGGTATCAGTTTCGTGTCTGGTTGGAATACTTTGGGAAAGTGTTCAAGAAAGTCACGGTGGCAGTAAATCCACAATATACAAGCCTTGAATGCTCTAGCTGTGGTGAAGTTGTTAAGAAAACCCTATCTACGAGAACACACGTTTGTCAGTGTGGCTGTGTGATGGATAGAGATGAGAATGCAGCTAGAAATATCCTTAGTCGAGGATTGAGTACCGTAGGGCATACGGGAACTTTCATGCTAGACATGAGCAACGCTTTAGGAGATGAGTCCTCTACTCAGGCTGGAGAGATCCTGTCTGAGCAAGTCATGTCTTTGATTAAAGAATCCCCGCGTCTAAAGACGCGGGGAGTGTCAAGAAGATAACCCCTGAATTCTTTGTTGATAAAATTTCTATTCAAGTTTAACTGATCAGAATCAACCATAACAGTATGTCTTACGTATCTCTCCTAAAAAACATACCAGAAATATTCAGCCAACCAACGGGAATAGCCGCTATAGCTTCCCTTGGTATCCACGGCGCTATTGCCTTAATTGTGCCATTAATGCCAGTTAACTCTGGTCAATCTTCTAAAACTGACTCACCCAAAGCAGTGGGATTGATGGAACTGAGTACCGCTGATCAAAGCCGATTACCACAACCCCCTAGTACATCCCCGGTAGCTTTACAGCAACCCCAATTACCGCTACAGCAACAACTACCAGGTGCTAATTCAAGCAGTCCATTAACTAACTATCCCGCTTTACAACCGGAATTATCTAGTCAGTCGGTATTACCAGCTATTCCGAGTTCGCCAACTAACTTGAACCTTTCTTATCTGCCTAGCAAGCAATCTATTGAAAGATTGACTCGCAATGATTTACAGATAGCAATGTCTAGATTACCAAGAAGTACATATACTCCCTCGACTTCCTCGACTTCTCCTTTTGTCAATAATCTAGATCAGAGAATGAAAGAAACCGGATCTCTCGGTATTAATCGGTTACCAGAACTGCGAAAAAGTCATGAAATACCTGGAGAACCACTGAATAATCCGTCTGCTGAAGCTATTGATATTGGCAGTACAACAACAGCAGGTATTTCACCACCACAAACAGTGGCATCAGGAAATAATGCTGTTAAGATTCCTCAAGGTGGGGAAAAACTAGCTTTAACAGATAATTCTAGGGGACAATCGCCAGAAATCATCACAAATGAATCTGAATCAAAAGGTAAAAAAACTGAACAATTACTGGCTAAACTGAACTCCTACAATACTCTTAGACAAAATATTCGTCAAGAATATCCCAATGTTAAAGAGAAAGGGGTAATTCGTGAAACCATCTCTACAGATACACCGGAGATGGAAGGTACAGTTGTGGGTAGATTAGTTGTAGATCCAGATGGTAAGGTTTTAGATATTAAATTCCAAGCAGGAACAGAATCGCCTAAGTTACAATCTAAGGCTAGGGAATTTTTCAGTGCTAATCCACCTCAAGCTGATAAGCAGTTAATTAGCTCTTATCCTTTCCAACTCAAGTTCCAAAATAATCCCAATTCTACGGGAGTAAGTTCTAAGATTCAACCAACAGCCACTTCAAATTCTCAAAAATTACCTGAAGTGCAAATACAACCAACAGCCACACCAAATTCTCAAAAATTACCTGAAGTGCAAATACAACCAACAGCCACACCAAATTCTCAAAAATTACCTGAATCTGAAAATACTAAAAATCGTCCCGAAACTCCATCAGTAAATACTTCTAATTCTGTCACTTCTGAAAAATCCAGTAGTAATTCGCCGGCTGTATCTACTGAATCTAATCAAAAGCTTATCCAAACTTTACGCCAAATCAAGGAAGAAAGAAAAAATCCTTAGCACCATGATCAAGGATCTGATGCGTTACGTTATCGTTAACACACCTTACGTATTTTTTAAGAATCAAAACGGATTTATATAGATTTGTAAGGGTTTAGCAGTGTTTATTGGTGTCAACGTAAGAACAGCAAGGGAATAAACTCCCTGTCTCATAGCTCAATTCCGTTAAAACGGACTAATAGATTTTGCTAATGTTTAGTCATCAAAAGAGAACTTTCGATATTAGCAAGGAACTTGAGTTCGGCATGGGGTTTTGCGTTAAGTTGACACCAATGAAGCTCTTGCTTTACCCTTACATAAAAAGACCGCAGAAATATTAGACATGGATTGGATTACTCTCCTGCGATCGCTACAATCTGACTTTCTGAAAAGGTTAACATCTAGTTGTCTACTTCATTGTGAAATAGAAGGTCAACATAGTGAATTAACTATCATTTCTGGTGAGAGATTAAAGGCATTACGGGAATTTTGCTGGTTAATGGCGGAAAAATATAAACGCACTTCCCCAGTCCGTGACGTTTTTATTAATAATCTTAAAGGTAAATTAGGAGAGGAAGTTGTTAAAGAAAGATTAGCGGATTTTATTACGGAAGTAGATTATGAAAAACGCTTTGGTGGTGATGGTAAAAGTGATTTTACACTCACTGCTAATTCTGTAATTGGCGTTGAAGTCAAATCTCGTCACGGTAGTATTGATAGAGTCAGATGGTCAGTGAGTGCGGAAGAAGTGGAAAAAAATGCAGTAATTGTTTGTATTTTGATTCAAGAAGAAGTTAATGAAGCCCAATCTGCATATCACCTTTTTTTAGCTGGATTTCTCCCCACACAAATGATTAAATTGAAAACTGGGAAAATTTCCTTTGGAATTAATCAATTATTGTATAGTGGTGGTTTATTTTCCTATTTAGAACAATTTTCAATTTCGGCAAATTCTCATAAATCTGATTTATCTCAAAGTCAAATAATTAAACCCCAATCTACAGCTGTTGATTTAAATATTTTTTATTTAAATCTCGGTGATGAATATTTCCAAAAAGGGGAATATGCAGCGGCAATTAATAGTTACAATCAAGCTTTACAGTTTAATAATAGTGATGCTGATATTTATTATAAACTCGGTTTAGTTAATTATCAATTAGGTGAATATCACACAGCAATTACTAATTATAGTCAAGCAATAAATATTAATATAAATCATCCTCAAGCTTACAATCAAATAGGTTTAGTACATTATCAAATAGGTAATTATCACATAGCCATAGAAGCTTACACCCAAGCAATTAGAATTAATCCCCATATTGCGATTAATTATAAAAATCGTGCTGATGTTCGTTCTCATATTGGTGATACTCAAGGAGCAGTTGAAGATTATAATCAGGCAATTAACCTTAATCCTGATTATGCTACCACGCAAAAAGATAGACAAATATCTCGATATTTATTAGATGAACAACAGCAATTAAAGCAAATAATTGATATTGATCCTAATGATGCTATTGGTTATAAAAATCGTGGACATGATCGGGTTGAATTAGGAGATTATGAAGGAGCAATTACTGATTATAATCAGGTAATTCAAATTAATCCTGATGATATTGATGCTTATTATTGTCGGGGTAATGCTCATTTTGATTTAGGAAAATATGCAGCAGCAATTGCCGATTATACTCAGGTAATTAAAATGAATTTTCACTATGTTAATGCTTATTATAATCGAGGAAATGCCCTATTAGAAATTGCAGATAAACAGAGAGCAGTTGAGGATTTCCATAAAGCAGCAGATTTATATTGGCAAGCAGGAAAATTAGCAGAATATAAAGATACACAAGCTAGAATAATAGAATTAGAAATAGAAGCATCTTTAGATATTTTAAATTTTTAATATCAATTTTTTGTGGTACAGAATCATAAAATCATCCGTCTTTATCTGCGTTTATCTGCGTTTATCTGCGGTCAATAATTATTAAAATCTGACTTTAAAATTTATCAAAACAGTTTATAATGAAATAGTTGTTAGTGAGTAACTTACAAGTATATGAATAATCAGGGCAAACAAGTTTATAATTACACCGTCATTCTCGAAAGGGAAGAAGATGGAGGATATCATGCTTTTTGTCCCCTTCTTAAGGGCTGTCATTCTCAAGGAGATACTTTTGAAGAAGCGATCGCCAATATCACAGAAGCTGTAGAATTATATCTTGAAAGTCTCATGGCTGATAATCAACCTATTCCTAAAGAAGATTTTATTGTCAAGCCATTAAGTGTTTTAGTATGAGTATTTTTCCAAGTGTCAAAGCTAAAGAGTTTATTAAAGTTGTTGAAAAATTAGGTTTTTATTTTGATCGTCAAAAGGGCAGTCACGTCATTTACAAGCATAATGATGACCAAAACGTTTGTATAGCATTTGTGACTTTTTTAACTATCTATTAACTAAGAATTAGGTAAGAATTTCTGTTAGTGCTGATTGCAAATTCG
>JGI12547J11936_1000360_pt1 | contig 12057 bp, 9 predicted proteins | sample LakEriepJuly2011_2_FD_11936 | JGI IMG/M metagenome (IMG submission 11936)
TATTGAGACTCCTGAACCTCCAAAAAGTTTAAATCTACCAGCTTTTACAGAAATGCTAGAATTAGCTAAAGCTAATAACACTGGTTATCTTGCTGCTATTAATGCTGTAGAAAATGCTAAATTTGGGATAACAGAAGCTAAAAATCAACAACAATTGGATTTAAAATTAAATCTGAGTTATGGTTTTAATAGTGCTTCTAATATTCAAGATACAAATAATTTAAGTTCGTCTTTAATATTAAATCGTGAATTTGGTAATCTCAGTCAAGATAATGCTGTAGTTAAAAGTCAGATTAGCCTACAAAATGCTAATTACAGTCTAGCAAAAACTCAGGATAATTTAAATGAAGAGTTAAGAAATAAAATTCGTACTGTTAAAGATACTTTTAAACAAATTGAATTAGCACAGCAAGCCCGAAAGTTAGCAGCATCAAAAGTGATAAATGCTAAGGAAAGAATGAGATTAAGTAGTAATATTTCAATGACGGATATTATTAATTTTGAAAAAAGTTTAGTTGATGCTCAAAATCAAGAACTTAATGCTATCATTAATCATCTTAATAGTATCACTCAACTAGAACAGTTTTTGGGAATTACTCTGAGTAAATGGGTTAAATAATGCGATTGTAATTTCAGAGGGAACAGGGAACGGGCAACTTTTTAACAGGAAAAACTCATGTTTAAAAACATGAGATTGAAATAATGACACTGTTTTTTTGGTGCTTACCCATCTTTTAAAAACATCTTTTTTTTTGACAGAAGCTCTAAACTGGTGCAAATGAGTGTTTCTTATCTGTTCCCTGTTCCCTGTTCCCTTTTTTTGTAACTTTTCCTGGTCTAATGAGGTACAAAATTATCTATTCATTAATGTTGCTATGAATCTTAAATCAAATTCTTCTTCAAAAACTCCTTTTTTGTAATCTAAACTCCACATTTCTAAGGCACATTCATCATCAATTAATGATGGAAATATCAACATCTTAAATTCTTTGAAGTTGGGAATATATTCACATTGAACATGAGAAATAGCCCCTATTTGTCTTCTGTCTAAAGCAACAGCTAATCTTAAAATAGCACTGAGTTGATTAACCATTGTCCGATGTTCTTTGTGCAATAGATTCCGATAGCTTTCATGTTTTTTCTTGGGTGGAGATTTGCGGTGATAACGGGCTATATTGGCAATAATTTCGATTTCGGTTTCGTTATAACCGAGTAATTCACCATTTCTAATTAAGTAGTATGAATGTTTGTGGTGTGCAGAATGGCTGATATAGTGACCACTATTGTGTAAAATAGCAGCAGCCCATAGTAATTGACGTTGATCTGCATTCCAATAATGTAATTGTCCTTTGGTTTGGTCAAATATATTGACTGCAAAAGCGGTAACGCGCTCGCTATGTTCTAAGTTAGTTTGATATTTTTTGGCAGTTTTTAATACACTGCGTTCCCGAATGGAACTTTGAAACCGCAGTCTGTTGTCAATGAAGCCATGAGTTAGCATCCAGTCTACAATTACGCCTTCCCTAAGAGACCGCTCACAGACTGTTACGGATTGTACTCCTAACAAGGTCATTGCTTCCTGTAAAATTACTGCCCCTGGAAGTATTACTTCTGACCTTTTCTCTGGCATTCCGGGAACGGTAGCCCGTTCTACATTGGTCATTTTGCGTAAGCGATTTACCCAGGTTCGCAAGTCTTGGAGACTGAATTGATACCCATTGAGGGTGGAAGGAACAAGACCTAATTTTTCCCGCGCATGGATGGTAGCGATGGTTTCTATTGTCCCAGATGTGCCGATTAACTGGGGAGAATCGCCAATTTTGAGTTTTCCTTGCACTTCTTTCACAGAACGTTCTAGCATTCCTCTAGCGTAAGCTTGGAGGTATTTAAATTCGGTTTCGCTGATGGGATCTGAGGCGATTAATTCCCCAGTTAAGCGCACTGCACCAACTTTTGTACTGGTGAGGCTGCGAGGTTCTTCACTGTCTCCTAAAATCAATTCTGTTGAACCACCACCAATGTCAATTATGATATGCGGTTTGTTGTTAAATTCCATCCCCGATAATACACCTAAGTAGATGCGACGGGCTTCTTCGGGTCCGGAAATCAAGTCAACGCTTAAACCGACTTCGGTTTCGACTTGGTGGAGAAAATCTTGACCGTTGGGAGATTCCCGGACTGCACTTGTCGCCACAGCAACAATACTATTTGTCCCTAAGCTGTCAGCAAGAGTTTTAAATCTTCCTAAACAGGCGATCGCTTTCATCATCACTTCCGGTTTTAATTCGCCAGTAATTAAATTGCGATCGCCTAATCTCACCGTTTCCTTTTCTCTGGCAATAATGGTAAAAGATGGTAAAGTTGCTTCAATTTTCACCACTATGATATGCAAAGAATTTGTACCAATATCAATGGCTGCAATCATCTGATTTTCTTGAACTGATTCACTAGGTTTATTTTCCCAGTTAGCGGAGACTAAATTTACCATCTTGTTATTCTCTGAATAGATGAATAGGGACTGGAGGACAAATAGCAAATAACGATATTCTATAAATGTAAAGATATGTTAAATAAGCAAATATGTTGGAGACACCAAAAACCAACCCAGAACCATTATGGCTTGTAATTATCCGGCTGTTAAGGTGGAATAAACCAGAAGGGAGGTTAATTCTGATGATACCCGCATTGTGGGCGGTATTTTTAGCCGCTGCGGGTAAACCACCTATCCCCCTAGTGGGAGTGATTATTCTCGGTAGTATCGCCACCAGTGCGGCTGGATGCGTAGTTAATGATTTATGGGATAGAGATATTGATCCCCAAGTTGAGAGAACACGCGATCGCCCGCTTGCATCTCGCGCCCTTTCCGTTCAAGTTGGGATTGTGGTGGGAATAGTCTCCCTCGTCTGTGCCGCAGTTGTCGCTTTCTATCTTAACCCTTTAAGCTTCTGGTTGTCTGTGGCCGCAGTTCCAGTAATTGTCCTTTATCCCGGTGCGAAACGGGTCTTTCCTGTTCCCCAATTGGTGCTTTCGATTGCTTGGGGTTTTGCGGTTTTAATTAGTTGGAGTGCTGTTACAGCTAATATTACAGCCCCGACTTGGTTGCTTTGGGGCGCGACGGTACTATGGACATTAGGATTTGATACCATTTATGCCATGAGCGATCGCCAAGATGATCAACGCATTGGCATTAATTCTAGCGCTTTATTCTTTGGTAAATATGCCCCTACAGCGATCGCTGTTTTCTTGATTGGTACGGTTATTCTCTTAGCTGGAGTCGGTTTATTAGTTAATTTAAACACAGCATTTTGGATCAGTTTAATTTTGGCTAGTATGGGCTGGATCTGGCAAATTATCCGCTTACAACAGCCTGAAATTCCTCATCCTGCTTATGGAGAAATGTTTCGCCAAAATGTCTGGATTGGTTTTTTAATGTTAGCGGGAATGATTCTTGGTTCTTTGTGAATTTGTCATCAATTTAACCAAATCAAAATTTTTATGTCAATCTAACTCAAGCTAGATTCAAAACTATCAGGACTACTGTTTTAAAGGTTGGGATATTAATCTACAAGCTAGATGCAACCAACCGAATGAAGCGATCTATTTTAGTTAAACTCGCTCCAATAATTTTACTGTCCCTGGGTAGTTTTGGTCTAGTTATTGGCAGTTTCTGGATGAGTAAAGTTGCTAGTAAAACCAAACAATTACAGTTAATTACTGATACATCACAATATCAAGAAATCCGTAACCACCAATGGGCTGATATTCAACAAATTCAACATTTTCCCGGACAAATTCCTAGTGATTCTCAAGTTTTACAAATGGCTTATGCTTCAGGATTAACTCCAGGAAGTAATTCTTTACAACTTCGGATCAAAGAACCACAAGCAAAGATTAAAAACCTCCTGACACAGTACAAAAAAATCTCTCAGCATCAATACCAGGGTGGGAATACAAATACTCATAGTAACCAACCCAACGGCGTACCAACAACATTCTTTTATACTAGCGATTCAGAAACAGAAACCTTTCCTAGCAGTTATGAAATATTGGTATTAAAAGCCGAAGATAAAAGCCAACCTGGTGCAAAATGGAATCATGGTAATAGTCATGGAGTTGCAATTGATGTTGCATCTTCAGAAATTATCTATTGGGCGGAAAAATGGTAAAAGCAGGAGTAAATTCAATCCCTGAAGAATAGAAGTTATATTTGATTTGTGGAGATTGCAAAAGTCAGATCCCCGGCTTCTTAAATAAGTCGGGGATCTTGTGTTATGTAGTCTTTGCGTAAGTATTGGTAGCGATCGCTCTCCCAGCGGATTTACCTGACACTGTGAATCAAATTCTGGATATAGAATTTTTACCATAACAATCACACAATCTGCAAAACCACCAACGTCATATCATCGGTATTTTGCCTATCAGCACCGATAAATTGCTGAACTTGATCAAATAGATATTCCACAATTTCCTGGGGACTATTGCAATACTTACAAGCCGTTCTGAAGGATATAACAAAATTATCTTCATCAAAGCGATCGCCACCAGCCGCCGCTGCATCAGTCAAACCATCAGTATAATAAATAACTGTGTCCCCAGATTCTAACTGAACCTGAGCATCTTCATATTCGCTATTGGCATCTAAACCAATTAACATCCCCAACGTATCCAAACGGCTCACAGTTTTTGTCGCTGAGTGCCACCATAAAGGCGGATTATGGGCGGCATTACTATAAGATAAAATTCGCGTTTGCGGGTCATATTCTGAATAAAACATCGTCACAAAGCGGTGGGAATTTTCCAAATCCGCATACATAACCCGATTCAAATTTTGCAAAATTCCCGCTGGGGAATTACCATGCAATACTTCACCTCGTAGCATTCCCCGCAACATCGTCATAATCAAACCTGCGGGAACACCTTTACCCATCACATCCCCAATTACCAAACCCCAACTGGCATTTTCTGGAGATGCTTGTGGTTTGGACTTTAACTGGTTTTGATTAGTGGGAATAAAATCATAGTAGTCACCACCAACATGATTAGCCGGTTTACAACGGGCTGCTAGAGACAAACCAGGAATATTTGGACATTGACGCGGTAAAAGTCGGCGTTGAATTTCTGCACCAATTTCTAATTCTTGATCTAAACGTGCTTTTTTTCTTAATTCTACAGATAATTCATCATTGTCAATCGCAACTGCGGTTTGGTCTGCCACTAACCGCACTAATTTTTGTCTAGTTTCTGTCCAACTATATTCTGGATCACGACTCAAAACATACAGCCAACCCCGTTCTGTATGCTTAACTAAAATAGCTGTCCCAAAGATTTGCACATCTGGACCTAAAACGGCGTGCATTTGGTCATCTAGAATGCCTGTGGAAATGGCAGCAGGAGCAGAATTAACTAAAAGAGTAATTTGACTACTGGCAGTTTCTAGGGCTTTTCTAATATTTTTTCGTTGCTGAGTATCTTGCCAATGTAGTTGTTCTAATCTAATTTGTCCATTGGGTTTATAAATAAAAAGTGCGCTACCTTCCGCATCTGTCACTCTGGTAGCCATGAGGGGAATCAGTTCCAAAAACTGATTTAAATTATTAAAGCTTCTGAGGGCAAATCCTAAGGAACTCAGCAAGTCTTGAATTTTATTTTGTTCTCGATGCAGCCTGGACACAAGTTCTTTGAGTGCCACCACAGGAGTGACATCTGTGGTGGTGCTGCTATTACTATCAGTAGGATGGGGGGGAAATTGTGACACAGGTTAATATTGCAGTTGAGAATAGCAAATGTGTGATTCTTTATAAATACTCTTTCTTGATAAATTGTGAGATCATATTCAACGAAATTCGTGATTTTAGCAAGAGTAGAAGAAATGTTGAAGGTAATTTTTTAAGTCTTGGTTAATGCTGAGGACATTTTTGATGGTTAATTTTCCATGATGATAAATTCTCTAATTTGTCAAAAATAAATCTTTGGGAATTGGTAATTTTTATGATTAATTAACAGCCCCTAATTCTTTCACAACTGAATCAACCCTTCATATATCTTGAGAAATAAAAGTTTGCGATTAGCAAAATTACCTCTATTCCTAAGAGAATATATATTAAGAATCATCAAACTAAAAAACCAGATAGATTTTCAGTGAGTTAATTCATGGTTTTTGCGTTGCTGAGATTTTGGTTAAAACATAGTTGTCATCATGCTTTTAATCAAAACTTGTTCAATTATGGACTACAAACATTTAACCTATATACCATAAATTCTCGAAATGTTTCCTTAGATAGATTTCTTTTATGGAAAAATTTCGCTTATTTTTGCTTAATGCTCTAAAGCTAGTATATTTTTATTTAAGTGAACAACAATATCCCCGACTTCTTTAAGAAGTCGGGGATCTGAACTCTGGCAATGTTCATTATTTTTCGGCGACGATATTAATCGCTTAATAATGCTTCTACAAATTCATGACTAGAGAATGGACGCAAATCTTCAATTCCTTCACCAGCCCCAATAAAACGAATGGGTAAGCCTAATTGCTGAACAACAGCGAGGGCGACACCTCCTTTGGCTGTTCCGTCTAATTTGGTTAAAACAACGCCGCTGAGTTGGGCTGCTTGGGAAAATACTTCAGCTTGTCGCAATCCATTTTGTCCTAAAGTAGAATCAAGAACTAACAGCGATTCTACACGGGCATTGGGGGCTTTTTTATCAATGATTTTGCGGATTTTGCTGAGTTCGTCCATGAGATTTTTCTTATTTTGCAGTCTCCCAGCGGTATCTATTAATAGTAGTTCGGTTTCTCTAGATTGAGCAGCAGCGATCGCATCAAACACCACGGCTGCCGGATCTGTGTTTTTCCCAGGATTGGCGATAACTTCAACACCGCTTCTCTCACCCCAAACTTTGACCTGTTCCACAGCCGCAGCCCGAAAGGTATCCGCCGCACCAATTAAGCACTTGTAACCGGATTTCTGTGCTAGGTGAGAAATTTTACCGATGGTGGTAGTTTTTCCCGCCCCGTTAACTCCGGTAATTAACCAAATGGTCAGGGTGTCTTTTGCCGGTGCAAAACTAGGTTTGTCTTGATTTTGCAAGGGTGCATCTAGGATATCTCGGAGAATTTCTTTGAGATAAGCGATCGCTTGTTCTGGGGGAGTAACTTCTGCGAGTAATTTCTTTTGTAACGCACTAATAATATAATCAGTTGCCTCTACCCCCACATCTGCCTGTAGAAGTAATGATTCAATTTCATTGACAGCCTCTTGATTAAGAGGCCCTTGACCAACAATTGATTTTAGTTGGTTAAGAATATTCCGCCGAGTTTTATCTAAACCTTGACGGAGTTTTTTCAACCAAGTAATTTCTTCCAGGGAAATATCTTCAGCTTTTCTCCCTTGGGCGGCTAAAACCTTTGCTGACCACTTAAACCCATCATCAAATACCAGTTCTGGAATCTCTATTTCTGGTGCTGTGGTAGTTATCTGTATTTCGGGAATTTCGGTTTCTATCGCGCTAGCAATTAATTTCTCTTGTTTAGCTTGTCTTTCGGCCGCAGCCCGTTCTAAAAAAGATAAATTAGCTAATTCTGGTTCTGGTTGTAGTTCATTAACAACATCTTCAGTAATTTCTGCGATGGTTGCATCTATTTCTATCGGTGCAGTTATTTCCCCTACTTGAGTTTCTACTATTTCTTCACTGATAGTATCTTCTTCAACCGCTACAGATAATTCTGTTTCTAGTTGTTGTTTTTCTTGAATATTTTTATAAGCAGCTTTAGCAAAAGCTAACAAATCCGCCGTGTCTGGTGCGGTTGTTTCTGGTTCAGTTGCTTCTACTGCGGGTGTTTCTTCCTGAGATTGGTTTTCAGGAGTATCAGCAGATTCATTATTTGGACGACGAAACCAATTAAAAGCCATTGTAGTTTATTTTAGATAAAAATTTAATTAGGATAGGAGTCAGGAGTCAGGAGTCAGGAGTTAAGAAAGAAAGAAAGAAAGAAAGAAAGAATAAAAGTCTTACCAATGACCAATGACCAATGACCAATGACCAATTTAAACAGTTTGTTTTTGTTCACTAACTCGACGAAGAACACCATTAATAAAACGGTGGCCATCTTCTCCACTGTAGCGTTTAGCTAATTCTACAGCTTCATTAATAGCAATGCTGTCGGGAACTTGCATGAATTTTATTTCTGCGGTGGCTATTTGGAGGATATCTCTATCAATTTGAGCTAGACGGGTAACTTGCCAATCTACTAAAGCATTAGAAATAGATTCTTCGATAGCTTGATGGTTCTCGCTGACAGTAATAATAATCGCTTTAGCGTAATTACGAACTTCTTTATTTTGATTGGCCGACTGAATTAATTCTGGAAAATCAACAGATGTACCTAATTGATTGATAGCTATTTGGGTATAGGAAATTGCCTCTTTCAGCATGGTTCTAGCTGTATTCAAATCCGCGGCTCTCGTTTCGCTGGTCAATAGGCGATCATTACTCCGTTGCAGTTCTCCTGCGGCATTGTTCAATGTGTCCTGTACTTCTACTGTGAGAGTCCGGACTGCTCCTAAAACTAGCTTAGAAACTAATTGCTCGTCTGATAGGCTTTCTAGTTTTTTAGGGTTGATTGGTAATTGGCTCAAGGCTAATAGTGCCAATTCGCGGGCTATTTGTTGGGGTTTACGATGCTGCATACAGTTGGGATGATGAAAAATATGTGAGTTCTAGCGCAGATGAACAATTAGCTTATCTATTTTTTGCTCACTTTGCTAGGTTGGTATCGAGTTTAGTTTCTATTTCTGGAATTTCCTGCTGTTTTATTTCCAAAGATGATATTGCTGACAGTGCAGGGAGGTGAGAAGGCTGGATATTGGGGGACACTATACCACCAGATACAACGATTTTAAAAGCATCTTCAACAGATATAGAGAGATTAAGTACATCCTCTTCTGGTACTATCGCATACCATCCTGTGGTCGGATTGGGTGTAGTGGGAATAAACAGGCTAATTACAGGACGAGATATTTGACTTTGGATTTCATTGCTCATTGCTCCAGTGACAAAGGCGATCGCCCAAATGCCCGGACGAGGGTATTCTACTAAGACTACCCGGCGGAATTTACCATTAGAATCTTTTAACAGAGTTTCTAATAGTTGCTTGAGGGTTTTATATACCTGTCCAGCTAAAGGAATGGCTTGCAATAGCCGCTCACCGAAATCCAATAACCATCGTCCAGCAATGTTTCTAGCCATTAAGCCAATAGCCAAAATACTTAATAATGGCACGGCTAATCCTACTAGTAAATTAAGTATATTTACTAAAATCGGATTTAAGCCATCAAAGGGATTGAGTTGTTTAGGAACTTGGGTGAGAAAGTTAATTACCCATGTGGCTATGGTAATTGTTAACCAGATGGTGGTTGCGAGGGGAATTACCACCAGCAAACCAGCAATCAGGTCATTTTTGAAGTCTTGTTTCCACCTTTCCATTCCCAAACCCCGATTCTCCTTATTTAGCTTCGTCAAACTGTTGTGATTATTTTCCATTTCAGCAAATTAGTCACATTGCGAATATCAGAAACTGATGACAACAGGTGTCAGTGTCTTACAATAGGCTACTTCTTACTGTTAAAAAACGCCTTTTGTATCCGTCTTTAATGGCAAAAAGTCAAACTATCGCTACAAAAGTTCACAATTTTCCTTGTTCAATGTAAATATAGCCATTAATCCACCGTAATGGCGGCTGACAAATCTTTTAGAGTGTTACTTATCTTTGTAATACTTGTAAATTATTGTTGCAAGTCTGAGAGATATTATCTATCCTACCGCGCTATATCGCCAAATGCTCACAATTTAGGAATGACTATTTGGAGTTAATGGGAATTAATTTCCGATCACTTCTCTCACCAAAGTTGCCAATTTATCTACACTATCAGGAACAGCGATCGATGCAGCTTTCTCTGCCATTCTCCCTAATTCTGTCGGAGATTGCAACAAATTCAAAACCTGAGTCGTAAATATTTCTGGAGTCAAATCCGACTGTTTAAAGGATAAAGCCGCACCAGCTTTAGTAAACACCTCTGCATTATAAGACTGATGATCTTCCGCTGCAAAGGGATAGGGAATCAAAATTGCTGGAGTACCACAAACTGCCAATTCTGTCAAGCTACCCGCACCAGAACGACTAATAGCTAAATTAGCTCTTCGCAACAAAGCCGCCATATTATTATAAAAAGCCAAGGCTATATATTGAGGATGTTGAAGACTGTTAATATCGGGATCATTATCACCCGTTAAATGCACAATATAAGCACCGGCTTGAAACAGAGCGTCCGCAGACTGTCGCACTAATTTATTTACGGCTACAGCCCCCTGACTACCACCAAACACCACAATTAGAGGAACACCATTAGGAATAGGTAAATCTAAAGTGTTATTAACAGTTTCATCTAAGAATTGAGAACGAACAGGAGTACCCACACAGATAGTTTTTGTCCGAGGTAAATATTGAGTAGTTACATCAAATCCTATCGCTACCACATTACACCAAGGACCAAAAAAGCGGGTAACTTTTCCCGGTAAAGCATTGGATTCATGAAAAACCACAGGTAAACCCAAAGAACGCGCTGCAATTACCGCAGGTCCAGCAATATAACCCCCTGTGGTGAAAACTCCTTGGAACTTTCCTTGTTTAAGAATACGTCTGACTTTGAGAATCGAGCTGATCAATTTCCACAAGGTGCGGATAGAACCAAGACTCAAACCTTGCTGAAAACCTTCAACAGCGACCGTATTTAAAGGATATGTCTGGGGAACTAACTGAGTTTCTAGCCGATTTGGCACACCCAGCCATTCAATATTGTATTCTGGCAGTTTTTCAGCCAATGCGATCGCCGGAAACAAGTGTCCACCTGTCCCACTAGCTGCTATAAGTAATCTAATTGATGGATTTACCATTCCCGCCTATACCATTTATCGCCTAATTTCATTAAGATAAAACAAATTCCTGATCTTGTCTCATCAAATCAGTAAGATCTTCCTTATGACTAAAATTATCCCTTTATTAATGAAACGTAATAAAACATTAACTGTGAGTATTTCCCTAATTTCCAGTTTACTGGCAATTGGTTTATCCAGCACTTGGCAATTGGCTCAAGCTGGTCAAACCGGAAATGCACCCGCTACACTCACGAATCTATTAACACAAATTGATAATGCTGCTAATCAAGGTAATGTCAATGGTGTAATGAAATTTTATAGCCCTACATTTACTCATGGTGACGGCTTAAACCGCAAAGCAATGGAACAAGCCTTAACAGGACTTTGGAAACGATATCCTAAATTGCGTTACACGACCAAGCTAGAATCCTGGAAATCGGAAGGCAATACAATTATTGCGGATACTGTCACCACTATTAGCGGTTTACCAGCATCAGGTAATAATAATTTAACCCTCTATTCTACTATTAAATCGCGTCAAAAAGTCACAGGCTCAAAAATCGTTCAGCAAGATATTTTATCAGAACGGACTCAACTAACCTCTGGAAGTAAACCACCCCAAGTAGAAATTAAATTACCACAACAGGTAAAAGTTGGTGAAAAATATAGTTTTGATGCCATTGTCAAAGAACCATTAGGTGAGGATTTTCTGCTGGGAACAGCTATAGAAGAACCCATTCAAGGTAATAAACTTCTCAACCCCACAATTGCAAATTTAGAATTTCTCAATTCTGGTGGACTGTTCAAAATAGGACGCGCACCCTCTACTCCCGGACCTCAATGGATTTCCGCAGTAATTCGCAGAGGTGAAGATATGACTATTATTACTCAACGGTTACAGGTGGTTAAGAAGTAGTTATTGGTGATTGGTGATTGGTCAGTGGCAAAGAAAAACAACTGACAACTGACAACTGTACGGGCGAAGCATTTGGAGAACTATTTTTGGCAATGACCGATAATTTATCTTCCAAATGCTTCGCCCCTACTGACAACTGTACGGGCGAAGCATTTGGAGAACTATTTTTGGCAATGACCGATAATTTATCTTCCAAATGCTTCGCCCCT
>JGI12547J11936_1000365_pt1 | contig 12002 bp, 10 predicted proteins | sample LakEriepJuly2011_2_FD_11936 | JGI IMG/M metagenome (IMG submission 11936)
CGGCAGAGGCCTGGACCGCATCAGGAGGCACCACCTGGCTTCCTGGGTTGGGTTGCTGATTCTGAAATGGGTTCGGCGGGAAGGGAAAATTTGGCGACTGCGGATNCCCTTGCCTGCGCTGGTTCGTCGCGGCCTGACTGATATCCAGCGCTAAACTAGGAACACTTATCTTCCCCTTATCCGTAACCACTTCAAACGAGGGAATGGTGATGCGACCACTTTTCGCGGCCTGAACCGAGTAACTTAAGGTGGTCGAGGAGCTGGTCTGAAAATTGATCATGGAAAAGCTCGTCGCCCGCCCCGGTGAACCCAAAAATTGCAGTCCAGCAACCGAGGGTAGATTAAGATTCCCCTTCGGCTGGCAATCGGTGAAGACCAGATCCAACTGTGCTCCTGACTCCGGCGGGATGGGCCCAGGATTATTCCAAGTCACGCTCTGTGCGTAAACACGGCTGGCGCAGATGCAACCCAACAAAAATGTTCGAAGAATCGGATTCACTGATTTACCAGGGTTTCGCTGTCGAGGAGGGTGAAGGTCTCTGATCCTTGGGCTGTAACCTTTGCTGAAGTAGGGCAGGGCTGTCCGACTGTTTCACCTGATCGAGTCGGGCTGCGGCCTCCAATGTGTAGGCGTCTGCCGACTCCTCCTGCTTCCTTTTTCCGGAGCCCCCACCCACCATTCTCATTCCGTTGGGTGCTTCTTTTTCCCCCTTCTTTGCATCCTCTTTGCCTTTCCCCGCCCCTTGAGCCCCTTCCTTTTTCGCCTGCTCTTTTTTCTCCTCCCCCATGCCACCGAAGCCAGCCGACTTATCTTGGATTCCGGCTAAATCTTTTTCCTCCGCCCGATCCNTCATCTTTCCCTCCCCCTCCTTACTATTGCTGTAATCCTTCACCTGGTTGGGATCTTTTCCTTTTCCCTTGGCCTCCTGCTGTCCCTTTTCTCCTTTTCCACCTTCGCCCTTCTCCTTTTCACCCTTCTCATTTTCGTTCGCCTCTCCCCCTTCACCCTCGGAGCTCTCCCCATCTTTTCCCTGCTCTCCTTTTTTGCCGCCTTTCCCATCCGAAGGCGGGCTTTGGGAATCACCCTGCTCCCCCTCCTCACCCTTCTGCCCCTCTTTCTCCTCCGACTTCTCTCCCTTTCCCTTGTCTTTTTCCTGTGGCTCACCCTTCTCTTTCCCAGATTTTTCATCCTTCTTATTTTTGTCCTTCTTCTTGTCTTTCGAATCTTTTTTATCCTTTGAGGGCGGCGGGCGTGGCGGTTGAAGTTTTTTCAGCTCTTCCCGCAATCGAGGCCAGTCTGCGGCGCGGGCATCCAGCTTCTCCCCCTCATCTACTCCTGCCAACGCATCCCCCACCATATTTCGCCACGGGGCTTGCGGATCTTTTGTTTCTTGGCTCGACTGATTCAACTTGTCGATCGCATCAGGCCGTTGTCCAAAACGCAGGGTTTCCTCCGCCATCGCCGCATAGTCTTGGGCAGGTTTTTTGGCGCTCTCTGCCATTTTGGCTACGGCTTGCGATAGTCCGCCCGATAAATCCCCTGCTGGCTCAGTTGAAATTCCGCCCCAGCCAACGCAGGCACTTCCCCCCATGAAAAGAATCAGCATCCACCTTTTCATGCGTACACCTGGCTGGGCTTATCTTTCGACACCAGCTTCGTCGTCTTGCGGATCACAGGAGGAAGTGCCTCTTCCCCGTCAGTCACTGGACCCATGGCCACCCTTCGTCTTCCAGGTAGCACCGGCATTTCCAGAGCCAGACTTGCTGCCAAAAGAAATACCGCGGGGGCAAGGAACCATTGGAACCGCTCCGCTTGCCTTGCCTCCCTTGTCTTAGAAAACTCGCCTGCCTTCCCCTCTTCAATCGTCTCCTGCAACAGCTCGTCGACATCCACCCAATTGGAGGCCTCCCGATAAACCCCGCCTGTTTCCTCTGCCAACGCCTCAAGCGTCGAGGGCTCAAGCCGAGTCAAGACCGCTGCCCCCCTCTCATCCTTCATTACCCCGCCTTGGGGATCGGGCAAAAGCGCCCCGGCCGCAGTTCCAATTCCCAAGGAGATCACCTTTACCTTTTTCTTCTTCAACTGCTCTAGGGCGGCCTTCCAGTTCGGGTCGTGCGCCTCCCCATCGCTTAAAACAATAAGGTAACGATCTGCCGTCGAGCTGTCCCCAAACGCTTCCGCTGCCACCCGCAACATGCCGGCATAATCGGTTCCCGCCTGCGGCAAATAGGAAGGATCCAATCCAGGCAGAATATCCCGCAGCACTTCATAGTCAGAACTCAGTGGAACCTGCAAAAAAGATGTGCCCGCAAATACCGCCAACCCGACTCTCTCCCCTTGCAGCTGATCTAATAAATTTCCTATCAATAATTTAGCTCGGGCCAGCCTCGTCGGCTTCACATCGTCCGCCAGCATGCTGGCCGATAAGTCGACTGCCAGGAGAACCTCGCGCGACTGATCAAAGACCGTCTCCTCTAGCTGTCCCCACTGAGGCCGAGCTAAAGCCACCAGAGCCAACATCAGGCCTATCGCCAACCAGTACCCTCCCCTCCTGCGCGTTGCTCCTGGCCGGTCCACCACAGCCCTCGCTCCCGCCCAGCGGCGCAAAACCTTGGGAAGTGCCAGTGCCCCGGCTTGCCCCACCTTTCCCCTAAAAATAAGCCAGCAGCCAACTGGAACCAGCGGTACCAGCAGAAGAACCTGTGGCTCCTCCCAAAGAATCCCAAAAAGTTTCATGCTGCTCTCCCCCATCTCCCAGGCCGTGCCCAAGCGAGCCCCGCGAAAAAGGCTGCCGCCCCAGGAGTGACCCATGCGAAAAACCATTCGTGCGCTCGTAGCTGGGCTTTGGCGGTAAATTCGATTCGCTGCCTTTTATCAATCGCCGCAAATGCGGCCTCGGCCGTTCCCAAGTCCATCGCCCGAAAAAATTTTCCTCCGGTAGTCTCGGCAATTCGTTGAAGGGTGTCCTCATCCAAATCCGAAATCGCCTGCCGATAGCCCAACTTTCGCCCCGCGTTGTCGATGACGGGCATCGGAACAACTCCCGGCTGACCTGCTCCGATCGTATAAACAGGAATGCCTTTTGCTTTGGCCAACTCCGCCGCTTGTCGAGGAGCTAACACTCCGCTGTTGTTTGAGCCGTCCGTCAGTAAAATAATGAACGCGCCTTTCCGTTGTCCGTCTTTTTCTTTGTCCGTCTGCTCTAACCGCGATACGGCTAACCCTAAACCATCTCCCACCGCCGTTGCGTCCTCGACCAGCCCCACCCGTAATCGCTGGATCTGCTTCGCCAACCACTCGTGATCGAAGGTCAGCGGAGAAAGCGTGTAAGCTCGCCCTCCATAAATGACGACTCCGATCCGATCGGTCGGACGCTTGGAGATAAAGGCCTCAATGATGGGCTGAATCGCTTGCAGCCTGTTGATTCTGCCTGTGGGGCCTTCGTAATCCTCTGCCAACATGCTGGGTGAGAGATCGATCGCCAACATAATGTCGTACCCCTTCTGCCGAACCTGCTTTTTCTCCTCCAACTGTTGTGGCCGTGCGAGTCCGACAATCAGAAGAGCCAGCCCCAGGCCAGCCAAAATGGACGGCCCTCTTCCCAGCGAGATGGCGGGCGCCCCTGCCCAACGCGCAACTCTTGGAATCACCAAAACAGGGCGGGAACGCCGACTCCGCCACCAAACGGCCAGTGGAATAAGAAGAAGAGCGAGGAGCCAAAGCGGGTCGGCTAAGGTCCAGCCACCGGGCAGGAGGGTCCCACTCATTTTCTCGCACCCTGCATTCGTCGACGAAAAAATGTTACAAGAGGATCGAGCAGGTCTCCCTCCGTTCCTGCGGTCAACCTCTGCAGCGGGCTCGGAAACCACTCCTGCCAAGCCGCCTCCCGCTCTGCCACCCAACGTGCGTGTCTCTGCTGGCTATCTTTTGTCCCCATATCGAACGCCAAAACCTCTCCCGACTCCGGATCAACAGCGGGTAAAATTCCCAAGGAGGGTAGCTGAATATCCCACGGGTCATCGACTCTCACCCCAATCATCTCGTACCGTTTGCGCAGAGCGGCCCATCCCGGACCCACAGGTCGCGGAGGAAAGTCTCCCAACCACAGAACGATGCTGTGCTTTGGAAATGCGTGAAAAAAAAGTTTCCACTCCAGCGAGGCTTCAGGCCCATCCTCCAATTTGGGAACCGGTTGCCCTAATAAAGTGGCCGCTGTTCGGACAATGTTCACCCGTCCTCTCACCGGCTGGCGCACATGATGTCCCGCGGGTGTGGCATGCCAAAAACCTACGCGATCCCGATTCCCAGCCGCGGTCAGGGCAAAGAGCCCAGCGAGTTCCAGCAGCGCCTCCCTCTTGGTGCGTTGCCCCGATCCAAATTGAAGCGAGGGAGTATCCTCCATTAAAATCACCACGGTCAGCTCCCTCTCCTCAATAAATTTTTTTCGGTACAGCTCCCCCAACCTTGCTGACACATTCCAATCCACATCTCGAACATCATCCCCGTACTCATACTTCACCACTTGATCGAACTCCCTGCCTCTCCCGCGAAATGCGGAGCGATACTCTCCACCCAGAAAGGAGTCGGCCGCCATTCTGACCCGCCACTCCAACTTTCGCAGTAGGGCCAGCGGAGCTTTTCGGGCCACCTCCCCGGGCGCAGTTGCCGTGCTCATGGTTGCCGTCAGCTCCCTCCTCCTTAATAGCCGGCGGGTACGGGAATCCGCTCGAGAACACCCCGCAAAATTTCATCCGTGGTGGTTTCTTCCGCCTCCGCCTCATAGGTCAATCCCACCCGATGGCGTAGTGCATCCAAAAACACGTTCTGGACCACCTCCGGAGTCGCGTGATCCATTCCGTGTAACCATGCTAAAGCTCTCGATGCCTGAACCAGGGCAAGAGACGCCCTCGGGCTAGCGCCGTAAGAAAGGACCTTCCCGCCATTGCCCGCCGATGCCGCGGCCGCCCGCGTTGCCCGAACTAGCGCCAACATATACGCCTGAAGGGGCGGGCTGAGGTGAACTCCATCTACCTGACTTCTCATTTTGAGAAGTTCTTCGCCCGAAGAAACCGGGTTGAGCTTCGGTTGCATGCTGAGCTGCCCCCACCTTTCCATCATGGCTCTTTCTTCCTGCTCGGTGGGATAGTCCACGAGAATTTTAAAGAGAAAGCGGTCGGTCTGTGCCTCGGGCAGGGGATAGGTTCCCTCCTGTTCAAGCGGGTTTTGCGTCGCCATCACTAAAAAAGGTTTTGGCAGGAGGTGTGTCTCTCCCCCAATCGTCACCTGCCTCTCCTGCATCGCCTCGAGAAGGGCGCTTTGCACTTTGGCAGGGGCTCGATTGATCTCATCCGCCAAAACCAGGTTGGCAAAAACCGGTCCTTGATGAACGCGAAAGGTTCCTTCTTTCGGTTGAAAGACCATCGTCCCGACCACATCGCTCGGCAAAAGATCCGGAGTAAACTGAATCCGCTCGAAATCGAGACCCATGGCAGAGCCCAAGCTTTTAATCAACAGGGTCTTGGCCAAGCCGGGCAATCCCTCCAGTAAAACGTGCCCGTTTGCCAGTAGTGCCACCAAAAGTCTCTCGATGACTTCATCCTGCCCAATGATGGCTTTTTGGACCTCAGCCCGAATCCTTCCTGCCCACTCTTTTCCGTTCGTCATAATTTAGAATCCTCCTTGGTCATAATATCCCTAAGCCGCCGGGGGATTTCAACCTCCGCGAAGCGTTTGCTTTCGCCCTATCCCCCAGAAAAAACGACCGCCCCTTTTTCCAACCTTTCCAGCTTCACGTCCTTTGCCCCAGGAAAAATCTGGGCCTGCGAAAGAAGGCTCTCCACCCACTGATTCCATGTCTTTAACACCACGACAGGGGGGAGGGGCAACTTCCCAAGAGTGGCTTCGACCCGATAAATATCCTCCCCTTTTTCAGAACGACTAAAGATCAGCTGATGTCGAAGCTGCAGTGTCTGCCCGAGCCAGCGCCCCGGCCGATCCAAAGTCATCCCCCCCTCCACAAACTGCACCTGCCACCCCTCCGTCCTCACCGCAAAGACATCGGTCACCTCCGCGGGCAAAAACCGCAACCTGCGTCCCCACCAGGCGTTGATCTCCTCATCCGTCAGCCGAATCTCCGCGGGAAGTGCCTCCTTTAACCCTGCCTGCAGCCAGACCAGATGATCCAACTCCTTCGCCTCCCCAAGGCCCCTTGCGTGGATCGAGTCAGAAGGGGCCACGGCCAAGACCACCGCTCGGGCCACGACCGAAAAAAGAATCATTCCCGCTGCAGCCCAGGCCGCCCCTTTCCACCACGCGCGATGCTTCAACAATTCAACCACCCCGTGATATAAAAAGCTCAGCCCGAGGAAAGCTCCCCCCACAAAAAGGAGAAGTCCCGCAAAGAATATCTCTTGCTGGATGAGAATGCCTGAAACCGCAGGGATTTGGATCGCCCCTAAAAAAGCTGCCTTCGCGGCCGCTTGTCTGGACCCTTTTTCTTTTTCCCAATCCTCCGGATCGAGCCAACGCCCTTCAAATTTTTTCCTTCCAGCCTGCTGCTGCTCGAGCTCAAGCCTCCATGCGGCTGCCATTTTTTCTATCTCGTCCGCTCGCTCGGGAAACTCCCGGCTTAGCTTTTCAAAGGAGTTCATCTGCTGGCTGAGCTCTTCCANGCTGTAGTTTTGCTTGAAACTATATTCTTTCGGGACAGCTTTTCCTGCGGCCTCTACAAAAATAGCCTCCGCTCGGGCCAGCGCCTCGGGATCCTCGGGACTGGGCATTTTATCGATTCTGCCTTTCCAAATCTCCAGCTCGCGTTGCAGGGGTTCATCCAAGTTGGGGTATTGAGCTTTCGCCTCCAAATAGGCGTTGATCGCGGCCACTGCCTCTTCCCGCGTCAACTCCTGCTCCGCGGAAGGCGTGGCGGGAAGTTTGGCTAAAACCTTTTCTTTGCTCACCTCGCGCGCCGTTCCACTCATCTCTTTATAAAAGATTTTTTTCCCATCCTCTTTCAGCTCCTGCGTCGGCACGAGGGCTGCCCCGGTTTCGCTTTCAATAATCAACATTTGGGCCGTGCCCAATCCAGCCCAAGCCAGCCACGCCCCCAGAGCCCAACTTCCGATTCTCTGGATCAAGAAGAAAGCTTTCGCGCGGCTTGAGCAATATCCTTCGGGCCCATTCCAAAATGTTCATAGAGCTCGCGCGCACTGTAAGCCGATCGCCCGAACTCACCCTTCATCCCGATGGCTGCTGTCTTAACGGCTACACCCTGAATCGCCAAGGCATGAACCAGCATTGCCCCCATTCCCCCAACAATCTGATGATCCTCAATCGTCACCAGCTTGCCCCCAGCTGCTTCTACCGCCGGCGCAATCGTTTTTAAGTCAGGCCGATTGACAAAAGGATTGTCGATCACCGTCGCCTGCTTGCCTTCTTTGGCCAAACTTTCTGCTGCCTCCAGCGCCAAAGGAACCATCGGCCCAGAGGCTACCAGGACGACATCTTTTCCTGTTCGTAGAATGGTAGCTTTCCCCCAAGGATATCCGTTCGGCCGCTCCCCTAGTTGAGCGGGAAAGTCCTCCCGCCCCGCAAAAAACAGTGCGCTCTCACCATCTTTTCCTGCCTCTCTTTCCTGCGCCAATCTTTGAAACGCCGCAAGCATCAGCGCCTCCGCTTGATCCGAGCAGCTCACCGCAATCGCAAGGGTGTGGGGAATCGCGCTGACTGCGGCGAAATAGGTGGTGGCCTCGTGAGAGGCTCCGTCCGCTGCGTCCTGAAACCCCGCATGGGTAAATGCCCCGACAATCGGCCCTTGAGAAAGCGCTGCCATAATGATCGGCAGATTTCCCTTGGTAATTCCAAATTGGGAAAAAGTGTCTGCTATGGGAATAAATCCGGTTTTGGAGAGCCCTGTACAAGTACTCACCATATTTGCCTCAGCAATGCCAATGTCGAAGGAGCGTCCCGGAACCGCTTTTTGAAAAGCGGCGACTCCCGTCGACCCCGGTAGATCCGCGCTAATCGAAATCACTGGCAGCCCTTCTTGAGCCGCCCGAACTGCTGCCCGTGCAAAACCCGCCTGAACCTTTTCTTTTTTTGCGGCTGGAGCGGCGCTCGAGGCCGGCTTTTTCGCAGCCTGTTTCGCCTCCCACTCTTTTCTCAAGCTTTCTGCCCACGACTTCAAATCCGCGGGTGTTTTGCCGCCGGTAATTTCTTCGACAAAAGGAATAATTTTTTCTCCGTCTTTCAACGGAAACCCGTGGCCTCCCGACGAANTTTTTTCCGTCTCCTTNACNCCAAAACCCTTGATNGTTTTGATCCAAAGGCAGACCGGNCTTCTCGGNTCTCCTTTGGCNTCCTCCAGNGCCTGCTCCACTGCCTGATAGACTTTTTCCAAATTCTGTCCTTCTTTCACCGGACGAACGTTCCATCCCAATTCTGCTAAACCAGCAAANGTCGGCTCCATCGAAAAACTGTCGACCGAAATGCGGCCCGATAGTTTNGTGTCGTTGTCGGAAACGATCAAAATAAATGGNTTNATCTCATTCCGTCCGGCTAGTCCCGGAATCGCTGCCATTGCCTCTTTCGCTTCGCCCTCCATGCATCCTCCATCCGAAATTACGCAAAAGGTGACTCGGTCCCGCTTCGCTAGTTTGTCCCCTAAAGCCAATCCTTGCGCGACAGGAATTCCCGATCCCAATGGCCCGTTGCTGATGAAGACCCCCTCGGGATTGAGATGGCTCTCCCCGTGTCCCGTCAACTTGCTCTCAATCGAGCGAAACTTTTTCAAATCATCGAAAGTCATTCCATCAAACCCATACTGTGCCCGGAGCGCATACACTCCGTTTTCGGTGTGGCCCGCGTCGTTGACAAAGTTATACGCTTCGTGCCACGGCCTTTTGCTTTCGGAAAACATTACCCCGTGAATCGCGGACATAATTTCCGCCAATGCGGCCGGTCCACCCCAGTGACAGGCCGCTCCGCCAATCACTGCATGCGTGTCCATCAACGCCACTAAAACCCGGGTCATTACCGGATCGGCCAAGACCACCTCTTGGCCCGCAAGGTTTCGAACTTTCGTGGGATATTTCGGCCCTTTCGTTGGCGTCGCAGCCAAACGATTGGGAATTTTTAAGGGCCGCAGCGGCGGCACCTCGACTGACTTTACCGGTCCTACTTCAGTAGCCATAGATCCATCTCCTTTGGGTTTGTTAAAACTAAACGGGCGAGAATCGTAAGGGTTGCCCCTGCCCATTGGCAAGACTCACCCCTTTTGCTTTTTTGCTTCACCGGGGGAAATCTCAAGAATAACCCAGGAATCCTCCTGCTTGGGCCGATCGTGAGCCGTTGCGTACAAGACTTGGCAATCTGCCGGGATTCCATTCCAAAATGCTTTTCTGCGCTCCTCATCCAGCTCCTTGAGTGCATCGTCCACTAAAAAAACTGGAGTCCTCTGCCGAGTCTCTCTGAGCAACGCCAATTCAGCCAAGCGAACCCCTAAGCAAGCCGATCTCCTTTGCCCCTCCGACCCATAACGTGACAAACTTTTCCCGCCCAACTTAAAGTCCCAATCATCCCGCTGGGGTCCTGTCAGGTTGATGCCCCTTTCCCGCTCCACCTCCCAAAGGCGGTCTCGTTCTTTCCCGGGTGCTGGAACCGCGTCATCCGGCTGATAGGAAACTTTTAGTTTTTCTGCACCCGCGGTGAGCCCCCGGTGAGCCGTTTCCAAATGAGGTAAAAAAATTTCTGCCAGCTTTTGTCGTGCCGGTTGCAACCCTTGCGCCAACTCCCCGAGCCGCGTGGTCCAGGCTTCCCACTCATCGCGCGAGGCACGCGGATTTCTCAAGAGGGCCGATCGTTGCTTACAAACTTCGCGAAGCTGGCGTAAATCTCCCAATCGCGAAGGTTCAATCTCCGCCAGCAGAAGATCGAATCCTGCTCTCCTTTCCGCCGATCCTCCCTCCAGAATGACTGTGTCCCCACCGTGCGCTACCACTGCCATCGCGCGTCCCCAAAATTCGTTCACGGTTGAATCGGCTCTTCCGTCCACCTCCAACTCCCGCCCGTTTCCACGCCACACCATTCCTAAACGTACTGGCCCTGCCTCATCCGCCCATGCCCCCTCCACACGCCAACCCTCCGCTCCATGCTGCGTACAATCTCGCAACGCCTTCGTTCGAAAAGATCGTAACCTCGCTAACAGGCCGACCGATTCTAAGAGAGTGGTTTTTCCGCGACCATTGGCTCCGGTCAGGAGCACTCGCGGTCCTAGATCTTCTAGTTCAAGTGAGGTGTGGCAACGAAACGAAGTGAGCCGAAGACGCCGGAGCACGCCGCGCGGCTCAGGCCGTCCGCATCGGCATGATCACATAAAGAAACGGTTTGTTGTAGCGGATCACGCCTGGGCTGAGTTCGTCGATAAAATCAAAGTGCACGCTGTCGTCCTCAATATTTTTCAGTGGATCAATCAGAAAATCTGGATTGAAGGCCATGGTAAATTCTTTTCCTTTATATTGAACTGGGATCGACTCATGGGCTTCCCCCACGTCGGGTGTGTTCGCCGCGATTTCCAAATTGTTTTTCGCAAAGGTCAGCTTGACCGAGTTCGATTTCTCGCTCGAGAGGAGGGCAACTCGGCGTACTGAATTGAGGAAGAGCTCTCGCTCCAAAGTTACCCTTTCTTTTGCGTCGGCCGGAATGACTTGGCGGTAGTTGGGATAATTCCCCTCTACCATTTTGGCGGCGATCTCGGTATGGCCAAAGGAAAAGAGAATCTGATTTTCAAGGAGCGCAAAGGAAACGTCGTCTTTGTCCCCAAGTAAACGCTGCAACTCCAAAACCGCCTTGGCAGGCAGGATAAATTCTCGTTCGCCTGATTTAGGAAAATCTAGCTCTTGGTCGGTTAATGCCAGCCGCCGCCCGTCTGTGGCCACGATGGTCAGCTTGCCGTCCTTTAAACACAGCAGGAGCCCGTTCAGGACGTAGCGCTTCTCATCTGCGGACATCGCATAGGAAACCCTCTTGAGCAACTCCTTGAGCCCTTTCTGTTCGATTTTATAGATAGGATTCTTCTCGCTCGATTTTCCGGGGAACTCCGGAATGGCGGGAAACTCTTCCGCAGGCATCCCCATAATTTTAAAGAAGGCTGCCCCGCAACGCATCGTGGCCCCGAGCTTGCTGTCCACGTCGAGGGTCAGCTCTTCCGACGGCAACTCCCGAATGATGCTAAAGAGGCGACGGGCAGGTAGGGTGATCGATCCCGGTTTCTCCACTCCAACTTCGCAGGAGGTGCGGATTCCGATATCGAGATCGGTGGCCGATATGGTCAGCTCATTTTTTTCCGCTTTTAATAATAGATTGTTTAAAATGCCGATTGGGGTGCGGGAGCCGACCACATTTTGCACTGCCGATAGTGCCCCAAGGAATTTCTGTTTTTGCAGGATGAGTTTCATAAGGGTTGGAAAGTCAGAAGATTGGGATAGGTAGATATAGAAGTAAATAAACCATAATCATAAGCAGGTGGATAAGCCACAAGATTCTGCTTAAACACGAGGCGGACAACACTTTCCGGCAAGAATAAGCTGCGGATATGTTTTAGAAAAAGAGGGCTTTGTTGGTATGACATAACTCTTCTCACTGAAACCTCGTCTTGATTCCTGCGCTATTCACAGGGGCAAAGAAATCCTCTCTGTAGCGGTGAGTAAAGTGGCATGAAGTGGGGATACCCACAGGAATAACTCTCGGGTAACAGTGCATTCTATAGTGAATCGATCTGTTGAATCGCAGAGAGAGCAGGCCAAGAAAGTGAGACATTGGAAAAAATATTTTTGAGACGCATCGCGACACGAAGCATTTGGATCGGACGAGACCCCAGTGGCAAAAAACCGGCGCAAACGCTTTTAGCGTTCGGCCGGCTCTTCGAGCTTGTGAGTGAGCAGACCCACCATCTGATGCAGGCGGTCATCCCCTTGCATCTTTGAGGTAATCGTCTTGCAGGCGTGCA
>JGI12547J11936_1000368_pt1 | contig 11983 bp, 11 predicted proteins | sample LakEriepJuly2011_2_FD_11936 | JGI IMG/M metagenome (IMG submission 11936)
GAAATAAGAAGGCATACGACCCACGCGCATGGGGCAAGGCGGGCGAGGCTGGAATGGCTGCACGCGTAGTTCGTGGGTGCGAAGATCTTCGATCTACAGGAACATCACTTCGCAAGTAATATTGCTTTCTAAAGAAGGAGAGAGGTTTTAACTATGCCTGCATTAGTTCTGCTGGGAGCACAGTGGGGTGATGAGGGCAAGGGTAAAGCTACCGACATCCTTGGCGATCGCGTTGATTATGTAGTTCGATATCAAGGCGGCAATAACGCTGGACATACTGTTGTTATTGGCGATCAGAAGTATGCGTTGCATCTTCTGCCATCGGGAATTCTCTCCCCAAATGTCGTGCCGGTAATCGGTAACGGAGTTGTGATTGATCCAGGCGTTCTCCTCGAAGAGATCAAAGGTTTAACTGAACGTGGAATTGATTGTTCAAAACTTGTCATCTCAACAAATGCACACTTGATCACTCCGTATCACCGCACCATCGATAAGGTGACAGAGCGCTTCCTTGGTAAATCAAAGATCGGTACAACAGGTCGCGGAATTGGTCCGGCCTATGCCGACAAGATCAACCGCATCGGTATTCGCGTGCAAGATCTCTTTGATCCATCCATTTTGCGCCAAAAGCTTGAGGCAGCGTTGCGTGATAAGAACCAGATCCTCATCAAGGTCTTTAATCGCAAGAACATTGAAGTAGATGATGTCTTGGCTGAATACCTTGGATATGCAGATATTTTGCGCCCCTATGTTGCAGATACAGTATTGCTTCTCGATCAAGCGCTCAAAGCTGGAAAGCGCGTACTTCTTGAAGGTTCACAAGGAACCCTTCTCGATGTTGATCATGGAACATATCCATATGTAACGTCATCAAATCCCACTGCAGGCGGTGCGTGTACAGGATCTGGAATCGGACCGACACAGATCAGTCGAGTCATCGGAATTGTTAAGGCATATACAACTCGCGTCGGATCTGGACCTTTTCCTACAGAGCTCCACGATGAAGATGGCGAAAAACTTCGCACTATCGGTGGCGAAATCGGTGTAACAACAGGGCGTCCTCGTCGTTGTGGTTGGTACGACGCACCGATAGCACGTTATGCGGTGCGCGTTAACGGTCTTACAGATTTCTTCCTGACAAAACTCGATGTTCTTACCGGCTGGGAGAAGATCCCAGTATGTGTGGCATATGAGATTGATGGAAAGCGTGTAGAAGAACTTCCATCATCACAATCTGATTTCCATCACGCAAAGCCAATTTATGAATATCTCCCAGGTTGGAGTGAAGATATCTCTGGTGCTCGTAAGCTCAGTGATCTTCCAAAGAATGCCCAAGCCTATGTTGCCTTCCTTGAAAAAATTTCAGGTGCACCGATGAGTGCAATCGGCGTTGGACCCGGTCGAGATCAGACAATAATCGTAAAGGATTTCATCTAAACCATGAAAATCCTCCTAGTCGGAAGCGGTGGTCGCGAACACGCACTCGCACTAGGACTCAAGGCAGATAAAAAATGTAGCGAGCTCCATGTCGCACCCGGAAACCCAGGTATTGCAGAGATCGCAACAACACACCCACTTGCAATCACTGATAACCAAGCAATTCTCAGCCTGGCACAATCACTTGGCGTTGATCTTGTAGTTATCGGTCCAGAGGTTCCACTTGTTAATGGCGCTGCAGATGTATTGCGTGCAGCAGGAATCCCAACCTTTGGTCCATCAAAGGCTGCAGCAGCACTCGAAGGATCGAAAGATTTTGCAAAAGGTGTGATGCGAGATGCCGGTGTACCCACTGCAAAGAGTTTTACTTGCAGTACAGAGCCAGAGATTGAGTCAGCGCTCGATTCATTTGGTGCGCCATATGTTGTTAAAGATGATGGCTTGGCTGCGGGTAAGGGTGTTGTTGTTACCAACGATCGCGCTGAAGCACTCGCTCACGCTCTTTCATGCGATCGAGTTGTGATTGAAGAGTTTTTAGATGGTCCTGAGATTTCACTCTTTGGAATTTGCGATGGAAGAAATGTGCTCGCCATGGAGCCAGCACAGGATTTCAAGAGAGCCTTCGATAACAATCAAGGACCAAATACTGGTGGCATGGGGGCCTACTCACCGCTGCCGTGGGCTCCTGAAGATATTGTTGAAGAGACCTATGAGAAAGTATTAGCGCCAGTTGTTGCAGAGATGGCAGCTCGCGGAACTCCATTCGTCGGCTTACTGTATGCCGGTCTTGCGCTGACAAAGAGCGGCCTTAAAGTTATTGAATTTAATGCTCGCTTTGGTGATCCCGAAACCCAAGTTCTGATTCCTCGATTGATCACACCTCTTGCAGATTTACTTTACAAAGCGGCAACGAGCGATCTCGATGACACAGTTCTTCACTGGAGAGATCAATCAGCCGTCACTGTCGTCCTTGCATCACAGGGATATCCGCACTCTCCCATTGTTGGATTACCGATTACACCGGCCGAACCTCATGATTCAACGATTGTCTTCCATGCAGGTACCGCTGAAAGAGATGGTTCGCTCATCTCAAGTGGTGGCCGCGTGATGACGGTGACTGGAATCGGCAACGATCTGGAATCAGCCCGCCATCGCGCCTACTCACAGATTTCTACCATCGTCCTCGAGGGCTCTTTTTACCGGAGTGATATCGCCCTTGTTGCGTCGCTAGCCCAGGTAGAGAATTAAGTAAGGGAGAATGCACCAGTGAGCGTATTAGCTAACCGTTATGCATCTGCGCAGATGCGCGCCATCTTTGCCCCTGAAGAGAAAATCATCGCTGAGCGAAAGTTATGGATCGCTGTTGCTCGTGCGCAATCAGCCCTTGGCCATGCAATTTCAGATTCAGTCATCGCCGATTACGAAAAGGTAATTACTAAGGTAGATCTTGCATCCATTGATGCACGCGAGAAAGTTACACGTCACGATGTAAAGGCCCGTATTGAAGAATTTAACGCGCTAGCAGGACATGAAGCAATTCACGCCGGAATGACAAGCCGTGATCTCACCGAAAATATTGAAGCACTTCAAATCAAAAATGGTTTAGAACTCGTTGGAGATAAAGTCATTGCAACACTTGCAGCTTTGGCTGCAAAGGCTGCGCTCTATGCCGATCAACCAATTGCAGGTCGATCACATAATGTTCCAGCACAGATCACCACGCTAGGAAAGCGTTTTGCAAGTGCTGCGGAAGAACTTCTCTTCGCCTACGAACGTTTAGTTGGGCTACAAGAGCGCTATCCAATGCGTGGAATTAAAGGACCTGTTGGAACTGCCCAAGATTCGATCGATCTCTTAGGTTCATCGCAGGCGCATCATTCACTCGAACAAAAAGTTGCAGCCGAACTTGGATTTGCGCGCGTTCTAGATTCCACCGGGCAGATCTATCCACGATCATTTGATTACGATGTTCTGACCACGTTGGTACAACTTGCAGCATCCCCATCTTCACTTGCAACATCAATACGTTTGATGGCAGGTGCCGAACTCGTCACTGAAGGCTTTAAGCAGGGCCAAGTGGGATCTTCTGCAATGCCACATAAGATGAATACACGTTCCTGCGAACGCATTAACGGCCTTGCAGTAATCCTGCGCGGATATTCATCGATGGTCTCTGAACTTGCCGGCGATCAATGGAATGAAGGCGATGTCTCATGCAGCGTTGTTCGTCGCGTTGCAATCGCAGATGCCTTCTATGCCATCGATGGACTTCTTGAAACAACCCTTACAGTTCTTAACGAATTTGGAGCATTTCCTGCAGTAATCGCAGCAGAACTCGAGCGTTACCTGCCATTTCTCGCAACAACAAAGATTTTGATAGCAGCTGTTAAAGCTGGCGTTGGTCGCGAAGTCGCACATGAAGTAATTAAGGAGCACGCTGTTAAGGCTGCGCTTGCGATGCGCGAAGGTCAGGCAAATACGATGTTAGATGCCTTGGCAGCGGATGCGCGAATTCCACTTGATAGAAGCGCACTTGATCACTTGATCAGCGCACCACTTGAATTTACTGGCGATGCTCGCCAGCACATTGCTCGAGTTGTGAGTCGCATTGAGGCGATTACATCCGCGCATCCTGCCGCAGCGCAGTACAAACCCGGCTCTATCCGGTGAGCGGCTTCGGCCTTGCCGGTCCACCACCGGCAGCACAGGTTTCTGGGTGGGATCACCTGCGCACGGGAAAAGTTCGCGATCTCTACACAAATGAATCAGGCGAGATACTTCTTGTGGCATCCGATCGCATCAGCGCATTTGATTGGGTACTGCCGACAACGATTCCAGATAAAGGTGCGATTCTTACTCAGCTCTCACTCTTCTGGTTTGAGCTGTTGGAAGACATTATTGGCAATCACATCATCAGCGATGATGTTCCTGATGCAGTAAGTGATCGAGCTGTCATCGTAAAGCCACTGAAAATGTTTGAGATTGAATGTGTAGCGCGCGGGTATCTGACGGGCAGTGGTCTTAAGGAGTATCAAGTAGATAAGAAAGTCTGCGGCATTGAACTCACCGATGGCCTTGACGATGGATCACAACTTCCAACACCAATCTTCACTCCTGCCACCAAGGCTGCAATTGGCGATCACGACATCAATATCGATTTTGATTCTGCGGCAGCGATCGTTGGGTTAGAGCACGCGCAAGCGCTGCGCGAATACACACTGAAGCTGTATGCAACTGCTGCCGAGTTTGCTTCTTCCCGCGGCATTATTTTGGCTGATACTAAATTTGAATTCGGAATCGATGAGAGCGGTGAGATCACCCTCGGAGATGAAGCGCTGACGCCTGATTCTTCTCGCTTCTGGGATGCAGCTAATCCCGGTGCATCATTTGATAAGCAATTTGTCCGTGATTACCTCACATCATCTGGCTGGGATAAGAAGAGCCCGCCACCAGAATTGCCCGCAGAGATCATCGAGAAAACTGCGCAGCGATACCACCAGGCGTATTACACAATCACCGGCAGCAAGTTCTAAGTTCTAAGGGGAATCACAATGGCGATCATCGTTATAGAAGTAATGCTCAAGCCAGAGATATTAGATCCACAAGGTGTTGCAGTAGGTGCTGCCCTTCCCCGTCTTGGATTCACCTTCGCTAAAAGTGTTCGCCAGGGCAAGAGATTTGAAATTGAGATTGAAGGAACACCGACAGCGGCGCAGATGGCAGATATCGAAAAGGCTGCAGCAACACTTCTTGCCAACCCAGTCATCGAGACATATGTAGTAACGGTGCAGGCATGAAGGTAGGTGTCATCACTTTTCCAGGCACTCTCGATGATCGAGATGCGCTGCGTGCTGCCTCTGTGGCCGGAACGACCGCGATATCACTCTGGCACGATGATGCAGATCTTAAGGGAGTGGACGCGGTGATATTGCCGGGTGGATTCTCATACGGTGATTATCTTCGCTGCGGTGCCATCAGTCGCTTTGCACCGGTGATGACAAAGGTTATTGATGCAGCAAATGGTGGAATGCCACTTCTTGGTATTTGTAATGGATTCCAAGTTTTGTGTGAGGCACATTTACTTCCTGGTGCGCTGACCCGAAATAAGGATCTTCACTTTCTCTGCCGCGATCAAAAGCTAGTTATTGAAAATAACGCAACAGCATGGACCTCTGACTACACCCAAGGTCAAGAGATTCTTATCCCGCTAAAAAATGGCGAAGGTTCTTTCCAATGTGATGATAAAACTTTGGCGCAGTTAGAGGACGAAGGACGCATTGTTGCTCGCTATGTAGGTGAAAACCCCAATGGTTCGCGTAATCTCATTGCAGGCATTACTAATGAGCGTGGAAATATCGTTGGGCTGATGCCTCATCCAGAGCATGCAATTGAAACTCTTACTGGCCCAAGTACTGATGGTCTTGGATTTTTCACATCCGTCTTGAAGGCGATGGTGAAGTAATGGCGCTCGACACCGTTGCAATTGCTACAAGTAATCCAGATACCGTCCAACCTTTTGCTGAACTTGGCCTTAAGGGCGATGAGTACGCCCGTATCAAAGAAATTTTAGGTCGCCGCCCCACTTCATCAGAGCTCGCGATGTATTCAGTGATGTGGTCTGAGCATTGCTCTTATAAATCATCAAAAGTTCACCTCAAGCAATTTGGTGACAAGGCCGTCAAATCTGATGCGCTCCTTGTAGGTATTGGTGAAAACGCAGGTGTTGTTGATGTCGGACAAGGCTATGCGGTGACATTTAAAGTTGAATCCCATAACCACCCTTCTTTTATTGAGCCCTATCAAGGAGCAGCAACTGGTGTTGGCGGAATTGTCCGTGATATTTTAACGATGGGTGCACGTCCGATCGCTGTGATGGATCCGCTGCGCTTTGGTCCTGCAGATGCAGCCGATACGCGTCGAGTTCTACCTGGCGTCATTGCAGGTGTTGGCGGGTATGGAAACTGTTTAGGGCTACCTAATATCGGCGGTGAAGTTGTCTTTGATGAAACATATTTAGGTAACCCACTGGTCAACGCACTCTGTGTTGGCGTGATGAAACATAGCGATATCAAATTGGCAAAGGCAGCCGGTGCTGGAAATCTCGTCGTGCTCTACGGTGCAAAGACAGGTGGCGATGGAATCGGCGGCGTATCTGTTCTAGCTTCAGAAACATTTGGGGCATCAGGACCTGCAAAGCGTCCTGCCGTACAAGTGGGAGATCCCTTCGTTGAGAAAGTTCTTATTGAATGTTCACTGGAAATCTTCGCTGAAGATCTCGTTATAGGCATCCAAGATCTAGGCGGGGCAGGCTTATCGTGTGCCACTAGCGAGCTAGCTTCAGGCGGCAGCGGCGGTATGAAGGTTGAGTTAGATCGCGTTCCGCTACGCGATGCGACGCTCTCACCAGAAGAGATTTTAATGTCAGAGTCGCAAGAGCGTATGTGCGCAATCGTTGAACCAAGCAAGATCGCTCGTTTTCTTGAAATCTGCAAAAAGTGGGATGTTACGGTCACCGTTATTGGTGAAGTGACAGATGGGGACCGCCTTGAAATTACCTGGCATGGAGAACTCATTGTTGATGTTCCTCCACGCACTGTGGCTCACGATGGCCCGGTCTACTCTCGCCCTCTTGCAGAGCCGGCCTATATCGCGCGCGTTAACGCGGAAGTGATTAACCCTACGATTCCACAGAGTGCGCAAGAGATTAAAGATGCAATTTTGATGATGGCGGCAACTCCTAACTTAGCCGATAAGAGTTGGGTCACCAATCAATACGATCGCTATGTACAGGGCAACACAGTGCAATCACAACCAGATGATTCTGGAATGATTCGTATCGATGAGAAGACACACCTTGGCGTGGCAGTAGCCACCGATGCCAATGCAAATTGGTCGTACTTGAATCCATATGAAGGTGCGAAGTTGGCACTTGCTGAAGCTTCACGCAATATTGCAACAGCGGGTGCAATTCCACTTGCAGTCACAAACTGCCTTAACTTTGGGTCCCCTGAGGATCCAGGTGTGATGTGGCAATTTGCCGAGACTGTGCGCGGTCTTGCTGATGGATGTCTTGAGATGGGTCTTCCTGTTACAGGTGGCAACGTTTCGTTCTATAACCAGACAGGTGATGTTGCAATCTTGCCGACACCTGTCATCGGAGTTCTTGGCGTCATCGATGATGTGCGCACTCGTACACCGATGAGTTTTGATCGTGCCGGACTTGAGTTGTATCTAATCGGTGCAAGTGATGAGAACTTATCTGGATCTGAGTGGGCGTACCTGCACGGGATGCGTGGGGGACAAGCGCCAACGGCTGATTTGCAGCGTGAAATGCGCCTTATCAAGCTCTTGGTTAAGGGTCGCACCGAGAAGATTTTTAGCGCAGCCCATGACTTAAGCCAAGGTGGACTTACCGCATCTCTTACCGAGATGGTCTTACGTCATAACGTTGGCGCAACGATTACTCTGGCAAATCCTGGGATGAATCTGCTTGTGGAAACTCCTGGTCGAGTTGTTGTTGCAGTTGAAGCATCAAAGGCTGCAGCGTTAAGGAGAGCAGCGGGAGATATTCCATTGACTTATCTGGGTACTACAGGTGGAGACGCTCTCGTCATCAACGATGTAAAGATTTCACTTGATGAGCTTCGCATTGCACATACATCTACCTTCCAGAAACTATTTGGATAAGTAATGCGCGATCCCATCATCCTCGAACAGGTCAAGGCATCTTTGGCAGAACTTGTTCGCCTCTCACCTGGACGAGCGATTGAGGTTCGGATCCCGCCATATGCAGCTGTGCAATGCGGGGATGGCCCAACCCACACGCGCGGCACTCCGCCGAATGTGATTGAGATGGATGCAGATACCTGGTTGGCTCTTGTGCAGGGCGAGAAAAATTGGGCAGATGCTCTTAGCGAAGGTTTAATTAACGCCTCCGGTGCGCGCGCCGATCTCTCTGCGCTCTTGCCCTTGCAGAATAGGATCTTCTCATGAGCCGCCGCCCCGATGGATTACTCAATCACAATTATCCCGGCGATGATAAAGGGCCACAAGATGCATGCGGTGTCTTTGGTGTCTGGGCTCCAGATGAAGAAGTTGCTAAGTTAACTTTCTACGGTCTCTATGCCTTGCAACATCGCGGAACAGAATCTGCTGGTATTGCAACTTCTGATGGGGATCGCATCGTTGTCTTCAAAGATATGGGCCTTGTCTCGCAAGTATTTACTGAATCAGATCTGGCAACACTTCCGGGAAATCTTGCTATCGGACACACGCGATATAGCACCACGGGGTCGAGCACGTGGGTCAATGCCCAGCCAACGTTGCGCCCAACTAAGTACGGCACACTGGCTTTAGCCCACAATGGCAACCTAACTAATACCGGCGATCTCGCCGAGATGGTGTCAAAGCTTGAACCACCCACCAAGAATGAGCGCGGTGCAACAACAGATACCGAAATCATGACAGCTCTGATTGGTCTACAACACGAGAACAATGTTGAGGCAAGCGCGCTAGCTGTCTTGCCGTTACTAGAAGGTGCCTTCTCACTCGTCTTTATGGATGAACGCACTTTATACGCTGCGCGCGATCGCCACGGTGTTCGCCCACTTGTCGTTGGAAAACTTGAGCGCGGCTGGGTTGTCGCATCCGAATCCGCAGCACTTGACATTGTTGGTGCCGCCTTTGTCCGCGAAGTTGAACCAGGTGAGTTCTTGATCATTAATGAAGATGGAATTCGTTCACAGATGTGGGCAGTTCCTGAACCTAAGGGTTGCATCTTTGAATATGTCTATCTTGCTCGACCAGATACATCGATTGCTGGACAGAGCGTGCATGCCACCCGAGTTCGCATCGGAAAGAAACTTGCCATCGAAGCACCAGCAAAAGCAGATCTCGTCATTCCTGTACCAGAATCTGGAACACCGGCCGCAATTGGATACGCCCAAGAATCTGGAATTCCTTACGGGTTGGGACTTGTAAAGAACTCTTACGTTGGTCGCACATTTATTCAGCCATCACAGACAATTAGGCAACTTGGTATTCGCTTGAAGCTCAATCCTTTGCGCGAAATCATCGAAGGCAAACGAATTGTTGTTGTCGATGACTCGATCGTGCGCGGAAATACTCAGCGCGCCATCGTTCGCATGTTGCGCGAGGCAGGTGCACTCGAAATTCACGTACGCATTTCAAGCCCACCTGTGAAGTGGCCATGTTTCTACGGCATCGACTTTGCAACTCGTGCAGAGTTGATCGCCAGCGGCCTCGAAGTTGAAGAGATCCGCAGATCAATCGGTGCGGATTCACTCGGATATGTAAGCGCAGAGGGCCTCATCGAAGCTACCCATATACCGGCCGAAAAGCTATGTACAGCATGCTTTACAGGCAAATATCCGATCGCTATCCCTACCGATCTTTCAGACGGTAAGTTGCGCCTTGAGATATTGGATCAAAACCCATGAGCACATATAAAGATGCAGGCGTAGATATCGATGCTGGCGATCGCGCCGTTGAATTAATGAAGGCATCGATTGCAAAGGCATCTCGTAAAGAGGTAGTCGGTGGCATAGGTGGATTTGCTGGTCTCTTTGATGCCAGCGCGATGAAGTCGATGCAGCAACCACTGCTTGCAACATCAACAGATGGCGTCGGCACAAAAACAGAGATTGCACGCAACCTCGGCAAGTACGACACTATCGGTGAAGATCTCGTTGCGATGGTTGTCGATGATTTAGTGGTCTGTGGCGCAGAACCTCTCTTTATGACAGATTACATCGCTGTCGGAAAAGTAATCCCAGAGCGCATCGCAGCAATTGTTTCCGGAATCGCGCACGGCTGTGAAAAAGCCGGCACCGCACTTGTGGGTGGGGAAACTGCAGAACACCCAGGCTTACTTGGCGAAGATGAATTTGATATTGCAGGAGCTGCAACTGGTGTTGTTGATGCACACCTACAACTTGGCGCTCATCGCGTGAAGTCAGGTGATCTATTAATCGCAATGCCAGCATCTGGTATTCACGCAAATGGATTCTCACTTGTTCGCCATATTCTTGCCACACACAACATTGATATCACCGCACACAACGCCGAATTTGGCTGCACTCTTGGCGAAGTTCTCCTCACGCCAACAGAGATTTACGCACTTGATTGTTTAGCGCTGATCGGAAGCCTTAAAGAAAACTTGCGCACCTTTTCACACATCACAGGTGGAGGACTTGCAGATAACACTGCTCGCGTTATTCCAGATGGCCTCACCGCCACCTACGATCGCTCGACCTGGTCACTTCCGCACGAGATGACATACCTCGCCCAGATCGCCAGCGTTCCGCAGGCAGATATGGAGCGCACCTGGAACGCCGGAATCGGCATGGTCGCCATCGTTGATCCAGCCGTAGCCGAGCTCACTATCGACTCATTGGCCGCCCGCGGCATGAAGGCCTGGGTGGCAGGTGAGGTCAAAGCCACCCCCGGCACGCGTGGATCTGCCGCTTTGGCCGGGAGCTACAAATCGCGCTAAAGTGCGCTCACGCAGATACATGTTATTGGTAAGGAGGCCGCCCCATGGGTAGAGGCCGTGCAAAAGCTAAACAGACAAAAGTAGCCCGCGATCTCAAGTACAACTCTCAGGAGATGGATCTTGATCGCCTCACCAAAGAACTTCATGGTGATGCGCCGACAACTGATAATCGTGAGGATGAGGATCCCTTCGCCGAAGGCAATTACATCCCTCGTGCGTAACTAGCGCGATCCGCAATGCTTCCAACACCTTACGTTGCATCACTGCGCGTATTTGAACCACTCGAAGCATTTGATCCCGTTGATCGACTTCGCTGGCAAGCACTTTCTGCTGATCACAATTCACGTGAAGAAGAACAACGACTTGCGTTAGAGCGTCTCATATTTCCACAGCCACCGAACGCGCGACCAGATGGTGCGCACATTCTCGATCTCGAAGGTGCTCGCTATATCTGTCCCTGGTCAACTGCAACTCGTTGTTGGGCTGCGCTAGAAAGTTTCAAAGGACAATTTCCGCCGCCGTTATCTCACTTCTTTGTCTCTCCTGCACTTGAAGAAGTAATTACTAGCGGAATGGATTTTGCGGACGAATTAGTTCCGCACACGTTAAGTGAGAGATGGGTAATTCCACCGCGATGGTTTTCGATATTTACACCTAATGAACGCGAAATCGGAAGTGATCAGAATGGTTCATTTTCCAGAGCGCGCACCACAATTGCGCTAGCAAAAGCTCGGACAATGAAAGCACACGAAACAGTTGTAGGTGCTTTTGGTGTTGGACCGGTCGAACAAGAGATTGAAAATCTTCTCGAATGGCTTGAAATTTTTCATCCCGAGTCACTCGTCGAACTTGATTACGGCGGTCTCGCCGGATATCTCTCAACCGCTCTGACCAATGAAGGCGAAGATGGACTTGTGGCAGATACATCGATTGAAGATGTTCTCCTTTCTCTCGACGGGCTAGCCGAAGGCGATGGCTCTATTGCTGGCCAGGGATATGAACGACTTGTGCGGCGTTGGCGTAGCGTGCAGG
>JGI12547J11936_1000372_pt1 | contig 11884 bp, 14 predicted proteins | sample LakEriepJuly2011_2_FD_11936 | JGI IMG/M metagenome (IMG submission 11936)
TCCGATAAGATCGGCGCGCTCATCGGCCCGGGCGGCAAGAACATCAAGCGCATCACGGAATACACCGGTTGCCAGCTCGACATCGATCAGGACGACTCCGGCTGGGTCACGATCTTCGCGACCGACGGCGAGTCCCTCGCCCGCGCGGTCAACGAGGTCAACCTCCTCTCGGCGCAGATTGAAATCAACAAGACGTATAAGGGCATCATCCGCTCGGTGAAGGAATTCGGCGCTTTCGTCGAATGCCTCCCCGGTCAGGAAGGCCTCGTGCACGTCTCCGAACTGGCCGACCACCGCGTCGAGCGCGTCGAGGACATCTGCAAGCTCGGCGACGAGATCATCGTCAAGTGCGTCGGCATCGACGACAAGGGCCGCGTGCGCCTCTCGCGCCGCGCCGCCATCGCCGAGAAGGAAGGTCGCGACTACGCTCCCGCCCCGAAGCCGATGGATCGCCCCCGCGGCGACCGTCCGGACCGTCGCTAAGCCCCGGTTGAACGAACAGACAAGGCCTCGGCTTACCCCGAGGCCTTTTTTGTGCCCGCTTACTTTGCGGGCTTATCAGCCGCTGTCACGCGTTCGAACCACGCCCGCGCGGTCTGGGTCGCATCGCCGTCGCGCAAGGGCCAACGGTCGTTGTGCGGATGCTTCACGAGCTCGTTCGGGAATTTTCCGAAGAGCGCCCCCATGTCGACCGTGAGATAAGTGACGCCGCTCGGCGCGAGCGCATCGATGAACCGCCGGGTCTGGGCACCGGCCTGGCTGACGAGCAGGGGCCGGCCCTGCAGCCGGCGCAGGCGCGCCGTGGCTTCCTCCCGGTAACGGGCGAGGGGCGAGCCCCAAGCGTGCCCTTGCCATTCTTTCATGCCGTCGAAGTGGTCGTGGGCCCAGAGGCCGCACCAGAGCTTGGCGACCTCGTCGTCGTGCAGGCCGAGGAAGGAGACCCCGATGGCACCGCGGGAGAACCCGCAAAGGACGACCTTCTTGGGGTCGCCGCCGAACTCCGCGCAGATTCGGGGAATGTTGGTCTTAGCGTAGCCGACGGTGGCGTCGACGTCGCCCCACCAGGTGATCTCGTTCTTCCGATGGTCCTTGGCGACGTAAGGTAAGACGACCCAGATGGCCCGGCCGCGCGCCAAGCCGTAGCCGAGGGCGGCGCCTTCGACTTCTCCGGTCGAGCCAGAGGTGGGAAAATAGTTACCCGTGTATTCGGCGATGACTGGCCAGCTCTTACCGCGGGCCTGCCAGTCCGGCGTCCAGTCATCGGGTAACGCGATCAGGTGATGCACCTTTGTGCCGGAGTATTCCGTCGCAATCACGGTGGCGCGCTTGCCGGGCTGCGGGCCCTGTTCCGTCAGTGGCGGAAGCGCGAGGTCAGCGGCGCTGAGCGACGTCGCCAAGGTCAGGAGCAGCAGGGCGAGGCGCATCGGGCGATCAGACCGGCTTGTTGTCGACGACCTGCGTGCGCGTCCAGAGATCGTGCCAGGCGCGCTTGTCGCGGCGGAAGAGGGGCACGTGGAAGTTCACGATGCCCAGCAGCATGAAGAAAGGGTTGGGCAAAGTGAAGAACGCGGCCTTCCAGGCCGACCGGAGCAGCGAGGCCAGGAAGCCGGGCGGCGCGGCCTCAGGGAGGCTAATCGTTCGCAGGTTGAAGATGCGTTTGCCGATGGTCCGGCCGGCGAGGAGCCATTCCTGCAAGGCCAGCGCAAGTAGCATCGTGACGAAGCTGACATTACCTTGGAAGGAATACCATGTCATGAAGGCCTGGAGGTCCGCCTCCTTCGGGTTGCGGGCCATTTCCAAGACCCGATCCAGGTCGCGCGGCGCGCCGGACTTGAAAGCCTCGACGTATTGGTCGCTGAACCGCTGCGACCAGGCATCGGCTCGTTGGCGGGCGGCGAGTTCTTCGGGTCCAGCCAGCATCCCAGCCAAGGCCCAGCCGAGGAACATCAACGGGATGACGTCTCCCAGACAGGCGAGCGTCCGCCACCAAAATCCCGCAGGCGGCGGCGGGATGGGGGGAGGGTTAGCCACGGGCTTGGGCGCGCTCGCAGGCATCGAGCGTGTTCTTCATCAGCATCGCGACGGTCATCGGGCCCACGCCGCCGGGGACGGGCGTGATGGCTTCGCAGAGAGGGGACACGGCGTCGAAGTCCACGTCGCCGACGATACGATAGCCGGTCTTCTTGGTGGCGTCCGGGACGCGGTTGATACCCACGTCGATGACGATGGCCCCTGGCTTGACCATGTCGGCGGTGATGAAGCGGGGTTTGCCGATCGCGGCGACGACGATGTCGGCCAGGCGGACGATGGCGGGTAGGTCCTTGGTGCGGGAATGGGCGATGGTCACGGTACAGTCGCAACCTTTGGCGAGGAGCAGGGCGGCGGCGGGCTTGCCGACGATGAGCGAGCGGCCGACGACGACGGCGTGCTTGCCGGCGGTCTCGACGCCGGAGCGGCGGAGGAGTTCGACGACGCCGGCGGGTGTGCAGGCGGCGAAGGCGCCGGGAACCTCTTGGACGAGGCGACCGATGCTTTGTGTGCCGAAGCCGTCGACATCCTTGTCGGGCGAGACGCGGTTGAAGACCTCGGTCTCAGGCAAGTGCTTGGGCAGCGGGGCTTGGATGAGGATGCCGTGCACCGAGGCGTCAGCGTTGAGGGCGTCGAGGTGGGCGAAGAGTTCGGCCTTGGTGACCGTCTCAGGGAAGAGTTGGAGCGAGGCCCTCATGCCGACCTCGGCGGCGGTCTTCTGCTTCTTGGTCACGTACGAGACCGAGGCGGGGTCGTCGCCGACGCGGACGAAGGCCACGTGGGGCACGACCGGGGTGAGCCTGCCCACGCGTTCCTTCACTTCGGCGAGGACCTGTTGGGCGATGGCGTTGCCGTCGATGAGGCGCATGGGCCTGATTAAGACGGACCCGCCGCCGAGGGCGAGAAAAGTCCTCCGGCGTCCGGCGGATGATTGTCTCGCCCTGCGCCGGCAAATACCTCAATCCCAAGGCGTGCCTTCCGAAGGACCCATGCGTATTCATAAGTTCCTCGCCCAGGCGGGGGTCTGCTCCCGTCGTGAGGCGGAGCGGCTGGTCGCCTCGGGGTCCGTGATGATCAACGGCAAGCTGGCCGTGACCGGTCAGCCGGTCGACCCGGCCGTGGACACGGTCATCTGTGAGGGGCAGCACATCAAGCCGCTGGGCCGCACGGTGGTGCTGATGATGAATAAGCCCCGCGGCTACCTCTGCACCAACGACGACTCGCACGGCGGCCAGACGGTCTTCGACATGGTCCCTCCTGAATATGGTAAACTGCGCCTGTTCTGCGTCGGTCGCCTCGACAAGGATTCCGAAGGCCTGCTCATCCTGACCAACGACGGAGAATTGGCCAACAAGGTCATGCACCCCTCGGGTGGCGTCATTAAGCGCTACGAGATCATCCTGAATCGTGATTACGATCCGACCCTCACGCCGCGGCTGCTCAAAGGGGCGGTCGAGGAAGGGGAGCACCTGCGCTTCAAGAAAGTCATTCGTCACCCGGACAACGCTGCCCACCTCGAGATTCATCTCGACCAGGGTCGTAAGCGCGAGATCCGCCGCCTCTTTGAAATCTTCGGCTTTCACGTGAAGACCCTCCGCCGCTTCCAGATTGGCGGCCTGGTTATCCGGAAGATGCCCTTGGGCGATTGTCGCCCACTTTCCCGCAAGGAAATCGACTCGATTTTTGAGAACTGAGCGGGGGCGTTGCATCTAGGGCTTGCACCCACGGTCTGGGGCTTTTTCCTAGGGGAGACCCCTTATTGCCGTGCACCCCTCACGCCTGCTCGCTCTTCTCCTCTGTCTCTGCTCTCTCTGGGCCGGACCGGAGACCAGTCTCAAACTCGTCTGGTCCGACGAGTTCAACGACAAGGAGATCGACAAGAAGAAGTGGAACATCGGCAACGCTGATGGCGTCCGGATTGTAGACGGGCAACTTTCCCTTGAGATTACGCCCGGCTCGAAGCCGATGTTCTGGCGCGGCTCCAGTGTCAATACGGACGGCAAGTACGAATCGAAATACGGGTATATCGAGGCTTCAATCCTGTTCATGCAGACGGGCGGTCATGGCGGTGGCTTCGGCATTGGTAACCGGGACCGTCGTCACCCTGCCGCGAGTATGGGTTTCAGCAATGGTGGCGGCGACTCGGTCGGTCTTGCCCTATGGATTGTCAACGAGGAGCGCGGTCGCACCCTCAGTCCGAAGGAGAACCCAGTTCCAAGAGACAAAAGCTACAGCCAGAAATTCCATAAGTTCGGCTTTCAGTGGAGTGCCGCCGACTACCGTTGGTATGTCGACGGCCGGCTGGTTTACACCTTGCGGACGCCGACCGTCCCCTCGACGCCGAAGCCGATGACCATACACTTCGACCATAGCCGGCTGGGGGAAGCCGGCCTGATGAAGAACTATAAGGACCCCAAGATGGGCCCGGAGCCCATGCGGATCGACTGGGTCAGGGTCTACCAGTAATCCGAGCAGGCTTGCGTCCCATAGGTTACTGGATTTACTCAATATAAGCCCCTTCCATGAAAGCCACCCCGCTTTTCTCCCTGCTGCTCGCCCTGACGTTGGGCGCCGCTCCTAACGCCGGCCTGAAGCCAGTCTGGGAGGATGATTTTAACGCCAAGGAACTCGACCCCAAGAAGTGGAGTGTCAACGGGTCCGCCCGCATCGTCGATGGTAAGCTGCAGCTGGAGGTCACTCCCAAGGAAAAGGCCGGTTTCTGGAACGGCAGTAACGCGAATACTTCCAAGCATTTCACCCACGGTCAGGGTTACTTCGAAGCCTCCATCCGCGCCGTTCAGAGCAAGAACCGCGGCTGGACCGTCTTCGGTATCCGTAATCAGGATATGTCCAAGGTGCCTTCCGCCTCGTTGCACCTAGTCTTCACCGGAGACGACCGCATCGACCCGACCCTGCACCTCGTCGAAGATGCTGGCCAGGAGCGCCTGAGCCCGAAGGACAGGGTCATTGCGATGGCTGGCGGGAAATCGTACAAGAAATTCCTGACCTACGGGCTGCAGTGGACCGCCACTTCCTACATCTGGTATGTCGAGGGTCGTCAGGTGCATAAGCTCTCTCGCCCGATTCCCAAGGAGCCGATGTACATCGAATTCTACCAGCACTTGCCCGAAGGCGGCCTGCTCAAGGATTTCATGAACCCAAAGCTCGGTCCCGAGCCGATGCAGATCGACTGGGTCAAGGTCTTCAAGATTCCGTGAGCCAAACCTCTTTATCCTTAAAACCCCATGAAACGATTCCTCAGCCTTCTCGCTCTGACGGCCTCCCTGAGTGCCGTCAACCCGGCTTCGAACATGAAGCTGGCTTTCTCCGACGAGTTTGACGGCCCGGCGCTTGATGCGGCCAAGTGGGGTACCATCGGCGAGCCTACCGCGATGAGCTTCGTCACCGTCGTTAAGTCCAAGGCGCTCCGTATCGCGCTCATCACGAAGGAGGATATGATTCAGTCCAACGGAATCAGCACGCGTGGAAAATTCGAGCAGAAGTTGGGCTATTTCGAAGCGTCCATCCGGATGAACAAAAATCTGGGGCATACCGGGCATATGTCGCTCCGCGGCCATGACGAGAAAGTGCCGCCTCACATCAATGCTCTTTGGGAGGGGCACGGTGATGATCACCTTACCCCCTGGGCCCGCTACACCGATGACGTCGGCCAGAAAGACCTCCGGTCTGACTCCTCCGGCAAGAAGATCCTCAAGGGCGGAGAGCCTTCCAAGAAGTTCAATACCTATGGTATCCTTTGGACGGAGAAAGCTTTCACTTGGTACGTCAACGGCAAGCAGTTTCATAAGGTCGAACGTACGCCCATCACCCAGCCCATGAGCCTGCAATTCACCCACCGCATCGGGGAGTGGGAACGCCCGAAACTCGTGCTTAAGGAGCTGCCGGACGACGTCGATATTGACTGGGTCAAGATTTGGAAATGAATCCCATGCGCCTGCTCGCCTTACTCTGTCTGGTCACTTCGGCTTTTGCTCTCGACCCCACCATCGGTAAGAAGCTCGTCTTCTCAGATGACTTCAACTCCGGTAAGATTGATGACACGAAGTGGATGGTGATCGGCGGCGGCGACCTCTTCACGTTCGTCAAGGCCGGTAAGGAGAATGTCCTGCGGATTGGTCTCAAGATGGGGCCTGATATGATTCAGTCCAACTCCGTCAGCACGCGGGGCAAGTTCAGTCAGCAGTATGGTTATTTTGAGGCTTCGATGCGCATGAACGCCTCCGACGGTCATACGGGAATTTTTCGCATCGCCTCCGACGATGAGAAGGCCGCACCGAGCATCATCGTCGCTTTCCATGCAACGGGCAAGGAGCGTGTCAACCCCTGGGCCCGTGCCTCGCTCGAATCCGGCCAGCAGGACTTCCGGCCGGACAAGCCGCTGCCGCCGATGAAATCCGGCGATCTCTCCAAGAAGTTCCACACCTACGGCATCCTCTGGAGCGAGCGGACCTTCACGTGGGTCATCGATGGTAAAATCGTCCATAAGCTGGATCGCAAGGAGTTCGTCCGACCGATGAACATCACGCTCACGCATCGCATCTTGGAAGAGAATCGGCCGAATCTCAACGTGAAGACCCTGCCCGACGACGTCGACATCGACTGGGTGAAGGTCTGGAAGTAGGCCTGCGTTCAAAAGAGGTTTGCATCAGCGTCCCGCTCGGCATCCTGCGGGGTACTTTCATGTCCGCTCCCTACGACAAGAACCATCCTTTCCCGGCTCGCCTCGTCGACCGGCGTCGCCTGAGCTCTCCAGCCAGCCAGAAGGATACCCAGCATTACTCGGTCTCCCTCGCCGGCAGTGGCCTGACCTACAAGTGCGGGGATAGCCTCGGCGTTTTCCCGACCAATAACCCTAAGGCGGTCGTTGCCTTGCTCCAGGCCGCCGGCTTCACGGGCGAGGAGCAGGTGACCATCCCGAAGGACCTGGCCCCGATTGCCCTCCGGCAGGCTCTGTCATCTCGGCTGGCCCTCAACGGCCCGACCTACAAGTTCGCCCAGCTTCTGCATGACCGTGCGACCGATGCCGCCGACCAGGCCCGCCTCGCTGCCGCCATCGGCGAAGCCGACCCAGAAAAGAAGAAGGCCTGGATGGAACAGCGCGAATTCCTCGACCTCTTCCTGGAGCATCCTTCCGCCCGTCCGTCCGCCCAGGAAGTCATCGAACTGATGCGTAAACTGATGCCACGCCTGTACTCGATCTCCTCCGCTCCCTCGAAGTACCCGCAGGAAATCCACCTCACGGTGGCCGTCGTCCGCTACGAGACCAATGGTCGTCCGCGCGAAGGCGTCTGCTCCAGTTACCTCGCCGATCGCGCCCGGATGAACGAGCCGGACCTCCCCGTTTTCGTCGCCGACTCGCACTTCGGTCTCCCGGCCGACGACAATATTCCTGTCATCATGGTCGGCCCTGGTACCGGCGTCGCGCCTTTCCGTAGCTTCGTCATGGACCGCGCCACCCGGGGCGCCAAGGGTCCGAACTGGCTCTTCTTCGGCGAGCAGCGCAAGGACCACGATTTCCTCTACGCCGACGAATGGGCTGAGTATCAGCAGTCTGGGGTGCTCACGCGCCTCGACACCGCTTTCTCCCGCGACCAGGCCGCCAAGGTCTACGTCCAGGACCGCATGCGCGAGCACGCCGCCGAGCTCTGGAAGTGGATCCAGCAGGGCGCTTATTTCTACGTCTGCGGCGACGCCAAGCGCATGGCTAAGGACGTCGACGCCGCGCTCCACGCCATCGTAGCCGAGCAGGGTGGCCTGACGCCTGAGGCCGCCGTGGACTGGGTGAAGCAGTTCAAGAAGGACGGCCGCTACCAGCGCGACATCTACTGAGCGCGAGGGCGGGGCCGGGCGCTGTCGGCGGGGCATTAGCCACTTGCCACCGGAGGGGTTTGCTTCCAGAAAAAACCCGATGCATCTCACGCACCATCCCCGCGTCGCCCTCGTCACTGGAGCCGGCCGCGGTATCGGCAAGGCCATTGCGGAACGGCTCGCCGCCCATGGTCACACCATGCTCTGCGTCTCGAAGTCCGACACCTGCGTGCAGGTCGCCAATGACATCCTCGCCAAGGGCCAGAAGGCCAAGGCCTATCAGGTCGACGTCTCTGACGCCGCCGCGGTCGCCCAGGCCTGCGAGCAAATCAACGCCGAATTTGGCGCCGTCGAAATCCTCGTCAACAACGCCGGCATCACCCGCGATAAGCTGGTCATGGCGATGTCGGAGCAAGATTGGAACGACGTGATCTCCACCAATCTTTCCTCGGCGTTCTATTGGACGAAGGGCCTCGTGCGTCCGATGACCAAGAAGCGCTGGGGTCGCATCATCAGCATTTCTTCCGTCACCGGCGTGCAGGGCAATGCCGGCCAGGCCAACTACGCCGCCGCCAAGGCCGGCCTTCATGGCCTCACGATGACGCTCGCGCGTGAACTCTCCGGCCGTACGATCACTGCGAACGCCGTCGCCCCCGGGTTCATCACCACCGACATGACCGGTGAGCTCTCTGACGAGGTGAAGCAGAAGATCCTCGGGGTCATTCCTCTGGGCCGGTTCGGCACGGTCACCGACATTGCTGCCATGGTCGACTATCTCGCCTCGGAAGAGGGGGGTTATATCACTGGACAGGTCTTTTCGGTTGACGGAGGTATGGCTATCTGACACCCCAAATCCTGCTAAAACACCCTTTATTATGCCCGAAAACATCGAACAACGCGTCAAGGACATCATCGTCAAACAACTCTCCGTCACCCCCGAGCAGCTTACCCCTGGTGCCACGTTTCAAGGCGACCTGAAGGCTGACTCGCTTGACCTCGTCGAAATCATCATGGCCTTCGAAGATGAGTTCGGCCTGACGATTCCGGAAGATAAGGCCGCCGGTATCAAGACCCTTGGTGATGCCATCGAGCACATCAAGGCCCACGCCACTAAGTAAGTCGTTCGGGCTTCTCGCGTAGGCCCGCCCCCTTTGAGCTCCGACCGCAAATCTCGCCGCGTAGTCGTCACCGGCATCGGCTCCGTGACGGCCCTCGGTCACGATAACGCGACTTTCTGGGACGCCCTCATCAAGGGTCGTTCCGGGATTTCCCGTGTCACCCGCTTCGACCCCACGGACTTTCCGTCCAAGGTTGGCGCTGAAGTTCGTGATTTCGATCCGGCCAAGTTCATGGACGCCAAGGAGGCCAAGCGTAACGATCGCTACACACAGTATGCCGTTGCCGCCTCTCGCCTGGCCATCCAGGACGCCGGCGTCGACGTCACCAAGGTGGATTCCGACCGCTTCGGTGTGATCATCGGTTCGGGCATCGGCGGCATGGAGACCATCGAGAACCAGGCCCGCATCCTCATTGAGCGTGGTCCCTCGCGCGTCTCTCCTTTCACCATCCCCTCGCTCATCGCCAACATCGCCTCCGGCGTCGTGGCCATCGAGTTCCAGGCCAAGTCCGTCAACTTCGGCGTCGTCTCGGCCTGCGCCTCCGGCTCCCACGCGCTCGGCGAAGCCCTCCGCCATATCCGCGATGGCCACGCCGACATCATGCTGTCCGGCGGCTCCGAAGCGGCGATCACGCGTCTCGGCTACGCCGGCTTCTGCAACATGAAGGCGATGTCGACCGACTTCAACGACACGCCCGAGAAGGCCTCCCGTCCGTTCGACAAGCTCCGCGACGGCTTCGTGATGGGTGAAGGCTCCGGCGTCTTGGTCATCGAGTCACTCGAGCACGCCCAAGCCCGCGGCGCCCGCATCTATTGCGAGCTCGCCGGTTATGGCGCCACCTGCGACGCGTATCATATCACCGGTCAGGACCAGGAAGGGAAGGGCCTCGCGCTTTGCCTCAATCGCGCTCTCGCCGAGGCCGGTATCGAGAAGTCCGAAGTGGGCTACATCAACGCTCACGGCACTTCGACCCCGATCAACGATCGCTGCGAGACCCTCGCGATTAAGCGTACGTTCGGTGATCTCGCCCCTAAGATTTCCATCTCTTCGACCAAATCCATGACCGGCCACCTTCTGGGCGCCGCCGGTGGCGTCGAGGCGGCGGCGTGCGTGATGGCCATCCACACGGGCATGATCCCGCCGACCATCAATTACGAGAACCCGGACCCCGATTGCGACCTCGACTACACGCCGAACGTCGCCAAGGCCCGCAAGGTGGACGTGGCGATCTCGAACAACCTCGGCTTTGGCGGACACAACGCCTCGCTGATCTTCAAGCGTCTCTGAGGTTTCGGTGGTCTGCAGTGCAACCTTTTGCCTCGCGATGGGGTATAAGGGAAATAGAACTATGCCGTCCCCCATGGCTCCCCGTCTCCTCCTGCTTACGCTCGGCGTCCTGACGTCCCTCGGCCTGTCCGCCCAGACTCCGGCCCCGACCGCACCTCCACCCACCGTCACGGTGCGCGGTTCGGTCTCGTACCTCGATCCGAAGACAGGGAAGTCGGATACTATGAGCTTCCCGACTGTCACGGTCATCTCCGGCTCCGAAGCCCGTGTCTCCGTGGCGGGTCGCCCTGATCCCAAGGACCCGAGGGGTAAGCCGGAGGCCTCGATGGATTTGGTCATCACCCCGACGGTCCAACCCGATGGGATGATCAGCATCTCCGCCCGCGTCTCGATCAGCCATAAGGCGGAAGTGGTCGATCCCAAGGCCGCCAAACGCGAAAGCAAGCGGGACGCCAAGGCACATGACGGCACGTTGGTCTTTTACTCGGTGCTCGCGAAGGAGCGCCTCTTTTCCATCCAGGATAGCCGCAACGCTCGACGCTGGTATAAACTGGGTGCGGTCATCGAAGGGTGGAAACTGGAGGCCTTTGACGTCGGGACGAACATCTTGACGGTCTCGCAAGGGCCCACGCAGCAGGAGCTGCAACTCTACAAGTCCTCGGTCGAGGCCTCGGCCAGCGAGCTCAGTACGGTCGTGACTGTCCGGCCAGGTGAGACCGGCAGAGTCCCTGGCGTCGGCGGCCTCGAACTTTCCGTGAGCGGTACGGTCTCCGCCACGCCGGTCGCCCGTTAAGCCATGCTTCGCCTGCTGCTGCTTGTCCTGTCGGCCACTACGACCTACGCGGCTGATGAGGCGGTGCCGACGCACCTGAAGGTGAAAGCCACTTTTACCCGCCTCGATAAGGACGGTAAGTCGGAAGTCTATGCTGAGCCCACGGTGATCACCGTCGATGGCAAGCAGACGACGATTCGCGTTGGTTCGGCTGAGGAGGGTGTGGTCTTCACGGTCACCCCGAAGGTTAATAAGGACGGCACGCTCACCCTTGATGCCGATGTGGAAACCCGCGAAACACCGCCCGCCGCACCCGCCGCTCCCGCGACCAAAGGAACGGTGCCGGCTCCGCGCGCCAAGAGCAACCTGCCTTTCTTCCATGGCGTGCTGACGAAGGATAAGCTATTCTCGATCGAAGACGCCGCGGGCAAGCGCCAGTGGGTCCCGCTCGGCCGTCGCATCGATGGCTGGACGCTGAAATCTTATGATGAGAAGCGTGAAGCATTGACGCTGAGCCGCCTGGGTCAGTCCGTGGAATTAGTCCTACACAAAGGGGTCATCCTAGATGCGCCCACTCCGCAGGTTGCTGTTTCCCGGGCCAACACGACGATCACCGTCAAGCCGGGCGCCAAGACGCTGATCGGCGGTTCGAACGGCCGCACGATCTCGCTCGAGGCCGAAATCCTCGACGTGACGAAGTGACGGCTTAGGCCACGTCCAAGTGGCCGACCTTCACGAGAATCGTCGCACCTTCCGGTCCGGTGAAGGGGCGATGGTTACTCATGTGCGGGCTACGAATCCAGGTGCCGGCGGGGTAGCTGCCGTGCTCGTCGCGGAAGGTGCCCTCGAG
>JGI12547J11936_1000375_pt1 | contig 11844 bp, 12 predicted proteins | sample LakEriepJuly2011_2_FD_11936 | JGI IMG/M metagenome (IMG submission 11936)
GTGAATTAAAATTTGTCTTAGGAATCTAATGCAATTGACTCTTTTCCAGCCAATCCAAATCTACCATCACAACTCCAAAACCTCTACCCTTATACAAGGCCATATCGCTTCCTGTTTCTTCTATTTCAAAACTAATTAAAGATTGATAACGTGATAAAACCTCAACGTTAGGAATATGTGCGCCGACATCAATTGTATAGGTATCAGATACAAGAAATTTAGCTGGCAAGCAAATTTCAGCCATATAAGAACCTTCTTTGATTTCACCCTCTAATGATGAAGAGCGATTTACACTAAAAATTGCTATACCTCCAGAGTTGTAAATCCTAATAGTTAACTCTAATCCCTTAACAAGTTTAAATACAAAATACTCTAAACGAATTTTAATTGGCTCTTTAACATCAAATACAGAAGTACATTTATCTTCTACGTTTAACAATGTAATTCGCTTAAAGTGAAACCGGGGATCTTGATTATTAGGTTCTAAGGTGACATCTCCTGATAATTCAGAACCATGAATTAAATATTTGCTAGTTATCCAATCAGCATTTCCTTCTTGATGAACTTTACCATTTATTAACCATACTGCACGTTGACACAGCGTGGTTACTGTAGCCATCTGATGACTAACAAATATAACCGTTCTTCCCTCTTTCCCCACATCCTCCATCTTGCCCAAACACTTCTTCTGAAATGCTGCATCCCCCACCGCCAAAACCTCATCCACAATCAAAATTTCCGGTTCTAAATGTGCCGCCACCGCAAACGCCAACCGCACATACATCCCCGAAGAATAACGCTTGACAGGCGTATCCAAAAACTTCTCCACCTCCGCAAAAGCCACAATTTCATCAAACTTCCGCTTAATCTCCTCCTTACCCATACCCAAAATAGCACCATTGAGAAATATATTCTCTCTCCCTGTCAACTCTGGATGAAACCCTGTTCCTACCTCCAATAAACTGGCAACCCTACCCTTAATTTTAATACTCCCTTTTGTCGGTTCTGTAATTCGGCTTAAAATCTTCAATAGTGTTGATTTTCCCGCCCCATTGCGGCCAATAATCCCAACTCTATCACCTTGTTTAATATCAAAGGATACATCCTTTAAAGCCCAAAATTCTTCAAAAGCTGGATTTCCAACCTTCTCTTTAGGATTAATTAAACTACCAATAGATTTAACTTTATTAGTAATCACATCTCGCAGTGCTGTGTAGCGTTCCTGCTGCTGATGGCCAATAATATATTTTTTGCCCAGGTTTTCAACGCGAATAACTGTATCTGACATAAGTATTAATTTATCAATTTGAAAATTATTGATTTGACGTATGGATTTATCTGATACATGATTGATTAGCTCACTACATAGCTTTTTCAAAATCATCTGTAGTGTTACACAAGAATTCAGGATTTAATATTTCTTGTATATCATAAGGACAAATTTCTGAAAACGTACTTAATACTAAACCTGTTTCTGCTGATGCTTCTCTTCTCGCATTTCGATAAGCTTTGGGTAAAATATCAGGAATATATTGTTTTAAACTTGGTTTTTCATTGAGTAAATCTTGTAAATCATCTCTTTGGTTGGCAATAGTGGTAAACCAACTAATAGAACGTTTAGAAGATTGGTATTGCCATTTTAGCAAATGAGTTGATAAAATTATTAGCCGATTTTTCAACTCATTTTTTTCACTAATGCCCATACTATCTAACTCTTCTGCCAAGTTCTCCCAATCCAAAGCTGTGATATCTCGACTAGCTAAGGCTAATTTTTGTTGAGTTAACCAATCCATGAAATCTGTTTCGTAGAGAGGTGATTTAGACATAAAATTAGTAGTGATTACCTTTGTACCGGACAATTTTTCAATCCTATTGATCATTAGGTAAGCTGATACCTTGTTCCAATAACAATTGTCGTAATTTAGCTACTTCTAATTCAGCAGAGTCTGCCCGTTGTTTTTCCTGTTCTGCCCGCTGCTTTTCCTGTTCTGCCCGCTGTTTTTCCTGTTCAGCCCGTTGTTTTTCTTGTTCAGCCCGTTGTTTTTCTCGTTCTTCTGGCATAGGCAACCAATTATTCTCTTTATCATACCAACGTAACCACTGTCTAGTTAGTCCTTGATATTCTCCCTCCCATAATCCTAAACCCAATTCAGCTTCTTCTAGCCATACTCCTAATCCATTAATAGAGATAGGTTGATAACGGTTCATTACTAAACCAAAACAGTGAAACTCGTTAGTATAACGGTTATAGGCAAAATAATAGGGGATTCTGAGAATTTGCTCGTATACTGTCCATTTATTAGGAGGTTGATTAACTTCCCGTAAATTTATATTTCTCCCTAAGTCTTCGTTTTCTGTTCCTGGAGATATTAGTTCTATTACCACAAAGGGATATGTTCCTTCATACCAAGTAACATAACTTAATCTTAGTTCTGTTTGTTCATAAAAACGGGATACTCCTAATACCGCAAACCAATCAGGGCGTTTGTACCATTGTGTATGCTTGCTGTCATAGTATAAATTTAAGTCACTACCTGTAAATACATTATCTTCTGCGTAGGAAGGCGGACTAAAGGTACTACGCAATAACTCTGGTTGTAAAAGATGAAATTCGTCTGGCAAACCTGGCTCCTCTGGATCTTCGCTAGGTAAATCATACATCGTTGGCAGTGTTTGTTGAGGAGGTAATGGCTCATAGCTGGGTTTGCTATATACATCGCTTTGATACATTGTTAATTATCTCCTGTATTTAATCGCTGTTGCCAAGATTCAACTATAGATTGATTATCACCTACTTAACCATGAAATCTCTCTTGTGAAAATAACTTTTCCATTCTAGCAAATGATCTTAAATAACATCTGCAAACGTTCGTTCCATCTTCCGAAAATACCAAATTCCACTCACTAATAGTAAAACAACTAGAGCCATAGAGAGAATAAAACCTGGTAAATATAACTGGGAGTTACCGCCCAAAATTGCCCATCTAAAACCATCAATTACTCCCACCATTGGATTTAAGGAGTAGAGAAACCGCCACTTTTCAGGAACAATAGTGCTACTAAATCCTACGGGTGAGATATATAAACCAAACTGGACAATAAATGGGACAAGAAACCGGAAATCTCGATACTGCACATTTAAGGAAGCCAACCATAATCCTGCACCCATTGAAGCAGCAAAGGCCACACCAATAAATAATGGTAAGGTTAAAATTCGCCAAGTGGGAACAAAGTTATACCATGCCATTAAAGCCAATAAAATTATCCCGGAAATCATAAAATCCACAAAGCTAACTACTACCGCGCTAGTAGGTACTACCAATCTGGGAAAATAGACTTTTGATAGTAAATTGGCATTACCAATTAAACTATTACTACACTCTGAGAGGGAATTGGAAAAGAACTGCCAAGGTAACATGGCGGAAAATACGAGAATTGGATAGGGCGCACCTTCAGAAGGTAATTTTGCCAATTGTCCAAATACTACTGTAAATACTACCATTGTCAAAAAAGGGCGAATTAGCGCCCAAACAATCCCAATGGCTGTTTGTTTATATCTAACTAAAATATCTCGCCAAGCTAGGAAGTAAAATAGTTCTCTATATCGCCATAAATCTTGCCAGTATTGCTTTTCTGTCCGCCCTGCTTCAATTATTAGTTCTGGTGGAGAAGTGGTTTCTTTCATGACTCTGATCTAGCTAACCTCATATTTACCATCATTTTCACGACATCTTGTATTTTATAAGAACATAGGCTGAAAACCCCGGAATTAACTCGTAGTCTTCTGTTTTTCAATAGCAGTTAGGTTGTTCTAATTTCTTTCAAAAACTAGATTTGTTTCCGATTGGACTCTGACTTAATTAGACTCACAAATACACTAATAATTTTTTCTGGTTGATTTATATAATACTCATCTAAATCAACTACCACTAGATTACCAGTTAATTGCAAGAACACCCATTGATTGCCATTGGTAACACAACCATAAATATTTTCAACATTATTTCCCTCTGATTGATTTAATTGAGCAGCAGCAATCATTTCTGCAATACATTGAGCGAATCCTTGTTTAAGATTATCATTTTTCGCCTCCACCAAAGCAATCACAGGAGATGTTACATATAACTGTTGAGATGATAGACCGATTAAGAAATCGCAAAATCCATTTAAACCTTGCTCAATATTAACATTAAAATCAATTCCTGAGAATAAACTAATTTTATTATCTAATAATCTTCTTACTTCAATTAAAACAGGGGCAATAATCATTTCTGATTTGGCTTTCTCTGTACTAATTGCTTGAGCTAAGGGAATATTATTTTGTAAGTATTTGATAAAAAAAGCATCAACTGTTAACTGGTCGAAAGCAGTGAAAACATTTGTTCTTTCTTCAATATTAATGCCAAATATTTTAGTGATTCTCTCTAGAGTAAAGTCACTATAAGCCATTTCTTATAACCTTAATTTTGCTTAATGTTTTGGCTGAGTTTATAAACGATGTTTGATTTCAATCTCAGCGATATTTCACTTAACTATTTTAGCAAAAGTTCCCGACTGGATGAGATTTTTTTCATAATTCTGACCTCGCGTCTACCATCATTTTCACCACATCCTGCATTTTATATCTAGCTTCCCACCCTAGCTGTTGTTTCGCTTTAGTTGGATTACCTCTACCCATGGACAAATCTGTAGGTCTAAACAGGCTACTATCAACTACTACATGATCATGCCAATCTAAATTTACAGATACAAATGCTGCGGCGACAAAATCTTCCAGGGAAGTGCTTTCTCCCGTTGCAATTACATAATCATCTGGCTGTGATTGTTGCAACATTAAATACATTGCTTCCACATATTCTTGCGCCCAACCCCAGTCCCGCTGAATTGACATATTACCTAAATATAATTTTTCCTTACTACCTTGGGCAATCCGACAGGCAGTAGCAATAATTTTTTGAGTGACAAATCTTTCTGGACGCAGGGGAGATTCATGATTAAATAAAATGCCAGAACAGGCAAATAATCCGTAAGCTTCTCGGTAGTTAGCTACTTCCCAAAAAGCAGCGGCTTTGGCTACAGCATAAGGACTCCTAGGACGGAATGGAGTATTTTCTGCTGCTGCTGCTACATTGCCAGTATCACCAAAGCATTCACTCGAACCTGCATTATAAAGTTTAATGGTCGCGCCTAAAAACCGAATGGCTTCTAATAAATTTAGTGTGCCTGTAGCTATGCTTTCTAATGTTTCTACAGGTTGTCCAAAAGATAAACCGACGGAAGTTTGTCCTGCCAAATTATAGACTTCATCTGGTTGGATTTTTGTCAGTACCTGTAAGACGCTACGGAAGTCAGTTAAGGACATTGACTCCAGCTTTACTTGGTCTTTAATTCCTAAGTGGACTAAATTCTGGAAAGGGGAGATTTGGGCATCTCTGGAAGTTCCACAGACTGTGTAGCCTTGTTTTAGCAGTAATTCTGCTAAATATGCGCCGTCTTGTCCAGATACTCCACAAATGAGAGCTTTTTTCATATCAATATCAATTCATTACCCAGAAGTCTTTAACACTGTTACCTCCAAGCATCCGAGATTGTCTGTAGGTAAATTCTCCCACAGAAGGATTCCGATGGGGATGAATGACACCTGTTGCTTGTTGCCAAAGTTCGGCTGGGGCAAGAGATATCTCATACTTAGATCCATGCTTATGCACATGATACCATTTTGTTTCTTGGCACTCTTCGCACCAAAAAGCCTCTAACCACTCACCAGTTAAAGAAACTGTAGTTTTATTGGCGACTAAAATCATCGCTTCTCGACGAGGAATACCCCGCTCTTGTAGTTGTCCGGCTTGTTCGGCAAATAGTCCGTATTTTTGGCTAACACTATCTATATAGCAGCTATGTATGGGACAATGGATAGCCCTGCGTTGGGAACGTTTCCGATTTCGCTCACACCTTTTCTGCACTTTGGCCTCCTGATCACTAACTAAACAATAGATCGTAAGAAGGTTGCATGGGAGGGACTGAGATCAAAAAGACCATCAAAGCCCAACTCCTGATTCAACATCGTCTGAGGTATTAAATTTTGTTAACTGAGTTGTCTTAAATTTACTGAATTTGTTCACACACTGACGTTGATAACGCTGGAGTGACATTTCAAATTATAGATTGTTCTAACACATTGATGTATTGTTTAGCGATGATTTCTGGCGTAAAGTTTGACTGCAAATATTCGCGGGAGGCATTACCCATTTTTTCTGCAAGTTGGCGATCGCTGTTTAAGTTGAGAATAAACTTAGATAGACTATCACTGTCTCCATTGTCAATGCTAATACCAAACTCACCATCTGCTATTAGCTGTCGCAAGTAGGAATTTTTTGGACAAATAGCTGCTATGGGTCTTCCCGCAGCTAAAGCTGGATAGAGTTTGCTAGGAGCAACTAAACTTTCTAAACCTGCTTCTACACTGACTAAGGACAAATCACAAGCTGTCAGGGAATAAGGTAGCACACTTTTGTCTTGATAGGGGAGAAAGAGAAAGTTTTTTAATCCCAAACGAGTCACATCTTGAATAAAGCTTTCACGTTTCGGTCCACCACCAATACAAACGAATTGAATCGGTTCATCTTGTAATTTTTGAGCAGTTGCCAAAATTGTATCCGTATCATGACAACGACCCATATTACCAGAATAAAGAATTGTAAATTTGGTGTCCAAATTATGTTGTTTGGCAAACCAGTTTTTTTCTTTGGCAATGGGGAAAATTAACTCAGAATCGCCCCAACTGTGAATCACAGAAACCTTATCAGCTACCTCTGGACAGATTGCTATGACTCTCTCTTTCATAGCAGGACTTAGAACAATAATCCCTTTAGATTTTTGCCAAATCTGGCGGTTGACTGCCCACCAAAACTTAGCTAACCAGTGCTTTTTGGAAACTACTCCTAAAGCGATCGCAATATCCGGATATAGATCATAAATTAGGCATATGTAGGGAAATTTTAATAACAAATGAGCGGAATATCCGGCTATTGATAAAAAAGGAGGTGCTGAAGTTAATAGAAATACATCATTTTTGCGAGCATTCTTGATAATATGGAGAAAAGTCCGCAATGTAAATAAAACACCATTTACAGCCTTCCCCCGAATCCTCTTAGACCAAAGCTGAGTAGATCGGGATCTTTGGACGCGAATGTTGCCTAATTGCTCTAAGGATGGGGCTTTAGCAGTAGTAAAAGCGTACCCTGGTTGTCCAGTGAATACTCTAATCATGATTCCTTGTTTCTCAAGCTGTTTGACTAGTTCTTCAATCAACTGTCCGGTTGCAGCATAGTCTGGAGGAAAAAACTCGGTGATTACAGACAAAGTGGTTAGTTTATGATGTGAAGTATCACTAACTTCAGAAGGGAGAACGGCCTCAATTGAATCTAAAGGAGATATTATAGAACTCTTATGATTTGACATTGTTTTAGTTGTAAGAGCAGATATCTGATCACCATTTAACTCTGTATGAGTTTTTGTTAAATATTGATTTCCGTTGATGCGCCCATAAGAATTTGAGTTTTTCGGACTTTCATTTAGTGCCATTCCTGATTATAAGTCCATTAAAAAATTTATAACGAAACAAACCAAACTACTAATTACAGCACTTCCTGGTGTTATGAGTTACATATCTACTGGGCAATACTCGTACTAAGCTTGTCCTTAGCGCAGCGTGGCGTTAGCCATAGTATGCCCGCACTACAAGAGTTTCATGATTCAACTTTGTACCTCATTAAGATCGGAAACCGCCGTAATCATAATGACTCTCTGAGTCAGAAATTTTTCTTTATAACCATAGCCTGTTCATTAGCTATTGTCAAGCATTATCTAGACCAAACTATCACGAAGTGTAAATATTGAGTCGCAAAAAACCAGTATACAATAGACATCTAAATCGTAAGTAAGGCATCACTAAAAATAGGGAAAAAGACTGGTAACCGCTCAATAATTCGGGGTAAATCGTTCAATGACAAGCCTCAAATGGCGTAAAATCGTTCCCGAATAGGTAGTCCGCCCCCATTTATTGAGCAGATACAAGGACTGTATAATCTGCTTTTTTAATTTTTAATTCCGCCCTGCGGTACTAGTATATCACAGCGTAAATAAAGCAACCATATTCAATCGCCAAAAGCCTACTGTATATTAGTTTTGACTTTTGACTTTTGACTTTTGACTTCCGCCCTGCGGTACTAGCCTTTTTTGCAACTGTCGCCGCAGATTATCCAAAGCTGCATTTGCACTCACATAACGAATTAAAGACCGTCCCCGAATTGTTCCGAAGCGATGTTCAAAACTGATTACTTCGTTGCCAGGACCAGCTAAACCAATATAGACTAAACCCACTGGTTTGGTTTGGGTTCCCCCGGTCGGTCCAGCAATGCCTGTAATACTTAATCCCCAAGTAGTTGAGAGCCGATTTTTAACACCAATAGCCATTTGTTCAGCTACTGTCGCACTCACTGCGCCAAATTCCTCTAAATCCTCTGGGTTGACCCCTAATAGTCCAATTTTTACGGAATTGGCGTAGGAAATTACTCCACCCCAAAAGTAATCAGAACTACCGGAAGTTTCTGTTAACATTTGCCCCAGTCCCCCACCGGTGCAAGATTCAGCGACAGATAGGGTTTCTCCCGCAGACTTTAATAAATTACCAACAACAGCAGCGAGGGTGTCATTATCAATGCCGTAATAATCTAAGCCAGCAATTTCTATGAGTTGTTTTTCAATGGGTGTAATTAAAGCTTCTGCGGTTGTTGCGTCTGTAGCTTTGGCGGAAATTCGCAGTCTGACCTCTCCCTTGCCCGCATAGGGGGCTACTGTGGGGTTAGTTAAGTCAAAATAAGGGGCTACTTTTTCGGCTAATGCTGATTCTCCAATTCCCCAAAATCTTAAACTACGACTATAAATAATTTCCTTTCCCCAACCTTGACTTTTCAGAAAAGGTACGGCGGTTTCTGTCCACATTCGATACATTTCGCTGGGAACACCAGGGAAGGTAAAAATAGTTAATCCTGGACGAGGTTGCCAAATAATACCCGGTGCTGTTCCTGTGGGGTTGGGTAAAATTTCTGCACCTTGGGGAATTAAGGCTTGTTTGCGATTATTGGCAGACATTACTCGTCCCCGTTGGGCAAATTTTTCGGTTATATCTTCGATAATATCGGCTCGTTCTATTAAAGGTACGCCAAAAAAATCAGCGATAGTTTCGCAGGTGAGATCATCGGGTGTGGGGCCTAAACCACCGGTAAAAATGAGAATTTGTACTCTGGAAGCGGCGATTTCGATCACTTCTTTGAGTCTGTCTGGATTATCCCCGACGACGGTTTGATAGTAGTGAGGAATGCCTAACTGTGCTAACTGCTGGGCAAGATATTGGGCATTGCTGTTGAGGATATCTCCTAGCAGCATTTCTGTACCAACGCAAATAATTTCTGCACTCATGGGATTAGGAAGGAATTGGGAAGAGGAATTTGGGAGGAACTGGTGATATTAAATACTTGGTTAAATATAGGACTAATATTTGATTTTGACAATCAGGTATTTCCATATCTATATCTATCACGCTTTTTTCCCTGTTAACTATTTTTGTACATAAATTCAACAAACATTATAAAATTAAAGATGGCGGTTTTAACACGATATTTTCAAAGTATAAACTATGAATATTTGGGTAAATGAACAAATTGATCCTTCTGGGCTGATTCACGCCTGTATTGCCTCTTGTGATGAATCTCAGGCTAAAGATTGTCATGAGTCGTTTAAGACTAATCTCACAAACTCTCAAAAGGCAGAGGGCTGGATTGCCAAATTAAGGATAGTTAGATCTTGGGATGATGTGCCAGTTAATGCTTTAAAACTTGATTAATTAGAGTGTGCTGTCTGGAAAAAAGGGTAGACAAAGCCCCAATCTAATTCTGTCTATTAATTGATAGGATGGGTGGTAATATTTGCGTTAATATTCTGGAGTTTCCAGTTACCATTCTAAATTCCATGCAGCATGAAACTCAACTTAGTTTATTTGATAACTCTAGCTTAAACCAAAAAGAGCTAATTACTACCAGTAATAAAATTCCCATTCCGCCGGGAACTTATGAGAATGTAGAGGAATTGACAAAACATTGCAATGGCTGTCAGCGTTGTGCATTAGGTGAAAACCGGACTCATGCTGTGGTCGGCCGTGGTAATCTCCAAGCGGAAATTATGATTATTGGGGAAGCACCGGGAAAAAATGAGGATGAAACAGGTTTACCATTTGTAGGTAGATCAGGACAATTACTAGAAAGTATCTTAGCTTCAGTAAATTTAAGTACAGAAACAGATATATATATTGCCAATATTTGCAAGTGTAGACCACCGGAAAACCGTGTACCAACTAATGAAGAAGCTGCTGCTTGTAAACCATATTTATTTGAGCAGATTCGCCTAGTTGACCCCAAAATTATCTTATTAACAGGTGCAACTTCTGTGAAAGGTGTCATTGGTGACAAACGCCCGATTACTAAAATTCGCGGTCAATGGCTAGAGTGGGAAGGGCGTTTATGTATGCCTATTTTTCATCCCTCTTACTTGTTGCGTAACCCTTCACGGGAACAAGGAAAGCCTAAATGGTTAATGTGGCAAGATATACAGGTGGTTCGGGCTAAGTTTGATGAATTCAAAAATCAGGATCAAAATTAAGTAGGTTGGCGTTAAAAATTGTCGTTATGACTAGGGAACAGGGAATAATTTTCCCAATTACCAATTACCAATTACCAATTACCAATGCTCCTGTAAGTTGGTAAAGTTAGGAAATCACAAAATATCAAGTCATCAGATTTTTACCACTAAAACATGGGCAGCCAGAGAAAAATGTATTGGGAACTCGATTTTTACTCCCGTCCGATTTTGGACGAAAATCAGAAAAAAGTATGGGAAATATTAGTGTGTGAAAGTCCTGTAGATATTGGTACACAAACGGATTCTTTGTTTCGCTATGCTAAATATTGCCCAAGTACCCAGGTAAATTCGGGTTGGCTACGGACAGCAATCCAGGAAGCGATAGAAGAAGCCGGTGCTTCCCCCACCAAAATCCGCTTTTTCCGCCGCCAAATGAATAACATGATTACCAAATCCTGTGAAGATGTGGGAGTACCCGCTGTACCAAGTCGGCGGACTTTGGTTCTTAATCAGTGGATACAGCAGCGCATGAAGGAAGTCTACCCCCAAGAACCGGGATATCAGGGAGTAGCCAATCCTTCTGTGCGTTTGGATAAGCCCTTACCTCAACGTTTACCAGATGCTTTAGAAGGAAAACAATGGGCTTTTGTGACTTTAGAGGCTAGTGATTTGGCTCAAATGCCGGATTGGGAAATTGGCTTTGGTGAAGCTTTTCCCCTAGAGTTGGCGGAATTACGCCCAGAAACTCGGATTCCGGGAATTTTGATTTTCTCACCCAGGGCTTTACCCATAGCAGGTTGGATGTCTGGTTTAGAAATGGCTTATTTGCACTTTGACACTAAGCAAGGAAATCGCCTGATTTTAGAAACGGGGGCTACGGAAAGTTGGGTTGTGGCTAATATCCGTACTCCCGAACTTTTAGCAGAAGCACAGGGCTTTACTGTAGCTAAGGAACAAGCTAATGGGGTGCATTTTATTGGTGTCCAGTCTGATCCTCAATCTCAAGATTTTGCGGGATTTTGGCTGTTACAGGAAATTAATTTGCCCTAATTTGTCAGTGGTCCGTTGTCAGTGGTCAGTTGTCCATTATTTGAAATTTGGTAAGTTGATGACACGCTAATGGGATAATAGACTGCGACGATTAAGCGA
>JGI12547J11936_1000378_pt1 | contig 11790 bp, 8 predicted proteins | sample LakEriepJuly2011_2_FD_11936 | JGI IMG/M metagenome (IMG submission 11936)
GCCCACACCCGCCTGCCCATGATGTACATTGACGATGCCATCCGTGGAACGCTGGAACTCATGGACGCTCCAGTCGATCAAATCACTTGCCGCACTTCCTACAACCTGGGCGCGATGGACTTCACCCCGGCCGAATTGGCGGACTCCATCCAAAAACATATCCCGGGTTTCGAAATGTCGTACGAACCTGATTTTAGGCAGGCGATTGCCGATCAATGGCCGCAACGGGTCGACGATACCTTGGCCCGCAGGGATTGGGGATGGGCACCGCGCTTTGATTTGGAAGCGACCTGTCGAGTGATGCTGGAATCTCTGAGGGAGGCTTAATGCGCCTGCTCGCTCAGGAATTTGATGCGAACCAGTTTGATTTCTTCTTCGGTAAAATCACCGGCTAGCAAATTCTTGTAAGCCACCTGCAGATCGTCGGTATCGGCCTGGCGGAAGTACTGGTAAATTTCTTCGACGATTTCTTGGTCCAGGCTGTTTTGGATAAAATAATCCAGGTTGACTTTGGTCCCGGAATCCACGATGCCTTTGAGTTCGTCCAAAACCTGATCGTACGTGAGCCCGCGGCTGTTGCCGATTTCGGTTAGTGGAATTTTGCGATCGATAGCCCCAATAATAAAGACCCGGTTGCCGGATTTGGCACCGGTACTCTTGACCACAAAGTCTTCGGGTTTTTCGATATCGTTTTCTTCGACATAGCGCGCAATAAGCTCCACAAAAGGCTTGCCGAATTTGAGGGCTTTGCCAGGACCGACCCCCACGATTTGTTGCATTTCGGCCAAGGTGGTGGGATACATGGTGGCCATTTCTTCGAGGGAGGGGTCCTGGAAGATGACATAAGGAGGAAGGCCTTTGTCCTTGGCTAGTTTTTTGCGAAGATCGCGGAGCAAGTCCAAGAGGGCCTGATCCAGGGCCTCGGAGCGTTGACCTTCGAACTCGCTATCGCGGGCCATATCAAAGCGATGGTCCTGCGGTACTCGGAGGGTAAAGGGATCCTGTAGGTACTCGGCGGTTTTGGGCGTTGTGCGCAATGTGCCGTATTGTTCAATGTCCTTGTGGAGGAGGTTTTGTAACAATGCAACGCGAAGGCAAGCTTTCCAAAACGAAAGTCCGCGTTCCTTGCCTACACCGAAACCGGGCAGCCGTTGGTGTCCGTAGGCTTCGATTTCGGGGGTCATTTCGCCGGCCAGAAAGTGGCTGATATGTTTGTAAGTAAAGGCTTTCTGGAAGGATTGAACGGTCTGAAGCAACAAGACCATCTCATCCCGTACCTGCTCGGTCGGTTGGGGGTTGCGGCAATTGTCGCACATCTTGTTGCAATTCGTTTCGTCAAAGGACTCGCCGAAATAATGTAAAATTTGTTGCCTTCGGCATAGACCGGATTCAGCCAGCGACATCACTTCCTGAATCAAGAGGTTTCCGACCTCTCGTTCGGCGACCGGCTTGTCCTTCATGAATTTTTGCAATTTCTCGGCATCCCTTTCGTCGTAATAGGCGATGCAAACCCCTTCAAGGCCATCCCTGCCCGCACGCCCGGTTTCCTGGTAATACGATTCGATGGATTTGGGGATATCGTAGTGAATCACAAAGCGAACATCGGGCTTGTCAATCCCCATCCCAAAGGCGATGGTTGCTACAATAACGTCGATTTCTTCCATCAGGAAATCATCCTGGTTTTTGACCCGCTGGGCGGATTCCAAACCGGCATGGTAAGGAACGGCCTTGATGTCGTTGGCCCGCAGAATTTCGGCAAGTTCTTCGGTTTTCTTGCGGCTTAGGGTGTAAATAATACCGGACTTGCCGGCGTTTTCTTTGATGTATCGGACGATGCTCTTGACCGCATCCACTTTGGGCCGCATCTCGTAAAAGAGATTGGGCCGGTTAAAAGAGGATTTGAAAAGGCGGGCATTGGTCATCTGAAGGTTCTTGATGATGTCGTTTTGAACCTTCTCGGTCGCGGTCGCGGTGAGGGCAATCAGGGGCACATCTCCAATGGCCTTGACCATTTGGCGAATGTTTCGGTATTCGGGTCGAAAGTCATGGCCCCATTCCGAAATGCAATGGGCCTCATCCACGGCGACAAAAGAAATTTGGTGATCGTGCAGGAAGTCCAGGTTCTCCTGTTTGACCAGCGATTCCGGAGCCACGTATAACATTTTGGTGATGCCGGCATCGACGTTGGCCCGCACCCTTTTGAGTTCGGCTTTGGTCAAAGAGGAGTTCAAAAACTCGGCGATTCCATCGGTCCCCGAAAAAGCCCGGACCGCATCCACCTGATTTTTCATAAGGGCAATCAGGGGAGAAATGATAATGGCCGTACCCGGTGAGATGACCGCGGGCAATTGGTAGCACAAGGATTTGCCGGCCCCGGTGGGCATGATAACAAAGGTNTCTTGGCCTTCGCAGATGCTTTCGATGATGGCTTCCTGTTGGCCTTTGAACCGATCAAAGCCAAAAAATTCCCTCAAGGCTCTGCGGAGCTGATGGGAGANGCTTTCTTGAACTAGACCTTCGGCCATGGAAATCAGGGTATTTTTGTGTTCAGGTTTGACCGCAGGGTCAATTTCTAAGACCACCATAAGATAACGATAAAATTTGATTTTGGATTTACAGAGCCTAAAAAAAATTTCGCAGCGGGTTTTGGACCTGGAAGCCCAGGCCATTTTGGCGCTCAAGGACCTTCCGATCGAGCCGTTGGCGGCGACCGTGGATGCGATTTTGACCTGCAAGGGTCGAGTCGTCCTGAGCGGTATTGGCAAGAGCGCCATCATTGCCCAAAAAATTGCGGCAACGCTGAATTCGACCGGCACCCCTTCCTTGTTTATGCATGCAGCGGATGCTGTTCACGGCGATTGGGGCATGGTCCAACCCGATGACCTCCTGATCCTGGTCTCCCAAAGCGGGAATTCCCCCGAAATCAAGGCCCTCTTACCTATGGTGGGCCTGGGGGGTCAGCGGCTGGTGGCCATCACCGGGGATCCGTCCAGCGCCTTGGCTATCGCCGCCGGGGATTATTGCTTGTTGAGCACCGTGGAGGCCGAGGCCTGCCCTCACAACCTGGCTCCCACCACCTCGACCACCGTGCAGATGGCCTGGGGGGATGTTCTTGCGGTGGTTTTGATCGAAATGCGTCGCTTTGGTCCGGGGGATTTTGCCCGCTTTCATCCGGGTGGGGCCCTTGGGAAGCGCCTCTACCTGCGGGTTCACGACTTGGTGGCCCGAAACGCCCGACCCTGGGTGCCCGAAGAGGCTGGTTTCCGGGCCTTGGTGACCGAAATATCAACAGGACGCATGGGGGCCGCGGCGGTTTTGCGGGATGGGAAGCCTGTTGGGGTGGTAACGGACGGGGATTTGCGTCGGACCCTGGAGTCGGGTCGTCCCTTGGAGAGCCTTCGTGCCGGGGATCTTATGAGCTCTGGCCCCCGCACCATTGTCCTGGATGCCCTGGCGGTGGATGCCTTGGCCCAGATGAGAATGCATCAAATCACCCAATTGCTGGCGGTCGATGAGGACGGAGGATACCAAGGGGTGGTACATTTGCACGATTTGCTCCGCGAGGGCGTTGTTTGACCATGAATCCCCCCCCATCTAACGGAACCTCCCCCCATGTCCTTATCATGGCCGGGGGCAGCGGGAGTCGATTGTGGCCGGTAAGCCGGACCAACAAGCCCAAGCAGTTTTATGATTTGCTGGGAACTGGTCAAACGATGTTGCAACACACCTTTGATCGGGCCTTGGCCTTGACCGGTTCCCCATCCCGTATTCGGGTCATTACCCAAACCCAGTGGGGTGATTTGGTTCGCGAACAATTACCGGAACTGGCCGCAGAACATCTATTGTTGGAACCCATTCGCAAGCAATCTGCGACGGCCACGTATTACGGTTTGCTTAGNTTGGAGACCGAAACCGAGCAGGACNCGGTGGTGATTTTGCCNTGCGATCACTTTGTGTTGGATCGAGAACGTTTTCATGAATCCATTGAACAGGCGCTTCGAGCGGCTGTTCAAACCAAGGCGATGGTGATCATGGGCGTGAAGCCCACCCGACCGGAGCCCAATTANGGTTACGTTCAATACGTTGACAACCCTACAGCGGTTTCCGAAGAAGCCCGATTTCACGTCAAAACGTTTACCGATCAACCTTCCCAGGAATTGGCCAATACGTTTATCCGATCCGGTGATTTTGCATGGTATACCGGGATCAAAGTGGGGGGCAAGGAGGCTTTTTTGGACCTTTATCGCCGATGGATGCCGGATTTGGTGGAAGTCTTTTCTGAATTCGAAGCCATCAAAGATCCTTTGTTACGAAAGTCGTTGATCGATAAAATTTACCCCCGATGTGAGTCGGTTTCTTTTCGCGAGGGTATTTTGGACAAAGCCGGAACCTTGTTATTGCAATTGGGCGATTACGGTTGGGGTGACTTGACCTATTGGGCCGAAATTTATCGGGAACACGAGAAAGATTATTTTGGGAATGCGGTGAACGGTAGCCAAGTGGCCTTGTTCGATTCTCATAACAATATGATTCATATCACCGGGCAGCGGATTGCGCTGATTGATGGTTTGGAGAATTACATCGTGGCGGATTCTCCGGAAGGGATTTTGGTATGCCCGCGCCACAAAGAAGGCGAATTGCGCCAACGCCTGGCCGTGTTGAGGCGTCAGCAGACGGACAAAAACGGAGGCGATAAGCCTCCTCGCCTTACCTAAACGGCGTGAAAACCTATTGGCGATTGTTGGTACTGGCAGGACCTCTGGGGAGGCCTATGGTTCAGTATCTTTTGTTGACCATCGGGGGAATTGTTTTTGGGCTGGCCAATTTTGGGCTGCTGATCCCCTTGTTGGACTTGATTTTTGAGACCGGGTCCATGGCCTCGGAGGGGTCTGGCAACGCCGGCGGTTCGGTGGAGGGTCTGCGGAGCGGTTTTCAGGCTTTTTTCGAAGAGATTTTAGCCGAGAACGGTCGTCAAGGGGCCTTGGCCGTGGTTTGTGCAGGGGTTGGGGCTTCGATTTTGCTGGCCAATGTTTTTCGGTTTTTGGCCCAAAAGGTTTTGAACCGCTTGCGCAGTCGGCTTATTTATCGATTGCGCCAGAGCCTTTACGGAAAAGTTTTGGCCCAGGATATTCGGTTTTTTCATCATCGTCGCAAGGGGGATTTGATATCCGTTCTTTCGAATGATGTTACAGAGATTGAAGGTTCGGTGGTCAATACCATGCATGTTTTGTTACGGGAGCCTTTTTTGATCCTGGCTTATGTGGCTTTTCTTTTGGCGCTTTCACCGGCTTTAACGATTTTTTCCTTCATGGTTTTGCCGGTTTCCGGCTGGTTCATAGGCTTGTTAACGCGTCGCTTGCGCAGGGATTCCGGGAACAGCCAGGACCTTTTGGGATCGCTTTTGTCGAGACTCGAAGAAACCATTAGCGGGATTCGTATCGTTCGTATCAGCAATGCGTCCGGGTTCATGTCGGATCGCTTCGATGCGCTCAACAAATCCTACGCCGGTCTGTTGCGAAAAATATTTGACCGCCGTGATTTGGCCAATCCCGTATCGGAAGCCCTGGGTGTTATGGCGGTTTTGAGTATTCTTTATTTTGGAGGAACCTTGGTGATCGAGCAACGCAGTGCCTTGTCAGCCAGCGAGTTCATTGCCTATATTCTTTTGTTTTCCCAATTGTTGCCCCCCGTCAAATCGCTGGGTGCGGCTTATACCAATGTCCAAAAGGGCCTGGCATCGGCTCGTAGGGTATTTGCGCTTTTGGACCAAGAGCCTCAGGTGGTGGAGAGGCCTGGAGCGGTGCCTTTGGAAGACCTTCAAGTTGGTTTGGAATTTCGTGGTGTTAGTTTTCGGTACGGTGAGGCTTGGGTTTTGCGCGATTTGAGTTTTGAGAGCCGACAAGGGGAAACCGTGGCCTTGGTGGGCGTCTCCGGTTCAGGAAAGTCCACGGTGATGGATTTGATTAGTCGGTTTATTGAGCCTCAGGAAGGGTCCATTCTGGTGGATGGCCAGGACTTGGCGATGATTACAACGGAATCGTGGCGTGCCCTGATTGGTTTGGTTGGCCAAGAGAATCTTCTTTTTAACGATACCGTCAAGGCCAATATTGCCTTTGGGGATGAAAACCCCGACATGGAACGGGTGATCGAAGCAGCGAAGGCCGCCAACGCCCATGGCTTTGTGGCGGGGATGGAACATGGGTACGAAACCTCGCTGGCCGAGCAGGGATCGCGGTTGAGCGGTGGCCAACGGCAGCGCATCGCCATTGCCAGGGCTCTCTACCGCAACCCCCGCCTTTTGTTGTTGGATGAAGCGACCTCCGCCCTGGACTCGGTTGCGGAGCAGGAAGTCCAAGAAGCCCTGCAGGCCCTGATGAAAGGCCGAACCACCCTGGTGGTTGCTCACCGCCTCAGTACCATCCAAAAGGCCGACCGCATTGTGGTCCTCGAAAAAGGCCAAAAGGTCCAAGAAGGTACCCACGAGGAGTTGATGACCCAGGACGGCGTCTATCGTCGCCTTGTTGAATTGCAGATGCGGGCCTAGGGTGTATTTTTGGAATCGTTTCATCGAATCCCACCTTCCTTATGGCCGCTAAATACACCGAAGATAACATTAAATCACTGGACTGGCGAGAGCATATCCGCTTGAGGCCGGGTATGTACATCGGCAAATTGGGGGATGGTGCGGCGTACGACGATGGGGTCTATGTGTTGATCAAAGAAATCATTGACAATTGCATCGATGAACATGTGATGGGTTTTGGGAAGGCCATCGAAATCGAATTGGGTCGTGAATCGGTCAAGGTTCGGGATTATGGTCGGGGCATTCCTCTGGGCAAATTGGTGGACTGTGTATCGCGGATTAATACAGGTGGTAAATACGACGGCGAGGCTTTCACGAAATCGGTTGGTTTGAACGGTGTGGGTACCAAGGCCGTCAATGCCTTGAGCAAAAGCTTTGTGGTTCAGTCGTTTAGAGATGGTTTAAGCCGAAAGGCTTCGTTTGCGCAGGGTTTGTTACTGGAGGAGTCCAAGGACTTGCCAACCAACGAGAAAAACGGAACCCTGGTTGAGTTTATTCCGGATGGTGAGATTTTTCGCAATTTTCATTTTATCCATGAGTTCATTGAGGAGCAGTTGTGGAATTATGCTTACCTCAACGCGGGCCTGAGTCTTTACCTCAACGGCAAGAAGTTTTTTTCGAAGGATGGTTTGTTGGATCTGTTGGTGCGCAAGGCCCCCTCGGATGCCATTCGCTATCCGGTCATTCACCTCAAGGGCGATGATATCGAATTGGCCTTCACGCACGGTGAGCAATACGGGGAAGAGTATTATTCCTTCGTGAACGGTCAGTACACCACCCAGGGGGGTACGCATTTGGCGGCTTATCGCGAGGCGTTAGTCCGGACCATTCGGGAATTTTACAAAAAGGATTTTGATGCCTCCGATGTCCGGGGCTCCATCATTGGTGCTCTAAGCCTGCGGGTGCAGGAGCCTGTTTTTGAGTCGCAGACCAAAACCAAGTTGGGATCCCAGCACATGGCCCCGGGTGGAATAGCCCTGCGAACCTTTGTCGGGGATTTTATCAAAAGGGAACTGGATAATTACCTGCACAAGCATCCGGCGGTGGCCGATGCCTTGCTCAAAAGAATCACCCAGAGCGAGCGGGAACGCAAGGACATGGCCGGTATCAAGAAGCTGGCCAACGAACGCGCCAAAAAAGCCAACCTCCACAACCGCAAATTGCGGGATTGCCGTCTGCACTACAACGAGGGCCGCAACGAAGGGCATTACAACAGCACGCTCTTTATAACGGAGGGCGATTCGGCCAGCGGTAGCATCACCAAGGCCCGGCAAGTCGAAACCCAGGCGGTTTTTAGCCTGCGTGGTAAGCCCTTGAATTGCTACGGCCTCAAGAAAAAGGTTGTTTACGAAAACGAAGAATTTAATTTGTTACAACATGCCCTGAATATTGAAGAGGGCTTGGAAAATCTTCGCTACAACCGGGTGGTGATTGCGACCGATGCGGATGTGGACGGTATGCACATCCGTCTTTTGTTAATGACTTTCTTTTTGCAGTTTTTTCCGGATTTGGTAAGGGACGGCCACTTGTATATTTTGGATACCCCGCTGTTTAGGGTCCGAAACAAACAGGAAACCGTTTATTGTTACAGCGAATCCGAGAAGCAGGCGGCCATGGCCCGATTGGGCGCAAGGGCCGAAGTCACCCGGTTCAAGGGTTTGGGTGAAATCAGTCCGGATGAATTTGGGCGCTTTATTGGGCCGGACATGCGTCTGGAACCCATTATCCTCAAGGCCGATACCTCCATTCCCAAATTGTTGGCCTACTACATGGGCAAGAACACCCCGGAGCGCCAGCAATTTATTGTTGAGAACCTGCGCTGGGAAATGGATGCCCCCCAGGGCGTGGCCTTAGCGTCCGAAGAGTCGGCGGTGCCAGCTTTGACCGAAGGGTAACCAAAGGCGATGGAGGTCGCCGACTTGGGTCAGGAGGGTATCGGCCACCAAGGTGTTTTCTGCGACGATGCCGTCTTGAACGGCTGCTTGCATGGTTGGATGATCGACGGCATGGATGGGCTCGTCCCCGTTCCGGTAGAAGTACCGGCGTTTCTCCAGGAAGTTTAGGTTCAGACTTTGGCCCAAGTCCTGCACAAAGCGGGTGGCCTTGTCGATGGAGCAACCGCTGGCCGAGGTTTGGGCCTCGTCCACGGCCAAGAGAATGAAATAGTCATCGTACACCCAAGCCGAGGATAGTAGGTCCTGGCGGTGAGCCGTCCAGGTGCGAACAAATTCCTGCAGGGGTGGCTGGATGAGGGCGGTATCCAGCGGGCTGGGCGATGTGAAAATCCAAAGGCGGGCCGTGGACGGCAATTGGTCAAAGGGAACCCACACGATGGTTTGAATGAAGGATGGCTTGGATTAGTTGGCCAGGGAAATGGCTGGATCTAGCTGACTAAGGAACGGGCGGTGATTTCGGCCAGATCCATGACCTGGACTTGGTCCTGCCCGGTTTGGGAGGCTGCGTCCTTGAGCATGGTCATGCAAAAAGGGCAGGCGACGGCCACGGTTTCGGCCCCGGAGGCCGCCATATCGGAGGCCCTTTCGTGGTTGATCTCCAGGCGACCGGCTTCGGCTTCTTTGAACATCTGGGCCCCGCCGGCCCCGCAACACAGCCCGTTGCGTTTGCTGCGACGCATTTCAACGAGGTCGGCATCCAAAGCACGGATTAGATCGCGGGGTGCTTCGTAAATGCCGTTGGCACGACCCAGGTAACAGGAATCGTGAAAGGTAATCCGGCGGCCCTTGTACGGACCTCCGTCCTGCAAGCGCAGGCGGCCTTCGTTAATCAGTTGTTGGATCAGGGTGGAGTGATGAATCACTTCGTATTGTCCGCCCAGTTCCGGGTATTCATTGCGGAGGGTGTTGAAGCAATGGGGACAGGCGGTAACAATTTTTTTGACTCCGTAGGCATTCAGGGTGCTGATGTTCTGGGAGGCCTGCATCTGAAAGAGAAATTCATTGCCGGAGCGACGGGCGGGATCACCGGTGCAGGATTCTTCGGTGCCCAGGACCGCAAACGACAAACCTGCATGCTGGAGGATTTGGGTGACGGCGAGGGTGACTTTTTTGGCCCGGTCGTCAAAGCTGCCCGCACAGCCCACCCAAAAAAGGTATTCAGCGCTTTGACCGCGGGATTGGAGTTGGGCAAGGGTGAGGATTTCCATGCAAGGGGGGGTTCAGGAGCGAGTGCCGGGGTCCTGTTCGGCCCAGGCCAGGCGGTCGGCGGCCGGGAAGGCCCAGGGTGCGCCGTTGTTTTCGATGTTACCCTGCATCAACGCCCATTCGGAGGGCATTTCACTGGCTTCCATGGCTTGGTAGCGACGCATTTCCAGGATGATGTTGAGGGGATTGATCAAAACCGGGCAAGCTTCGACACAGGCATTGCAGGAGGTGCAGGCCAGGATTTCTTCGCTTGTTATGTAGTCCCCCAAGAGGTTTTTGCCGTCTTCGACCTTGGAGGCCTCAGGATGCGCTTGGAGCCAACGATCGCTTTCTTCGAGTCGATCCCGGGTGTCCATCATGATTTTGCGCGGAGAAAGTTTTTTGCCCGTGATGTTGGCAGGGCAGACCGAGGTGCAGCGACCGCATTCGGTGCAGGAATAGGCGTCCAGCAGGCTTTTCCAGGGCAGGTCATAAACATCGGCGGCGCCAAATCGATCGGGGGGTTCGATGGAAATGACGGGAGGAGCGGAGGGGTTCAACATGGCCTGTACTTCGTTCTGAATGACGGGCATATTGGTCATGGTGCCGGCAGGTTCCAACGATGCGTACCATGTGTTGGGAAAAGCCAGAACGATGTGAAAATGTTTGGAGTAGGGCAGGTAGTTGAGGAAGGCCAGTATCCCGCCAAGGTGCAACCACCAGGCGATGCGTTCGGTTGCATGAAGGGCCTCCGGGCTCCAGCCATCGAAAAGGTTGGCGAGCCATCCGCTGACCGGAAACGTGTACACCCCGGGATGCATGGCAACGTCCGCTGCATTCATCACCAACAGCGCCCCCATCAGAATGATTTCGACGATGAGGATGACCTTGGCATCCCAAGCAGGCCAGCCGTTTAATTCAGCGGCTTTGTAGAGCCTGGGAGGGCCATGCACCATGCGCCGCCCCAAAAAGACCAGGCAGGCGATAATCACCCCCACGCCCAGCCATTCAAAGAGGCCGATCATCAGGGGGTAGAGACCCCCCAGGGGTTTGGAAAGGATGCGGTGGGTGCCCAGGAGGCCGTCAAGCAGGATTTCGAGCAGCTCCAGGTTGATGAGCACAAAGCCCACGTAGATCAGAACATGGAAAAAGGCCGCAATCGGGCGGCTGCCCATTTTGGATTGTCCCAGGGCAACACGGGCCATTTGGCGCCAGCGCAGGGCGGGTCGGTCGGTGGCAGGAGTCCCCTGCCCACGGAAGATATTGGCCCGAATACGCTGAATTCGGCGTACAAAGGGGTAAAGCCCGCTAACGAGGACCGCGACGAAGAGCAAGGACTGGAGCAATTGAAAACCCATTGAGGATTCAAATTTGACCATAAAACCCCCAAATTCCCAAAAATGTTCGGCATTATTGAAATTTATCCCCGCTGGATTAGTTTTGCATGCCTTTGGGAGGCTGCCCCTGCGGTTGTTTCCAAGGCGAATAGAGGGGTGATGTAGCTCAGTTGGTAGAGCAAAGGACTGAAAATCCTTGTGTCGGCGGTTCGATTCCGTCCATCACCACCAAAAACCCCGTTTCTTCCCAGGAGCGGGGTTTTTTTATGGATTCAAAATCCTGTCCCCCCCAATATCAATCCTGTACCTCCACCCATCGCTAAATCCCAAAAGGGTTATATCCCAAAAGGGTATTGAGGGGGTAAGGGAGTTGTGGAAGGTGGAGAACCATTGGGTGGTTGTGTTTCAAAGAAAGGCTCACTGTAACACATGGGTTTTGTCATATTGGGTCAATATCTTTTTTGTTATTTAATTAAATATTTATCACTTAACTATTTTGGAGAGAGGTAATGTAACGCTCCCGTAATATGTCCACGTATCAACCTACCCAAATACAGCTGTTTTTCGTTACATTAGCCTATACAAACCACCCTTATAAGTAAGTTATGCGTCATACTGTGACGACACTGCAAACATAAAATGACATCATAAATGGAAAGACCTTACGTTTGGCTAATGATAAAAGAAGCTGTTGAAAATCTCAACGGACTGGTTTCATATTCGGACATCA
>JGI12547J11936_1000379_pt1 | contig 11782 bp, 8 predicted proteins | sample LakEriepJuly2011_2_FD_11936 | JGI IMG/M metagenome (IMG submission 11936)
TTGGACAATTGTTCGCAGATTTCTCCCTTCACTGCTGCGGACAATTGATTTTCAAGCAACAATTGCTGGTCAGTCAATTCTGAAGGCTGTGGAATTTCTCAAAAGTATTGAGAAGAAAACAAATCCCAAGATGGATACTGCTCCACTCAATGGCATTACTAAAGGCTGGTTACAATTAATTGTACAACCCAATGCAGAGATTGACCGTCGTGCTTATACTTTCTGTACCTTAGAGCGATTGTGTGAGGGATTGCGTCGTCGAGAATTATTTATCACTCCTAGCATCCGTTGGAGCAATCCCCATGCCAAATTACTACAAGGGAAAGACTGGGAATCAGCTAGACCACAAGTTTGTCGCGCACTGAACCTGCAACCAACACCCGTTGCGGAACTGTCCAAATTGAAACAGCAACTCGATTCGGCATTTCATCGTACTGCCAATAATCTGCCCGGCAATGCAGCGGTACGCGTCGAACCTAACAAAAAAGGGGCGTGATACTTTAACAGTCACCAATTTGGATAAGTTGGAAGAACCTGCCAGCTTGAAAACTCTGAAAATACTTATAGCAGAATTACTTCCCCGTGTGGATTTACCAGAAGCCTTACTGGAAATCCATGCCAAAACCGGGTTTATGGATGAATTTAACCACGGTAGTCAGGATAGCTCACGAGTAACTGATTTACACATTAGTGTCTGTGCAGTGCTGATAGCTCAAAGTTGCAACATAGGTCTGAAGCCAGTTATCCGGGCAGATATCCCAGCCTTAACTCGTAATCGACTGGCTTGGATACAGCAAAACTACTTTCGTTCTGAAACCTTGAAGAGTGCTAATCCACGGTTGGTCGATGCTCAAACTCAGATTCCATTGGCGCAGACTTGGGGTGGAGGAGAAGTCGCTTCGGCAGATGGCTTGCGTTTTGTAGTGCCTGTGCAAACACTAAATTCAGGACCCAATAGCAAATATTTTGGTCGGGGTCGGGGTATTACTTACTACAACTTTACTTCAGACCAGTTTACGGGTTTTCACGGTTTGGTGGTTCCTGGAACGCTCCGCGACTCTCTGGTTGTGTTGGTTGGGCTTTTGGAGCAACAGACTTCTCTTCGTCCCAAGGAACTTATGACTGATACAAGCGGTTATAGTGATGTGATATTTGGTCTTTTTTGGCTACTGGGCTACCAGTTTAGTCCTCGACTGGCTGATGTGGGGGAAGCTCGCTTTTGGCGTTTGGATTCGCTTGCAGATTATGGCGTTCTTAATGGAATAGCACGGCAACGGGTCAATACTTCTTTTATTGAGAATTATTGGGATGATATGTTGCGAGTTGCAGGTTCTTTGAAGTTGGGAACGGTGAGTGCAATAGATATTATCCGAACTTTATACCGAGGTGATAAACCTTCTGTTTTGGGTCGGGCGATTGGGGAATTAGGGCGTATAGCCAAAACTTTGTACCTATTGAACTATATTGATGATGAGGCTTACCGTCGTCGCATTTTGACTCAGTTAAATCGGGGTGAAGGACGGCATGGGCTGGCCAGAGTTATATTTCATGGTCAAAAGGGAGAGTTGCGCCAACGTTACCGGGAGGGACAAGAAGACCAACTTTCGGCTTTGGGCTTGGTGGTCAATGCTTTGGTACTATGGAATACATATTATATGGATGCTGCACTGGCTTCTATTGGCTCCCAACAGAGCATAAATCAAGAAGATGTAGCGCGGCTATCGCCTTTGGGACATTCTCACATCAATATGTTGGGACGTTATCATTTCTCTTTGCCTGTTGCCGTTATGCAGGGGGAAATGCGATCGCTGCGTGATCCAAACGACCCTAATGAACAGGATGATTAGAATGCCTGTGTAGTAACCGTTTCAGCCTTAGCGTAACTTTCTGTACCGTTGCTTATTTCACCCCGAACCCAAAGATGGTTCGTTTATTCCTGACTTGCTGCTTAGTCATGAAAACGGACAAAAGATTTTTGTAGAGATAGCAGTAACCCATAAGTCTACCCTAGAAAAAAGGCAATCAGAACAGCGTATTATTGAATTGAACATCAACAGTGAACTTGATATTAAGCCGATTAATAATAAGCTTTTGTCAGAAAATGAGAAAATAGATTTCTGGAATTTTAACAGGGAACAAAAAAAAGATTTCTGTCATGGTATATGTATTAATGGTTTTAAAAACACAATAAACTCTCATGAAAATATTGAGAATAATGCTTCTCTATTATTATCTTTATATAAAAATTGTTTTTTCTGTTGCCATCATAGACTACTTGTTGATAAAGGGAAAGATATACCTATATATTGTCATATTTTCAAACAACGATTTCATGCAAAAGCAGCAGAGAATTGTCCAAAATACCTGCCAGATGATAAATTTATTGATAATTTCTACTTAGTTACACCAAACCCTTGATTTAAGGATTGGTAGCTGCTGACTTTATATCCAAAACAAAAACACCCCCCATTTCTGGAGGGTGATTCTGTAATTAAGCTATTAACAAAGCTTAAATTATTAACCGTTGATTGCAGGAGCGCTCATTGCAACAGGAGCAACATCACTAGCAGCTAAGTCTAGGGGGAAGTTGTGAGCGTTACGCTCGTGCATTACTTCCATACCTAAGTTAGCGCGGTTGATTACGTCAGCCCAAGTAGCGATAACGCGACCTTGAGAATCAATGACGGATTGGTTGAAGTTGAAACCGTTCAAGTTGAACGCCATTGTGCTGACGCCCAAAGCGGTGAACCAAATACCAAATACTGGCCATGCAGCTAGTAAGAAGTGTAATTGACGGCTGTTGTTGAAAGAAGCGTATTGGAAAATCAAACGACCGAAGTAGCCGTGGGCTGCAACGATGTTGTAGGTTTCTTCTTCTTGACCGAACTTGTAACCGTAGTTTTGAGATTCGGTTTCAGTTGTTTCCTTAACCAAGGAAGAAGTTACCAAAGAACCGTGCATTGCAGAGAACAAAGAACCACCGAATACACCAGCTACACCCAACATATGGAAGGGGTGCATCAAGATGTTGTGTTCAGCTTGGAACACGATCATGAAGTTGAATGTTCCAGAGATACCCAAGGGCATACCATCGGAGAATGAACCTTGACCAATTGGGTAGATCAAGAATACTGCGGTAGCTGCTGCTAAAGGTGCAGAGAAAGCTACACAGATCCAAGGACGCATACCCAAACGGTAAGAAAGTTCCCACTCACGGCCTAAGTAGCAAGCTGCACCGATTAAGAAGTGGAATACTACCAGTTGGTAAGGACCACCGTTGTACAACCACTCATCTAAGGAAGCTGCTTCCCAGATTGGGTAGAAGTGCAACCCGATAGCGTTAGAGGAAGGAACAACTGCACCAGAGATGATGTTGTTTCCGTAGATCAAAGAACCTGCAACTGGCTCACGGATACCGTCAATGTCAACGGGAGGCGCAGCGATGAAAGCGATGATGAAGCAGGTAGTAGCGGCTAACAGGGTAGGGATCATTAATACACCGAACCAACCGACATATAAACGGTTGTCTGTGCTGGTGATCCACTCGCAGAAGCGATCCCATACGTTAGCGGTTGAGCGCTGTTGTAAGGTTGTGGTCATTTTATAATTGCTTTATTTTCTTATGATGTTGGTAGGTGGTTTTGCCTACCTGTATACAACATTAGAGGATAAGTTTAAATTTGTAAAGATAATTAGAATTAGTATTAGTTATATCAGTTATATGTTTTCCTAATGTAATGAGGTTTACAGAAATTGCAGCCGCAAATTCACTCCTAAAAATCAAAGTATATATAAGGTAAACTGCCTTCAGGCGCTAGTAACCAAACCGCATAAAAGCATAAGGGGACAAAAACAATTTTAATTGGCCAGCTAAACTCTAATTTCATTTCTCGTTTAAAAGCATAAGAAATACTCATCAGCAAAGCTATGCCGAGCAGCAAATAAGAAATTTGATATTGACTCATATTTAGAGCTTCTATATAGACCTTTGCGGCAAATTGTTGATCACCCCCATGACCCCAAAGATGTTGAATAACTAAAGCAGAGTCTTGGAGGTTGGGGAGACGAAACCAAATCCAAGATGTAAAAACCATGATTTGTGTCAAAAACCAAGCAAAAATTATTCCTAGCGGGTTTTGCCAAAAAGATTTAAGAATTGTAAAGCGATCGCTTAATACACTAATGAGACGATGCCCAGCTAAAGCGACACCATGCAATACACCCCAAATAATAAAACCCCAAGCTGAACCGTGCCAGATACCAGCTATTAGCATTACTATTAATAAATTTCCGCAGGTACGCATTAATCCGCGTCGAGAACCACCTAAAGGAAAATAAAGATAATTACGCAACCAATCACCCAATGTGATGTGCCAGCGTCGCCAAAAATCGGCAATACTGGTACTGAAATAGGGAAAATCAAAATTTTCCGGTAAAACTAAACCAAATAGTAAAGCACTACCACGAGCAATATCAACATAACCATTAAAATCTAAATATAGTTGCAAGCCATAAGCAAAGGTAGCTAACCACAAATCTGTACTACCTGCTCTTTGTAAGTTACCAAAGCATAAATCCACAAATATACCCAAATTATCAGCGAAAATACCTTTTTTAACCGCACCTCTAGCAATTAACCACAGTCCTTCAGCAACTCTATCAATGCTGGGAAATCTTAGGGTATCAAATTGAATTGCTAAATTATGGTAACGAGTAATTGGCCCAGAAATTAGTTTGGCAAAAAATAATTTATATGTGGCAAATTGGATAAATTTAGTAGTAGCAGTAGCGCCACGATAAACATCTATTAAATAAGCAATACATTCAAATGTAAAGAAAGAAATTCCTAAAGGTGCAACTAACTTAATTAATGATTCTGGTGAATTTGTCGGCTGATTAAAAACTAAATTTAGGAAATAATTTATGTATTTAGAACCTAAAAGAATAAAAACATTAAAACCTATACCAATCGACAATACTTTGAGACGACGTTGATTCCAGTCAGCTTGAGTAAATTGCCGTTCTTCGTTAGATAAATTCCAGTTTTGAGAATGCTTTCCTGGTGAAGTATTGCTGCCAATTTCTAAACCTAGACGGAAGTTAATAAAAGTTAGTGCTAAAAGTAATGGTAAATATTGAATGTGCAAAGATGCGTAGAAAACAAGGCTGGCTATTAGCAGTATCCATAATCTTATATTTGCTAAATTAACAGTCCAGTAGATTCCTAAAACACTCAACAAAAACAGCCCGTAAAAAATTGATATAAATTTCATTTTTGATTAATTTATGATTTTGAATTTGTGATTGGGAAGAAAGAAGATAAGTATTTTTTTCTCTTCCCTATTTAATCACTTTGTTGGCCAGCTAATCATTGGATCTATAGCCAGTTTTTTTGATACTTCATAAGCACCATAGCGATTGAGGTGACTAGGATCTGAAAAGTAATCATTTGCTTTTGGCCATAGCTGACTTAAATCACGATATATAAATTGAGGATGATTGGTAAAGCTTAATAAATACTCTTGAAACTGTTGTTCATATTTTGTGCGTACAGGATCTAAATAATCTGAAGTAAGGGGCAGATTGACAAAGATAAGGGATATCTTATTATTTTTGGTAAACTCTAACATAGAATGGAATGCCTGATCTTGTTTACCTGCTAATTGGAAAGATCTATAATCGTTGTCGTAATCTCCAGAAACTTTGGGGTGTTCTTGATAATATGTGCTGGGATTAAAGCGAATAGATAAAGGTAAGAATCCATCAAAATCAACTCCGGGGAGAGAAAAATTATTGTCTATTTCAGAATCATGGGTGAGATTAATTTTTGATTTAATCGGGGGATTTTGATGGCTAAAAGGTAGATATTGAAGTTGTTTTTGGAGAAGAATTTTAATTTGATCACGGTTTTTATAACTAGTAGATAAATTAGCTACAGACTGATTTAACGAATCGTTAGCGACTTGATAGATACTAATATCTTCTATCTTAGGTTTACTACTAATTTTTTCTTTTCCATCTTCTGGGTTATGAGGAACTTCATTATTTTTGACTGTTGTTTTGGCTTTTTGTAATATTTCCTTGTATCCTGGTGAGGTTTCAATTGCCTTGAAAGTAATATCTTCTCTGCCATTATTAAAGGCGCGAGAACCATCTGCCCATAAAATCATTTTTGGCAATTCTTTAGGTTTTAAAACCTGACGGATAAGAACATCAACAACTTGGGCTGTTGCTCCATTAATACCAAAGTTAAATATATCAATATTGCTATAATTTTTGGTGACTAAAGCTTTAGAGAGGGCAACAGGATCAACTCCTCTCAGGGCGCGAGAAGAACCAATAATCAAAACATCTGGTGGGCGTTTTTTGGTGTTCAAACGATGTTTATAGAGGGCTAATTGTTCATCTAATTGCCTAGCATTAAAACTTGGCATTTGTGATCTAGCTGCTAATAAAATCGCTGTAGCTGTAGCTTTTTCTTTTAATGGTGCGGCTGGTAAATTTCCTGATTGAGAACCATTTTCATTGATAAATTCAGAAGCATTAAAACCAGCTTGATTATTATTAGGTAATTCGGTTGTTCTTGATTGATTTAAAAATGATGTTTTCTGATTATTTGGTAATGGTAAAGATGCTTGGGCTTGTGAGGATAAGGGCGAAATAGTATTATTAGTAGCTTTTGGTGAATTCTTAATGGTATGGGCGACAAAATAGCCTAACATGAAATCACTTTGTAATGCGAGAAGTAATCCTAATGCCAGCCAAATCATTCCACTGCTAATTCCTTGATTGTCGGGATTTTCATCTATTTCTTGATTAGATGATGTAAATAGTTGACTGTTTAAAAGTAAATTTCTGATGATTTTATTGGTATTTGTTAACCAATTTTTTGTTTTCTCTTTGATAAAACTTTGTACTTCTGTATTTGTTAAGTCGGGACGCAAAATTTCTTCACCGTTTTCACCGATCATCAGGGAATTTACATATTCTGATGTAGCAGCAAATTCTGGTGTTGCTTCGGGGACTAATCGAGAACGTTCTTCTAGATCAACTCCATGATGCCATACGGGTTCTTTATCACCAGCACGACGACCATAAACACGGACACCTGTAATACCATGAATTTTCAGTTGGCGGATAAATTGAGTTACTTTCCGAGAAACTTGATGGCGTGTGGGACAAACGGGAGCATCACACATGATGTGTAATAAATATTCTTTGCAAACTAGTAATACCCGAATACCACCTGTTTTCAATCGCCAATCTAGGTCAGGATTAAGCAACCGCTCTAGTAAAAAAATAATTGCTGGTTGATCACCTGTACGGGCAAGTTCCCAGGCAGATGCCACTAGGGTGGGATGCTGGGATGCTGGTAAATATACCCAGTCTATCCAAATTGGTTTTTTATCCGCTGTTTTTTGTCCGTATATGGCGGCTGAGATAATAGCTTGAGGAGCAATATTTTCTAGCAGGGGGACAATGGACTGTAGCGCGGTTTCTTTATCTGGTGCAGGGGCGGTTTCTAAGGGGTCAAAAGCTGGAGTACAAAATATGTGTAAGGTAGATTCTCTGAGAGAAGTTTCTAGTGCTATTTTGAAGCCTAATAATTCCTCTGTTAATATTTTAGCGATCGCTTGCACATCTCCCCACCGCGCCCATTCTTTTAACATCACCTCTGGAGGTGTTAAATCTACTCTTACCCGCCAATCTGGCTCGGTTTCCCCGCGAACTTGGGCTACAATGATCCCATCCTGATAACCAACAAGCTGCAAATATCTGAGCTTTTGGGCTACCGTTTCTGCCAGTAATGATGGATCGGGGCTATAGCTAGACTGACAAAATACCCACAGACGATTAACGACTATCTGAGAGTTATTTTTCGCCGGAGAGGGTTGAATTTTTACCTGTACTGCTATCCCTAAATGGCTGAGATGTTCGCTCAAATAGCGAGCAATGGCATCGGCATCTCCTTGGCGTGCCAGACTCTCATTAGAGATAATTAACGAGCTACCGGGGCTTATAGGCGTTTCTGTTTGTGATAATAGTGACTGTTCTACCTGTTCTAAATGTTGCTCTAGTTGGTTCAAGTACACCCGATGACACCATTCGGGACGGTGTTCCCCTTTTTTTCGACCATAAATTAATACCTGGTATATTGACGGTTGTTCGTCATTGGTAAGGGTATCTACATCGGTTTGCTGTAGCGCTTGCAGTAACTCCGATAGGGTTTGCCAACGTTGTGGACATTCAACGCTTTCACAGAGAATATGTAGGTCATTACCTAGCAATCGGACTTTTACCCCGAAAGTATTTATACCTGTTGCTTGGCTTACCCATTGCACTAAGGAATTTTGACGATTATCAAGTAATACTGTTTTCATGGGCGGTGGAATTTAACAGCAAGGTTGTATTGGGGAATTTCGGTTGTATTTGTCAAATAGAACCATAGAATTATCACATTTTGCCGTTTTTTTGAACAATTTTGTTACCTTCGCAGCTTGCAAAATTGACAAATGACAAAGATAGTCTTATAGAAGAATTTAGAAATCAGGAGGTAGGGGCGCTGCGCCCAAGGAGTCAATACCTTCTGCAAGGGATAAATAAAACATTACCAACATTATGCGGTGCTATCAGACACCAAAATAGTTTTAACCTTTTTCTCCGTTTCCTGCTATATTTTTCTACTGTTAACATTGATGTAATATACCGTAGCCCGCCTGGGAATAAATTCCCAGTCTCATAGCAAAAGTCATCTGAAGATGACTAAATAAACGTCTACTAATTACTGAAAATTACAATGTCATCCGTAAACCAACAGTCATTTTCTCAATCTGGATTAAATTGCATTGCATTCACTATTTCCCCTGCTTGTCTTTTACAAGTTGGTACAGTATCTATACTGATGCTACTCATGGCTCAAAAAGCTATGGGCGAGGCATTAATCGGACTAGGTGAAGCAAGTGAAGAATTATTACGAGGCGATCGCTTACCTGTTCTCAATTTCCCAGATGATCACAAATTAGACAAGGGTCAATTCCCAAGGAGAACACCCAATACCAGCCGCAACTAACATCACACCCTTAACAGAAAATCATTCTATTTTGCGTCCCGAAGTTTTAATCGGATTGGTCCGTTGTCCGTTGTCCGTTGTTATTGGGTAATTTTATTCTTCCTTCTGACTCCTGAACTCCTTCTTTCTTCCTCCTGAACTCCTGATAGCGAAGCGTGGCGTTAGCCATACTCCTGATAGCGAAGCGTGGCGTTAGCCATACTCCTCACTTTAAAAACTCCTTGGGATTTTTTGCTTCCCAACCGAGGGAACCGTTAGAACGCATTTCAAAATGAAGATGCGGTTGAGTGGAGGTTGGTTGTCCGGTAGTTCCCACTGCTCCCAAAATATCGCCTTTGTTGACTGTTTGACCGAGAGCAACTTTGATGCTGTCAAGTTGGGCGTAACGGCTTTGTAAGCCACCTGCGTGGTTAATAATGACTAACTTGCCATAACTACCTTGTTCCTTGGCAAAGACGATGATTCCAGGAGCGATCGCTGTCACAGGAGTATTTACTGGTGCTAACAAATCTACGCCACTATGAAAGAAAACATCTCCTGTAATCGGGTGAATTTGCCAACCATAAGCTAATGCAACATCTGTACTACTTGGCAAGGGATAACCAGTAATGTTTCCAGCCGGGGTACTAGGTGCGGTAGCAATTGTCCCAGAAGTAGCAGCAGGAGCAGTAATTACCCCTGGAAGTATCGGTAAAAAGACAAATTTAGGGGTTTTCTGACAACCATTGATTTCAAATACTGTATCTGGACGGACTTTATACTTAGATGCTATTTGTTTCCAGTTTTGATTACGAGGAACTTCGACAACAATGCCATTGAAAGGGAGAATTTGCAGTTCTGTTCCTGGATTTACTACCCCATTCTTCACGGATGGATTAATCCCAATAATTGTTTCTGGTGCTAAATTATAGCGATTAGCTATAGTTGCTAAAGTTTCACCACGATTAACTTGATGACGTTGGATACGAGCTAAAGCGGGAACCGGGCAACTTCCTGGACTAGCATTAACGCTTTGTGACTGTGGCAGTATGGATAATAAACCCAAAGTGCTAAATAAGCTCAAAAAACATAGTGAACAATAGGAAAATTTCATGCAAATAAGTCCAGAAATCGCTAATTTTTAGATTTTAGTGGGGAATTGTTAAAGATAGGATAAAGTTTTTCCTCTATCTTTCTACTACCTATTTTGAGTAAATTCATGATGAAATTCCAGAATTAGATATGATCCCCGAATATGCTGACAAATTTCTAATATTTATATGTCAAATGATCTGTTCACTGAACGTTTGCTTGACTACACTAAAGAGATAAGCTTCCATCTGTCTTTGAGCGCCATTATTCTTAATTATTATGAAGTTATCTTTGAAACAACTGGCTGTTTATCTAGGTTTGGTGGTAATTGGCTCTGGTGGTGGTGTCTTTGTTAGTCGTTATTTTTGGACACACAATCTTTCATTTCAACAGTTAAAAAATGTGGCGGTAACTTTACCTGCTGAATCTGTTGTTCCCCAACCTGTCAATGGCATACTCAATTCTTCTGGAGGTGATAATGTCAATTTTATCGCCACTGCTGTCAGCAAAGTTGGCCCTGCGGTTGTGCGGATTAATGCAATTCGGAAAATATCAAATCCGATGACTGAAGCTTTTAAAAATCCCTTATTTCGGCATTTTTTCCAAAAGGATGAACGACTAATGCCCTCAGAAAAAATTGAGCGCGGGACAGGTTCAGGATTTATTCTGACCGAAGATGGTAAGTTACTAACTAATGCTCATGTAGTAGCAGACACAGATACAGTTCAAGTCACCCTCAAAGATGGGCGAACTTTTGAAGGGAAGGTGGTAGGAGTTGATACGGTAACAGATATAGCCGCAGTCAAAATTTCCGCGAATAAATTGCCGATAGTCAAGTTAGGTAATTCACAAAATTTGGTTCCTGGACAATGGGCGATCGCAATTGGCAATCCTTTAGGTTTAGATAATACTGTCACTATTGGCATTATCAGTGCCACAGACAGAACTAGCGCCCAAGTAGGTGTTCCTGATAAGCGCGTGAGTTTTATCCAAACAGATGCAGCAATTAACCCTGGTAATTCTGGAGGACCACTTTTAAATGCTCAAGGACAAGTTATTGGTGTGAATACCGCTATCCGTGCTGATGCTCAAGGACTTGGTTTTGCTATCCCTATTGAAACCGCTTTCCGTGTAGCCAATGAACTATTTACCAAAGGAGAAGTTGCTCACCCATTTTTAGGAATTGAGATGATAGATATTTCCACAACTACAAAACAGCGACTGAAAGAGGAAGATCAACTAAACATTCAGCCAGATGTGGGAATTGTCATTAGAAAAGTTATGGAAAAATCACCAGCGCAGACAGGAGGATTACTTCCTGGTGATGTGATTCAAAAGATTAACGGCAAACAAATAAAAATTTCTGCCCAAGTCCAGAAGATAGTTGAATCAAGTACCGTTGGGGACATTCTCGCAATAGAAGTCAACCGCAATGGTAAAACTCAAATCTTTAAAGTCCGTGCCGGAAATTATCCCCAATAGTAGGGAACAGGGAACAGGTGACAGAGTTAAGGGAAGTGGGGGAAGTGGGGGAAGTAGGGGAAGTAGGGGAAGTAGGGGTAGAAACAGCTTGATAATTTCTACCCATAACTATCCATATATTACTGTTTGTCCAAGTCTTCAATTAATTGATCAACAAAT
>JGI12547J11936_1000382_pt1 | contig 11748 bp, 10 predicted proteins | sample LakEriepJuly2011_2_FD_11936 | JGI IMG/M metagenome (IMG submission 11936)
GTAAATAAATTGCCGAAATATTTTTATTATCTCCAGTTTTTATTTTGAGAATATCTTGATTATCTTGATAACTAGATGGTTGAGGCACAAAAATCATGCTGTCAGCACGAAAATAAACATAGACAGCAAAAAATGCGTAAATAAAAATTAGAGATTTTAACATTCGCTTCCAGGTTAAATCACCAATAAGTAGTTTTTTTAATTTTTGTTTATCCATAACTGCTAAACAAGGGCGAGTAAGAAAACCGGAATCCACAAATGTATTATTGTATATACTTATCAATACCCTCAACCCAAAATTGAAGCTGAATGGAACTGCTGCACCAAAAAGAAGACATCATTGCCCATCAGTATCGCATTCTAGATACCTTGGGACAAGGTGGAAGTGGGACGACATACCTTGCTGAAGAGTTAGAAAGCACTAAACAAGTGGCTCTCAAAGCCTTATCGCTCCACCGCATGACTGACTGGAAAATGATGGAATTGTTTGAGCGAGAAGCAAAAATTCTTTCGCAACTCAATCATCCTAGTATTCCTCAATATTTAGGATATTTTCAGATAGAAACCCCCGAAGACCGTTATTTTTACATTGCCCAGCAACTGGCAGAAGGTAAGACACTGACGGGGTTGGTAGAGAGTGGGTGGCGCACCAGTGAAGATGAAGTGAGGCGCATTGCTATCCAAATATTAGAAATTTTAGTGTATTTGCACTCCCTCAAGCCTCCTGTAGTTCATCGAGATATCAAGCCACATAATATTATTCGTGGTGACAATGGGCAGGTGTTTTTGGTGGATTTTGGGGCTGTACAACATACCTATTACACCACTTTTATGCGTGGAAGTACAGTAGTAGGAACTTATGGTTATATGGCTCCTGAACAGTTTCGAGGACAAGCTGTACCTGCCACTGATTTGTATGCTTTAGGAGCAACTTTATTATTTCTTTTAACTCACCGCTCCCCCGCAGATTTGGAGAGTGATGGATTAAAAATTAATTTCCGTCCCCGCGTCCAGATTAGTGAAGAATTTGCCGACTGGCTAGAGAAAATGTTAGAGCCAGATACGGAAGATCGTTTTTCTTCTGCACAGAAAGCTTTGGAAGTATTGCAGGGTAAGCGAAAGCTGACTGTAAAATCGAAGGACTCTATTTCTCTTCAGTTGAAAAAAATAGTTGGAGTTGGTATTACTGCTGTTACTGCTGTTACTGCTGTTACTGCTGTTACTGCTGTTACGCTGTTAAATTTATATAAGTGGGATATTTTAAGTAGTATTGGATTTACGGATATTGCTGGCGGGAATATACTTCACATAGCAGCAAAACAAGGTAACAAGGATATAATAAAACAGCAAATTGCCAAGGGTGCTGATATCAATGCCAAGAATAAAGATGGCAACACTCCTCTGCATTTGGCAATACAACAAGACAAGAAAGACGTGGTAGAACTGCTGATTCCTAGAGGTTCTGATATCCATTCCACGAATAATTATGGTAACACTCCTCTGCATTTTGCAGCACATTACGATAATAGGGACACAGTAGAACTTCTGATTGCTAAGGGTGCTGATATCCATTCCACGAATAACGATGGTAACACTCCATTACACTTGGTAGACCGACTAGACATAGTAAAACTGCTGGTCGCTAGGGGTGCTGATATCAATGCCAAGAATAATTTTCACAGGACTCCTAGGCAAGAAAGGGAAGAGCGTGAGCGTGAGCGTGAGCGTGAGCGTGAGCGTGAGGAGCGTGAGAGAAATTCATCATAAGAGAAATTTACATGGTGATGAGTGGCAAATAGTCGGACGCAATTAATTACACAAAAACTAGGCTGAAATTCTTGCCTAGTAAATAATCAGTATATAACTAGTAGTCTGTCTAGTTACTTAAGTATTTAAACATCTAACAAAATAGCACAAACAAAAATATGGAAGTATTGCACCAAGCTGAAGAAATTATTAATCAACGTTATCGGATTCTAAGTAAATTGGGACAGGGTGGAGTTGGTATTACCTATGCCGCTGTGGACTTAGAAAGCGGTGAACAAGTAGCTCTAAAAGTTTTATCACTGCGCCGCATGAGTGACTGGAAAAAGATAGAGTTGTTTGAAAGAGAAGCAAAAATTCTATCTCAACTTAACCATTCAGCAATTCCTCACTACTTGGATTATTTTCAAATAGATACTAACTCTGACCGTTCCTTTTATATTGTTCAACAATTAGCACCTGGAAATTCTCTGGCAACGTTAGTAGAAAATGGTTGGCTTCCTGATGAAGCAAAAATCAAACAAATAGCTATTCAAATGTTAGAAATTTTGATTTATTTACATTCTCTAACACCGCCAGTTATTCATCGTGATATTAAGCCACAAAATATTATTTTAAGCCATGATAAAAAGAAGTTATTCTTAGTAGATTTTGGAGCAGTAGCGGACACATATCATAATACTGTGACTGGCGGCAGTACAGTAGTAGGAACTTTCGGTTATATGGCTTTTGAACAGTTCCGTGGACAAGCTTTTCCATCTACTGATTTATATGGTTTGGGAACAACGCTACTATTTTTGTTAACGGGAAAATCACCCACTGATTTACCACAGCGTCAACTCAAAATTGATTTTCGTCCCTACGTTGATATTTCTAAAGATTTTGCCAACTGGTTAGAACAAATGTTAGAACCAGTCAGTGCTGACCGTTTTTCTTCAGCGGAGGCAGCCTTAGCAACATTATTAGGTCAAATAGCACTCATACCTCGCCAACCCAACAAAAGTCATATAATTGTGAGTGAAACTGAGAATAGTTTAATTTTCCAGATTCCACCGGGATATTTGTACAACAATTACAGTTTTCTATTTTTGGGTTTTTATATGATTTTTTTGGGTGTTTTTGGGCTGATTTGTTGGATTATAATTTTTGATTATTTCTCTGAAACATTCCTAGTATTTTTAGTGACATTAATAATAGGATCTGTATTTCCTGTATTACGGAAACTTGTAATAAAATTAATAAAATTATTTTCAAAACCTATATCTCTTGTACATACTTACTATGAAAATGTTATATCAACTAAACTGCTAAAAATTGATAAAGACTATATCACCCTAGAACAATGGTTATCTAATTCGTCTGATTCGTGTATTGAGAAAATAAAAATTCCTAAATCAGATATTATTAGTGTGGAATTGAAGAGTATGATGAGTTCTACATTTTCTGATATTCTAATTATTTATTTTTCAAAAAAATATGATAATGATGAATATGAAAATAAATGTGTTCGATTTGGTGAATTTTTGACACAACAAGAGAAAGAATGGCTAGTATGGGAGATAAAAAATACCTTAAATTAAGAATTTAGAGATTTTAACATTTGTTGAGTAGGGCAGACTAGAAGCCCACCCTACAAAATTCAAAATTAATTACTGTTTTCAGTCAATTATCTCACAGAAAATGCCTCGCTAAACCGTCGAGTAATTGGTTCAATAATGAATGTCAAAACTGATTTTTGCCGGGTGACAATTTCGGCGTTAGCAGCCATACCTGGATTAAATTCTACCTGTTGTCCGCGCACATTCAAAGAATGTTTACTTAACTTAATTCTGGTAGGAAAAACTAGTCCTAATTCTTTATCAATAATGGCATTGGGACTGATTTGTAATACTTCACCTTCGACTACACCAAATTCTTGAAAGGGAAAAGTGGCGATTTTGACTTTTGCTTTCATTCCCTGGTTAATAAAACCAATATCACGGTTAAGAACTTTTACTTCTAGGAGCATTTCTTCTCCTTCTGGTAAAATTGATAGTAGTTCTTCTCCAGATTGTACTGGACCTTTGGTAGCTTTAATTTTGTAAATTGTGCCAGCAACGGGAGCTTTGATAGTTTCTCCGTCTTTTTGTTGTCTAGCTTGTTCTAATTGACCAGCAACAGTAGTTAATTCTTCTTTGCGTTTGTTGATTTGGGTGAGAATTTCGCTTTGACGTTCTGAGGTTAACCGGATATTTTGATTACGCGCTGTTTGATAAGCCTGTTCTGCTTGATTAATTTCTTGAAATTGAGCAGCCGCGTCTTTTTCTAAAGAAGCAATTTTATCTTTCGCTTCTGTTAAATTATTTTGATTTTTGGTAATTTCATCGGAATTTCTGATAATATCTGCATTGGCACGATTTAATCTTTCTTTAGCATCCAGATAATCAACTCTCGTTAAAGCCCCTGGTTCAACTAAGGTACGAAGATTTTCTTCTCGTTGTTGAGCAATAGATAAATTATTATCTAACATAGAACGGAGACTTTTGACATTCTCTAAGTTTTTTTGAACATTGGTAAAACTGACTTTAGCATTTGCCAAATTTTCTTGTAAGCGACTCAACCGAACTTTGGCTTGATTAAGTATTGATTGTTGACGTTTGGCTTCTGCTGCTGCTGCTGCTTGTTTGGCTTTATAGTCTAATAACCGGGAGTTTAAAAGTTCATCTTGCAAAATTGTTCCCGCAGTTTTTCCTCCAGAACGTTCAGCTTGTAATCTTTGTAAATCATCTTCAATTAATTTACTAGATTTAGCTAGACGGTTAACATCAGTTTGTTGAAAATTGGGGTCACGTTGAATGAGAATTTGATCTTTAGTCACGCGATCGCCTTCTTTCACTTTCACTGCTAAAATAGAACCATTACCCAAAGCTGTCACTGGTCTAACTTGAGTAGAAGCAATTAATTCTCCTGTTGCTGTCGCTACTTCATCAATTTCTGAAAAATGCGCCCAGGAAATTGTCCCCAATATAATAAAACTAATTGTTCCCGCTAATAATCTTGTGTAAAGCGGTGGTAATTCCTGTACAGCTTTACCCAATTCATAGGATAATTGTTCTTCTGGTTTAGCAAATCTCTCTTTCGTTTGACGCGCTTGCACAGCATTTGCAGCTAGGGAAAATTTCATAATTTGTCAGTTTTGTTAGTTGTTTTTTTTATTGAGTGATCCCAATTTCATGTAAGCCTAATAAAACTAATTTCTCAAGGAAAAAAGGCTTAATCTGGTAATTGTGTGAAGCTGCATTAAGAATTAATATGAGCAATAACTAATTACTAAATGTTTAATATTAATCTATTTCAATATCAAATATTGTCATGTAAGTCACTACTTTATCCAGATCCCCGACTTCTTCAAGAAGTCGGGGATCTATTCTATACATAATAATTTTTAGAGAAATTATCTGTATTTCTTCCTACAGTTAGAAGCAATTTTATCTACAATATACGTTAATGAGCTAGTAGCTTACTGGCGAAGGAAGTAAAAATTAACTTTATGATTGATCACAGCGACACAATTGCATCTCGTCAAGAAGGCAAATTTCCAGGTTTGGGTGGACTTGATTTGTATTACCAAAGCTGGCATCCTGGAGGTGAAGTCAAAGGAATCTTAGCCATTGTCCATGGACTCGGAGGACACAGCGGACTTTACAAGACCATAGTTGAGCATTTGTTACCGAAAGAATATGCTATCTATGGTTTTGATTTACGTGGTCACGGACGTTCATCTGGTCAAAGAGGTTATATTAATACCTGGGCAGAATTTCGTAATGACTTGCAAAGTTTCCTCAATTTGATTCAACAACAACAACCAGGATGCCCAATTTTTCTATTGGGACATAGTATGGGGGGAGTGATTGCATTAGATTATACTCTTCATTATGTACAAAATAAATCTGAGTTGTCAGGTGTGATTGCTTTTGCACCCAGTATTGGTCAAGTAGGAGTACCGCTGAGTCGTGTAGTTTTAGGTAAGTTACTCTCCCAGGTGTGGCCGCGTTTTTCCTTGAATATTGGTTTGGATTTTAGCGCAGGTTCACGAGATCAGAAAATTTTAAATTCCTATACTCAAGATAAATTACGCCATACTCTTGCTACTGCTAGGTTATCTACAGAGTTTTTTACTACAGTAGATTGGATTCATACTCACGCTGAAAAATGGCAAATACCTCTGTTAATTTTACATGGTGGTGCTGATAGAATCGCTTTACCAGCAGGAAGTGCAACTTTTTATCAAAATGTTACCTATCCAGACAAGTTAAGAATTGAGTACCCTGGAGGCTATCATGATTTACACTACGATATTAATTATGTTGAGGTAATCACTGATTTAGTTAATTGGATGGATAAACATTTACCTGCTGTGGTAGTACCATTAAAATCAATGAATAATCAATAATAGGCGGTAAATAATTTAAAATAGAGATGTTCCAAATAACGTCTCTATGAGAATTTCCAAAAATACACATTTATATTTCATAGATGTCTAATGGCTAGGAATACGAAATAGATAAAAGCCAGCAAGTGTAAAAATGAAAATCGTAGTTGCAGAATAAACAATTACATCTTTCACTAAAAAGGAAATCCAATCTTTTCTCAATTCTTGTTTAAACTTGAGTTCTCGTAATTTACGCTCAAGCTCTATATCTTCTTTATCAGGTAATCTGGTATAAGGACTAATCTCCAAATCATCAATCAATTCTTCTGTAGCATTTGCATTTTGCCAATTATCTAATGGAGAATTAGAATCAGCCAAGACAATTGGCAAATTATCCTGATTTTGATTTTTGATCTCTTTTCTAATTACCTTTTTGACAATTTTGACGATTAAAGCTTCTAAATTTTTATCCGCCATATCTAGTAAAGTAAAATATTTTAATCATGAAGACTCAAAATAAATTAGTATTTTCTTCATTATCCAAAATACCGCCAAACCCTTGACAGGTATGACGGTGATTAGTTTACCTTTTATAGTTCCCCAATAATTTCTGGCTGATTTAATTCATCAGACATTTCGATAATTGCTCTGAGAACAGGCTTCATTATGGAATCTTCGTTATTTTCAAAATCTTCATAACGTCGCCGTTTAGCACGATTTGCAACTTGTACCGTAATGCGATAGCGATTTGATGCAGCACTAATTAATTCTTCTGCACGGTGCATGATTTGAGACTGAGTTGTCTCGAACTTAGAACGTTTAAGCATAATTGATAACTCTGGAGATTCTATCCCAGTTTACTCGGATTTTTCAATTTTAGAGATGGAAAGGAAAATGATCCTTGGGAAATTTGCCTAACTAAGAGAATCAAACTAAGAATTTGGCGCATTTGTTGAATTTGCTGTTTAAGTATTTGGTTCTCTAATCGGAGATTGCGAATTTTTTCTTTACCGATATAAATATTATCTGGTACTGTATGTAGGGCTGCATAACTAGCACGTTCATATTGATTAAATGTATCTGTTATAAATGCTAAAGTATCTTTTGCTTTTCGTAATTGTTGAGCTAGATAAAGGAGCATGAGGGAAATAAGGATATTAATCAGGACAACGATAGTTACCATTTTTATGTTGTTTGCCACTGATTTAATCAAAATTGTAGGTCTATTATATCAGCATTGTCACTTTTTATCTGGGGATCTCTTTTATTTTGAGGCATGACGCTGCTGAAAAAATCAAATAGGATTACTATAGAATTTTATAATTATCCTTTGCCAATTTCTTCCATGACCGAAAACACAAAAGCAATAGTTATATTTGATATAGACGGGGTTATCCGTGACGTGAGCGGTTCATATCGTCGCGCTATCTCCGATACAGTAGAGTATTTCACTACCCAAGCCTATCGTCCCACACCTGTAGACATTGATCACCTCAAATCTGAAGGAATTTGGAATAACGATTGGGAAGCCTCCCAGGAATTAATTTACCGTCATTTTATCAGTCAAGGACAGCAGCGACAAGAAATACAATTAGATTATGCCAACATAGTTACTTATTTTCAAAGCCGTTATCGCGGTACAGATACCAAAAATTGGAATGGCTATATTTGTCATGAACCTTTATTAGCACAGCCGAGTTATTTTGAAGAATTAACAAAATCTGGTATTGCTTGGGGTTTTTTTAGTGGTGCTACTCGTTTGAGTGCTAACTACATTTTAGAAAAACGTTTGGGTTTACAATCTCCTGTTTTAATTGCTATGGAAGACGCACCTGGTAAACCAGATCCGACTGGACTTTTTGCTACTATTAATATATTAGAAAATGGTAGTAATCAAAAACCAACAGTTGTATATGTAGGTGATACGGTAGCAGATATGCACACTGTGGAAAAAGCAAAAGCTGTAGATAATTCTCGGACTTGGTTAGGTGTAGGAGTTTTACCTCCCCATGTTCAGGAAACAGTAGAAGGATGTGAAGCTTATACACAGAAACTAATACAATCTGGGGCAAAGATAGTGTTGAATAATGTCCAAGAATTAACAATTAGGACAATTTCTAAATTAGAATTGTGATCTCATTAAATGAGATTTTTTTCATTACCTACCCGATATTCATTTAATTTGTAATCATAGGAAATTCATCAAAATGTCTAATCTTAAACTACCTGATGGACCAAAAACCCACCCTTGGATACAGACATATCAATGGTTAAAAGATCCTTTGGGATATATGGAAGAATGTGCTAAAAACTATGGTGATATTTTTACTTTGAGAGTTGGTCCAGTTTTCACTCCGCAGATATTTATTAGCAACCCCCAAGGGATTCAACAGATTTTCACCACAGATACCAAACAGTTAGATTCTGGTGAACCAGCAGGAGTTCAAGCCCCTTTATTGGGAAGACAATCTTTATTAGCATTAGAAGGGAAACCTCATCAACGTCAACGTAAATTATTAACTCCTCCTTTACATGGAGAAAGAATGTTGGCTTATGGTGATTTAATTAGCGAAATTACTCAGCAAGTTACTAATAAATGGCAAATTGGACAAACATTTAATATCCTTTATTCTATGCAAGAAATCTCTTTTGAAGTGATTTTAAAAGCTGTATTTGGTTTACAGGATGGCTCACATTATGAGCAATTGAAGACATTATTATTAAAGATTCTCAATCCTAAACAACCTTTTTTGCGAGCCATGATGTTAGTTTTTCCCTTCTTGCAAAAGGATTTAGGTGCGTGGAGTCCTTGGCACAAATTCTTACAGTTAAAAGCTGAAATTGACGAAGTTATCTATGCGGAAATTAAGGAACGTCAAGAAAAACCCGATTCATCTCGCAGTGATATATTATCTTTGATGATGGCTGCTAGAGATGAAAATGGTCAACCTATGAGTGATGTTGAATTACGAGATGAATTGATTACTTTATTGATAGCTGGTCATGAAACTACCGCGACTTCTTTAACATGGGCGCTTTATTGGATTAATCATGTCCCACAGGTAAGAGCAAAATTATTGCAAGAATTGGATAATTTGGGTGAAAATCCAGATGCAAATGAGATTTTTAAATTACCCTATTTAAATGCTGTTTGTTCAGAAACATTGCGAATGTATCCGGTGGCCATGTTGGCTTTAAATAGATTGGTAAAATCACCCTTTGAGTTGATGGGTTATAATTTAGAACCAGGAACTATTGTTATTCCTTGTATTTATCTCACTCATCATCGAGAAGATTTATATCCTGATTCTCAACAGTTTAAACCAGAGCGTTTTTTAGAACGGCAATTTTCTCCTACTGAGTTTGTACCTTTTGGTGGTGGAAATCGTCGCTGTATTGGCATGGCTTTTGCTTTATTTGAAATGAAATTGGTATTAGCAAATGTGCTATCTAATTGGAATCTAGAATTGGCTGATACTCAACCAGTACAACCTGCAAGAAAGGGGGCTTTATTGGGTCCAGGTGGGGGTGTGAAAATGATTGTGAAGGGGAAAAGAGAGAAAAATCAGCCAGTTCTAGAAAAAGCGCGTTAGTTGAGGTTTTTAAGAGGTGTGTTAGCTACGCTAACGCACCCATAATTTTTTTGCTCAATAATGTAGGATACTCAATAATAATTAAACTCTTTGATTTAAAACAGGTTTACCAGTAGATATAGCCTGTTCCACAATATCAATCGCTCGCTTTGTTCCCCCAGCTTTCTTAATTGCTGCTTGTAACCGCAAAGCATTCTTTTGATAACTATCTTCCGTCAACACCTTTTTAATAGCAGTCCGCAAATTATTAACATTAACTTTTTTCACAGGAATAGCTTCCCCAGATCCTGACCAAACTATCCGCGAAGCTACTCCTGGTTGGTCATTTGCAATAGGAATAGCTACCATTGGTACACCATTATTTAAAGATTCCAAAGTTGTATTCATGCCAGCATGAGTAATAGTCAGAGTTGTTTTTTGTAACAATTCTAATTGTGGTGCATAACTCACAACCAAAGGATTTCCAGGTAGTCCTTGTAAAGCTTCAGGACTTGCAGAACCACCTAAAGAAATTATTAATTGGGCATCTAACCCGTTACAAGCTTCCGCAATATAGTGGAAAATTTCCAATAGGCGATTTTGGATAGTTCCCATTGAGGCGTAAATGAGGGGTTGTCCAGTCAGCTTTTCAAATGGAAAAGGAGTTGGTTCTCTACTGGAAATATTATTGTAAGGACCAGTGAAATGAAAGCAATTAGGTAAATTCTGCCTGGGAAATTCAAACTCACTGGGTTGTTGACAAAGTTGAGCAAGTTTTGAGTAATAATCATTGGGATTCAAGATAGGCTGTAAATTCCATTCAGACCGATACTCATTAATAACATCTCGAATAGGTTTCCCCGCACGGTTTAATAGCTTATAACCTGCCCAGTTGCGTACTTTTGCCCAATGGGAAGAATTATAACTCCAAGATGTACTAAAAGGTGGAACACTTACATCTCGATTAATCATTAAGGCAGAAGCACAGCTAACAAAGGGAATGTTGAGAGACTCAGCAATACTCCCTCCCTCAGGAGCAACTTGATCTACTATAAGTGCATCTATACCTGCTTGTTTAATTAAGGTTGGAACTTCGCGCAGGGTGACAACTGCCCCTTGTTGTATATATTTGATCGTATATCGCAATGCAGCAAATCCGCTCATTTTTCCTAATTCGGTAAATAGTTCTTTCATGAACCCTTTAGGAAAATCAGACTCACCAATTGACTGAAATTCTAACCCTGCTGCTATGGCCTTTGGTTCAGCATCAAGAATACCAAATAAAGTAACGCGATGACCCTGTTTTTTTAATTCATACCCTAAAGTAGTCATAGGGTTGAGGTGTCCAGATGCCGCAGGACATATTAAGCCATAATGAGTCATAATCGTGTTTTCTCCTTATTTATAATGATATATACCAGAAAACTGCCCCATAGATTCAACGCAGATCACTGTAGTAGGTTTGGATCTATGTTTAAAATACTTTATTAGTGTAATATTATTGCGTCAGACTTTCACCGAGGTCAGCACCAAAGCAATTATGATTAAATCTTGGATGATAATTGGTAGTATAGCATTCTTAGTAGGCTTCGCTGGTAACTGGATTACACCAAATCAGAGTCAATGGTTTAGACAATTACAAAGACCTAAATGGTTAACCTTTGAATCAGCAATTCCCCTGATTTGGACTATAATTTTTATCTGTGGTGCTTGGTCAGCTTACATCATTTGGGAACACAGCCCAAATACTGATATAACCCGTTTAATGATGGGTTTGTACCTACTACTAGAGATATTTACTATAGCTTACAGCCCTGTAATGTTACGTTTTCGCAGTCTCATCGCTGGTACAATCATCGGTGGTACAGGATTACTCATTTGTCTGTTAATCACACTTGCAGTCTTATCAGTATCCCTCTGGGCAGCATTACTATTATTGCCCTATTTACTTTGGAGTCCCATAGGTACATACACCACATGGCAAATGAGTCGTCTTAATCC
>JGI12547J11936_1000398_pt1 | contig 11623 bp, 6 predicted proteins | sample LakEriepJuly2011_2_FD_11936 | JGI IMG/M metagenome (IMG submission 11936)
TCTCAACCCGTCCAACCTTGGACCCCCCACTCCATCCTTTCCGACCTCCTCTCCCACCATCCCAACGAGGAAGCCTGGCTCCTTTTCCGTATTCCCTTTCCGCAAAAAACACCCGCCGATGAAGCGGCCGCCTTCCTCGCCCGCCAAGGCTTTCGCCGAGCCCTCCTTCACGGCAAACCTCAACGCCTCGATGAAGCCGCCGGCCTCGAAGCCCTCGCCCTTGCTTTGTCTCAAACTCCTCCAGAGCAAAATCTCCTTGTTCCCGTTATCCAAGATCGCATCACCCTGAACCGCCCATCCCAAGCCCGACTCGCCGAAGCCCTCACCTCCTGCCTCCAGTACGGCCGGGGCGTCGCCGCCATCTCTCTCGTCAAAGATCCCACCCATCTTCACCTCTACTCCGATCGCTACTTTTGTCCCCGAGACCAACGAGACTTTCACGAACCCACCCCTGCCCTCTTCTCATTCAACCATCCCCTCGGCGCCTGCCCCGCCTGCCGCGGCTTCGGTCGAATTATCGAAATCGATGAGTCCCTCGCTCTCCCCGACCGCAACCTGACCATCGCAGGCGGAGTGGTCAAACCTTGGCAAACCGCCAGCTTCGAGGATTGCCAACAGGACCTCGAAAAAGCCTGCCGGAAACACCGCATCCCCTTGGAAGTTCCCTTTTGCGAACTCTCAGCCGCTCACCAGAAATTTGTTCTCGAAGGCCAAGACGGCTCCACCCGAGAACTCTCCGAACTGTGGGACTCTGGCGACTGGTACGGCGTCCGCGGTTTTTTCCGCTGGCTCGAAACCAAAACCTACAAAATGCATGTCCGAATGCTCTTAGCCCGCTACCGCGCCTATCGGCCGTGTCCCACTTGCAGCGGACAGCGCTACCGTCCCGAAACCACCTTCTGGCGACTCTCAGGAAAAACCATGCCCGAACTCAACTCCCTCTCCCTCTCCGAGCTCGCGGCCCTCGTCGAAAAAATCAAAACTGAAGACGCCTCCGCGCAAACCCCTTTAGAAAATATCCGGCATCGATTGCGCTTTCTCCTCGGAGTCGGACTCGGCTACCTCACCCTCGATCGCCCCACCCGCACTCTCTCTGGAGGAGAACTACAACGAGTCAACCTCACCGGCTGTCTCGGCACAGGACTCACAGGGACTCTCTTCGTTCTCGATGAACCCAGCATCGGCCTTCACCCTCGCGACACCAACCGCCTCCTCGATCTTCTCCGCGATCTGCGCACCGCCGGAAATACGGTCCTAGTTGTGGAGCACGATGAAACGGTCATCCGCTCCGCCGAAAATATTTTGGAGCTCGGGCCCGGCGCAGGTAGCGAAGGGGGTCATCTTCTCTATTCCGGCCCACCCGCCGGTCTCCTCAAAGTAAAAAACTCTCCCACCGGAGCCTACCTATCCGGTCGTCGCACCATCCCGCTTCCCTCTCCTCGACGCAGCTGCCCCGAAAAAGGTCACCCGTGGCTCCGCGTCCAAGGGGCCGACTGCCATAATCTGAAGAATCTTAACGCCAATCTCCCCCTGCACAGACTTGTCGCCGTTTCCGGAGTCAGCGGCTCGGGCAAAAGCACCCTTGTCCACGAAGTCATTTATAAAACCCTCCTTCACCAGATGGGGCGTGCAGTTGAAAACCCTCCCTCCCTGAAATCGATCGCAGGCTACGAAACGATCACCGATGTCCTTCTCGTGGACCAATCCCCTCTCTCCCAAACCCCTCGCTCCACCCCTCTTCTCTACCTCGATATTTATGACCTTGTCCGAGAACTCTACGCCTCAACTGAAGAGGCCCAAAGCGCAGGTCTCCCCGCATCCGCCTTTTCATTTAACGCGGGGGGCGGCCGCTGTGAACGTTGCGGAGGCATGGGCTACGAAAAAGTCTCCATGCAATTTCTCTCCGACGTCTTCGTTACCTGCCCGACCTGCGAAGGCCACCGCTTCCAACCCCATGTCCTAGCCGCCCCCTACTTAGGGAAGTCGATCGACCAGCTTCTCGAAATGACAGCCGCTGAAACTCTTCTCCACTTCGCCCCACGCGATAACCTCACCCCCCGCGCGCGCGAATGCCACCTAAAGATCTGCCAAGCCCTCTCTCTCCTTATCGAAGTTGGACTCGGCTACCTCCGGTGCGGGCAACCCCTCAGTCAGCTTTCGGGTGGCGAAGCCCAACGACTCAAGCTGGTCGCCCACTTAGCGCCCCAAAATAATCCTGTCGAAGCCCCGAAACCTGGCCGCAAAAAAGGTGCCAAGCCCCCCGCCCCCCACCACCCTCTGCTCATTTTGGACGAACCCACCACCGGTCTTCACTTGGATGATGTGGCCCTACTCATTCGCCTTCTCCACCGTCTTGTCGATCAAGGCGCCTCTCTCCTCGTCATCGAACACCATCTCGATGTCCTAAAAAATGCCGACTGGATTCTCGACCTCGGGCCAGAGGCAGGCTCTGCTGGCGGAAAGCTCGTTGCCGCAGGCACCCCCGAACAAGTAGCCCAAAGCAAAAAAAGTCATACCGCTACCTACCTCGCACCCCTTCTCTCAAAAAAACCGTCTCCTACCCTTCGTCTCCATGAAGCCCCGCCCTCCTCCCTCAATAATCGCCCGCCTCAAGAGATGGTCGTTCGCGGGGCCCGTCATCATAATCTGAAAAACTTCGATCTACGGATCCCCCGCCACAAAATGGTCGTAGTCACAGGTCTATCCGGCTCCGGTAAAAGCACCCTCGCTTTCGATCTTCTCTTCAGCGAAGGCCAACGACGTTACCTCGACTGCCTCAACACCTACGCACGCCAATTTGTCGAGCAGTTGGAAAAACCGGATGTCGACTCGATCACCGGTTTGCCACCAGCCGTCGCCATCGAACAACGCACCACCCGCGGAGGCAGAAAATCCACCGTCGCCACTGTAACGGAACTCTACCAGTTTCTCCGGCTCCTCTATGCCAAACTAGGAGTCCAACATGATCCCGATACAGGAGAGGCCGCTATCCGACAAAACTCCGCCGACATCATCAAGCGGATCCAACGCCAACTCCGTAAATCAAAGCGACTCGATCTACTGGCCCCCTTAATCCGCGGCAGAAAAGGTTTTCATACCGAGGTCGCGCGCTGGGCCTTGAAAAAGGGCTACAAGTTACTTCGGGTCGACGGAAAGTGGGTGGAGCCGGAAAAGTTTCAGCCTCTTGACCGATATAAAGAGCACCAGATCGAGGTCCTCGTCGGCCAAATCGCGCCGAAACAGAAAGACCTCCCCATCCTTGTTTCTCAAGCCCTTTCCCTTGGCAAAGGCACCCTCTACGCCATCGATCGCCAAGGGAAATCCACCATCCACAGCCACCACCTTTTCTGCCCAGGAACAAGTCGCTCCTTTGACGAACTCGACCCCCGCCTTTTCTCTTTTAATAGCCCCCACGGTTGGTGCACCGAATGCCAAGGCTATGGAACTCTCCTCGCCCAACCTCCCGAACCCGAAACAGACGACGAGGCTGAAAAAGAGCAGCAAATGGAGCTCGCTCGTGAAGAAATCGCCGATGGAGATCTCCTGCCTTGCCCCTCCTGCCAAGGAGCTCGCATCAACCCCATCGCCCGATCAGTTCGCTTTGCCGGGAAGACGATTCCAGAAATTAACTCCCTCTCCGTTCGCAACTTCGAAACCTTTTTCTCCAAGGTCAAATTCACGGGACGCGAAGCCACCATCGTGCGGGATATTCAGCCCGAGATCCTTCAACGCCTTGCCTTCCTTCGTAAAGTAGGCCTCGATTACCTCAATCTCGACCGCTCCGCCCCAACTCTCTCGGGGGGAGAATCCCAGCGCATTCGGCTGGCGGCTCAACTCGGCTCAAATCTTCAAGGTGTTCTTTACGTTCTCGATGAACCGACCATCGGGCTTCATCCTCGCGACAATCAGAAACTTCTGGAGATTCTTCGAGATCTGCGAGATCGCGGTAACTCTCTTCTCGTCGTCGAACATGACGAGGACACCATGCGCGCGGCCGACCATATCATCGACCTCGGTCCTGGAGCCGGCGTCCACGGGGGCGAAATCGTAGCCCAGGGAAACTGGCGCCAGATTGATGCCCAAGGCAAATCGGCCACTGCACGCCTTCTCGGGGAGCCGATCCAACACCCTGCACGAGGACAACGTCGCCCCATCGACAGCACAACTTCATGGATCAAAATTCAGGGTGCAGTCGCTCGCAATATTCACGGGATCGATGTCTCGATCCCTCTTCACCGCCTCACCGCGCTTTCCGGCGTCAGCGGTTCGGGCAAAAGCACCTTAGCTCGAGAAATCCTTCTTCCCGCCACCTCCCCACTTCGCGCCAAGAAAGATCCCCGCTGGAAATCGGTTCACGGCGCTGAGGCCATCGACCGCGTGGTCGAGGTGGATCAATCTCCCATCGGAAAAACCCCTCGCTCCACCGTTGCCACCTACCTGGGCCTGATGGATCATCTCCGCACCCTCTACGCCAGCTTGCCCGTTGCCAAACAGTCGGGATTCACTGCCTCCCACTTTTCCCATAACGCAGGTCCAGGCCGGTGCCCCGCTTGTGATGGAGCTGGAACCATACGGGTTCAGATGAGTTTCCTCCCCCCTGCCGATGTGCGATGTGAGGAGTGCAATGGTTTGCGCTGGAAGCCGGAGATTTTGGCCCTCCGCTACCGCGACCTTTCGATCCAACAGGCCCTCTCTCTTTCCGCAGAAAAAGCGGCCGAGTTTTTTGCTCCGCATCCACGAATTGCCACCCCATGCCGACTCATGGCAGAGACAGGACTCGGCTACCTCCAATTAGGCCAAACAAGCCCCACCCTCTCGGGTGGAGAAGCCCAACGGCTGAAGTTGGTCACAGAGCTCGCCACAGCGCAAATCGCGGCCGATCACGCTCATGCGAAAGGTCGTGCACGCCGTCCCGCTCATCACCTCTTTCTTTTAGAAGAGCCCACCGTTGGGCTTCATCTGGCCGATGTTCGGCGACTGCTCAATCTGATGCATCGCCTAGTCGATTCAGGGCATACCGTTGTCGTGATCGAACATCATCTCGATGTATTGGCTGAGGCTGACTACCTGATCGATATTGGACCCGAGAGCGGTGAGGCGGGCGGAACTATCATGTCCCAAGGAACCCCCGAACACGTCGCTACTTCCAAAACCTCTCGCACCGCCCCCTTCCTCCGCACCCACCTAGGCCGCTCTGAAAAACATAAGAAGAAACAGTCCCTCCCCGCTCTCCTAGCTTCCTGACCCTATTTCTTTCCCACCCCTGCAGTCAGGTAGACCAGTCCGCCCACCAAGTTCCATGCCAGAATTACGGCGAAGCCGATAAGAGAAATCGCCACCGATGCCGCTGTCGGAATTCCAAATGTTCCCAAGAAGGTTACAAAAGCCGCCTCGCGCAAGCCCAACCCATTCCACGTAATCGGCAGTACGGTAATCATAGCCACCATCGGCAGAACCGAGGCCATCTGCCAAAAGCCCACATCCAATCCCATCCCTTGCGAAACGGAGAAAAAAAGAGTTACCAAAAGAAGTTGGGCAATCACGCTTAGGCCTAGCCCTGCTCCCGCTCCCACAGGATGCGTCAGGCAAACGTGACACGCCTCCGCCCCCTCCCCCGCCGCTTTCCTCCAGGCCGACAGATCGTTCCCACGCAAAACCTTGCCCGATGCGGGATGTGCCAGCAAAACCAGCAGAACCAGCAAGATCGCTGAAACCAGTAAGAAAGCATATGCCCCGGCTCGCGTGACCGGATGGGCTGTCAAATCACTCCAGTGCGGCAAAATAAGAGCCGCCCCAACCCCAACCGTCGCCGTCAGCCCCAACACTCTCTCCAGTAAAATAGAAACCACCGCGGCCGGTCGCGCCTGCGGAGCATCTTGCGCCGCCCAGTAGGCCCTCATCACATCTCCCCCCATCATCCCAGGCAAAACACTGTTAAAAAAAAGACCCGCTAATGATAGTTGAGCCGTCCGCACCCACCCCACCGCTGCTCCTGCTACCTCCAGCAAAAGATGCCAGCGAACTATCGAAATCCCCACCACCCCCCCATAGGTTAAGACAGCCAAACCCAACCAACCCCCGTCCACCTTTCGCACAATTTGACCAAACTCACTCCAGTTCAGCTTTGTCGAAAGAAACCAAACCGCTCCAACCGTAAAGATCACTCTCCCAGCCCACCCCAACCACGCTTTAGTCACTGTATTCAATTCATCCCACCCTAAGCCCAGTACGAATGAATCCGAGTCTTACTTATTTCACAAAAGACCACGCCGACGCAGATCCCGCACGTGATCTCCCCCTGAGGCCAAGACCATATCCAAAGCAAACTTCAATAAACACACCTCCCATCCATCATCCACCCCCGTCAAAACCGCCGACAAAGGATCTCCCTTAGCCTCTACCTCCGCCCGAACTTTATCGGAAACTTCGCCCAAGGCCCCCGTTACCTCATACCGCTTGGTCTCATCTTTTCGAAAAGAAAATCCATATTTAAGAATTGCGATCTGGGACGCAAATTCACTCACCGCATCGGCGTACTTTTCCGCCTTCTCCCCAAAACCATCCAGCAGCAACTTGGCGAACCCATCTGGAGTGACCAGCTCCGGCTTCTGGGCATGGATCCTTCCCTCCCTCACCAGCATTCGATTCACCGCGTCCATCTCTTCCGTAATCAGATGATAATTCAGAACCGTTGTTCCAAAGGTCTCCAGCCGTTTCTGAGGAGGTAAAATCACCTTGGTGTTTTCCAACGCATAATGAAAATCGTGCTCTCGCATCACTTCATCTTGTCCTATTCCCAGCGCAGATCAAATGATCTGCACCCCGTTCTACTTTTTTCTAGGCTCACCTTTCTCCAACCCTAAGATCGAGGAGTGACCACCTACGTCTATGAGACCATCCCAACTCAAAGCGGGGAAAGCCCCGTCCAGTTTGAGCTTCAACAGTCGATGAAAGATTCCCCTTTGACTCGTCACCCACAAACAGGCCAACCCATCCGCCGACTCATCTCTGGCGGCCTCGGCATGATCGCTTCGAGCAAAAATACCCCCTCCTCCTCTTCCAGCCACGGCTGCGGCCCAGGTTCCTGCGGTTGTGGTAAATTTTAAACCGAATAAAGCACCGCACGCATCACCGTCTCTTGCACCTCAGCAACCGATTTCGATACTGCCCGCCCGATTAAATCCATCTTCGAAACCTCTGCCACCCGAGAACTGTGTTTCAATAAATCCGCATCGGAGAAGACCGACCGGAGCAACTGGCAGGCACTCGCCAAACTCACCAAGACCACATCCCGCGGACCTGGCACCTCCCCGTCCACGATGACCGATCGAATCCGCTTTCTTACCTCCTGCTCTTCCTGATCCTTCACCATCGGATACCGCCGACCTGGAATCACCCAGAGAAACTTCTTCTCCTCTTTTTTCAAAATTCCCCGGTGGATAAGCCGCTCCAGCGTCCTCTCCCGCAGCGTTTCCCCCTCGGCCGAAAAAAGCCCCACCCAATACTTCGCATCCTTTTTATCCTTTGCCTCCACTATCTTCAGGAGGAGTGGATCCAACATCCCCTCCCCTGTGGGCTGCGCATTGACCAAAGTAAGATGACTTAGATCGGTATCGATTCGATTTTGAAAGGCCAACTCTAAGAGTGCCGCTCCGGCCAAAGCCTGATCCATTGCCAAAGGGGGGAGATCGATGAATTTCCCCGTCTTATCGTCCAAAGCCAAAAGCACAATCTCCTCTGGAAATGTAATCATGCCCTTATTCTTCCTGCTTACCTCGACAGAACAAGAAATCTCTTCCAAGGACTTGACGATGCCTGATTTCCCCTAGCTTACCTAGATGCGCCTGATCTGGATCCTAGGAGACCAACTTCTCCCTGCTCACCCACTTCTCCCATCCCCTGCCGGGGATCTTCTCGTCGGGTTGATCGAATCGAGCCCCCGCGGGTCCCACCTCCGCTACCACCAGCAAAAGCTGACTCTCCTCTACTCCTCCATGCGACACTACGCCGCGGATCTAAAGAAACAGAAGTTCGCCACTCTCTATCATCATCTCACCGATACCCCAGCCGGTGCTGACTATGCCACCATCCTCTCCCACTGGATTCAGAAACATAAGATACGGGAGATTCACCTCCTCGATCCCAACGAGTACGACACCTTTCACTCCCTTCCTGCCCTCTCCAAAAAGCTTGGCGTTCCCATTCACCGCCATGCCAGTCCCCAGTTTCTCGTTCCGCGTACCGAATTTGCCACGTGGGCCGAGGGCAAAAAGCACCTCCTGATGGAGACTCACTACCGACGACTGCGCACCGAAAGAAATATCCTCCTCGATGCCAAAGGAAAGCCAGAGGGCGGAGATTGGAATCTCGACGACCAAAACCGTCGCACCTACCGAGAGTTTGCCAAGGCCAACCCCACTGTTCCTCCGTTTCCTCCCCCCATCCAAGACCCAATCGTCAAGAAGGTCGCACAGGAGGTTGCCGCTCACTTCCCAACTCATCCAGGACAAGCGGATCAACTTTGGGTCCCTGTAACCCGTGCAGGTGCCCTCGATTGGCTAAAAACTTTTATTCGGCAAAGGCTGGCTCAATTCGGGCCTTGGGAGGACACGATGGTGGAAGGCCAACAAATCCTTTTTCACTCCGTTCTTTCTCCCCTTCTCAACATCGGCCTCCTCACACCGCAAGAGTGTATTCAAGCCGCTGAAAAAGCTTATCGGGAAGGCAAAGCACCGCTCAACTCAGTCGAGGGTTTCATCCGGCAAATTCTGGGCTGGCGCGAATTTATTCACGGAATCTACTGGCTGAAAATGCCTGAGTATCGAAAAGCGAACTTCTTGGGCGCCGATCGACCCCTTCCCCGCTGGGCTTACACCGGAGAAACCGACATGCGCTGCGTCTCCCAAGCCATCCATGGCGCCGTCGATCACGCCTATAACCATCACATTCAGCGCCTCATGGTTTTAGGAAACTACTTTCTCTTGGGTGGCTACGAACCCCAAGCCGTCCTGCGCTGGTATACCGAGATGTATCTCGATGCTTACGACTGGGTCATGGTTCCCAATGTTCTTGGCATGATCCTTTTTGCCGACGGCGGATTTTTTGCCACCAAGCCCTATGCCGCAGGTGCGGCCTATCAGGATAAAATGGGAAACCACTGCGCCTCCTGCCAGTTCGACCCCAAACAGCGAGAGGGCCCGAAGGCCTGCCCCTTCCACTCGCTCTACTGGAACTTCTTTGGGCAACACGCAAAGCTTTTTGGCAAAAACCCCCGCATCGGTATGATGGTGAAGATATGGGAGAAAAAGACCCCCGCCGATCAGAAGCAGATTCGACAAAACGCGCTGCACTTTCTCGATCAGCAAAAGTAGCCCTCCCAAGGCACGGCCTTCTCATTCCCTTCGCCCTTCTCGTTGGATTTCTCCTTGGCACCTTTTTTGGCCGCCCTCTACTCCTTTCCCCCTTCGCCGAACCATCTGCCTCCCCCCAACTTACCACAGATTCGGCCGAGTCTTTTGCCCCCGCCACTTCCAAAAGCAACGCCTCCAAAATCGCGTCTGCAAAAAAAGAAGTGGCAGANAAGAANTGGGANGAAAAAACAATTCGTTCCCTTCCCCTNGNGGATATCCGTAGCCGTATTTCTCAACTTTCCACTTGGACCCCTGGNCCNGTGGCCGATCAAGTCGAACATTGGCTCGTCCAACGCTGGGCTGCTTTAGAACCTCAAGCAGCTTGTCAGTACGCCTATACCGCCGCCCTCCAAGGCGCGGAGGAATCCCTCCTCCTTGAAGCCCTCGCCATCTGGGCGACCTCCAGCCCTGCCCCCGCAGCACGCTGGGCAGGAAACTTGGGCTCTCCCTCCCTTCGTGATTCATCNATTCGAACGGTCTACTCCACTTGGGCAAAAATCGATTCTACCGCTGCCGCAAAAAGCATCTCCTCCTTGCGTCCCGCCTCTGCCCGCGGAATCGCCAGTGCAGCCACCGCTCCTCCCCACGCAGGAAAAAATTTTGCCACCGCTATGCAGTGGGCTCGAGCTCTACCCGGCCCTATTCGCGAAAAAACTTTAGACGCCATCTTGGGGGAGTGGACACGCAGAGATCCTGCTGGTGCCGCTGGATGGCTCATTGGACAGCCCGGAGATGTTCAGTGGGCGCTGATTGGGAAGTTAGCCTCTGATTGGGTGAGAAAAGATCCCTCCTCCGCCCTTTCTTGGGGATTAGGTCAATCGACGGAGATTTCCCTAGGCTCGAAACTCGCCCTAGGTCCAGTTCAGCGAAAGTTTTTCGAAGCCGCCCTCGGCGCATTCATCGGCACCGATCCGCAAGGTGCCGCCAACTGGCTTGCTAGCTCTGCCGGACAACCTTTTTTTACGAGCAAAATTGGTGCCGTCGCAGGGCGCTGGACCTCGATGGATCCGATGGAGGCTGCCAGCTGGTCTCTTTCCCTTCCCAAGGAGTCGGATCGTGATGCCGCCATTCGAGCTGTCGCAGGCACATGGGCCAGAACCGATCCCCAAGCCGCTGGCCAGTGGGCCCGAGCTCTTGCTAATTCTACGCTCCGCGACACCGCCCTGAACGCATACTGCGGTTCCCTTTCTCCTTACGACGCAGCATCTGCTGCCCAGTGGGGCACGGAAATCACCAGCCCCAGTCTTAGAAAAGGAGCCGTCGAATCGGCAGTAAATCGCTGGATGCAGTACGACCCCACCGCCGCCCGCCAATTCGTCCGCACTACCCCAGCTCTGGATCAAGCCAGCAAGGAAAGACTTTTACGCTAGAATTTCGGATTTTCATGTGCTGATCGCCTTCCATAAACCGTACGGAGTCCTCTCCCAATTCACTCCCGATGGCTCACCCAACCGTACCCTTGCCGAATTTGGCTTTCCCAAAGACATCTATCCGCTGGGTCGGCTCGATGCTGACTCGGAAGGTCTCCTCCTCCTCAGCGACGAACCCGGCCTCAACACTCGTCTCTTGGACCCAAAAAATGCCCACTCCCGCTGCTACTGGGCTCAAGTGGAGGGAATACCGACATCAGCCGGCTTAGAAAAACTCTCCCAAGGAGTTTCCATCGGTGATCATCAGACCCTTCCCTGTCGCGCCTGGCTTCTGGAACCCCAACCCAAACTCCCTCCACGAGATCCCCCCATCCGTGTCCGCAAGACCATTCCTGACTGCTGGATCGCTCTCGAATTAACTGAGGGCAAGAATCGGCAGGTTCGTAAAATGACCGCTGCCGTCGGTCATCCAACTCTCCGCTTAATCCGTGTTCGTATCGGTCGACTCGAGCTCGGCCAGCTCGCCCTAGGAAAATGGCGCAAAGTAAACGAGCAGGAGAAAAATCAGATTTTCAAAGACTAAGCAGGTTTTCCGGACAGGCCGCTTCGGCAACGATCACTACAGAATTTCACCCGCTCCCAGTCTCTTTCCCATTTTTTACGCCAAGCGAAAGTCCGGCCACACCTCAAACAGATCTTTTCCGGAAGATTTTCTTTCGCGACGCTCTTCCCGCCTCGTCGCACAACTAGCGAACAGCCGCCCAGATCCGATGGACATCATCGTGATCTTCCAGCGATTGCAAAAACGCCCCTACTTCCCCACGAGCCTCATCACTCAGCTCA
>JGI12547J11936_1000400_pt1 | contig 11591 bp, 10 predicted proteins | sample LakEriepJuly2011_2_FD_11936 | JGI IMG/M metagenome (IMG submission 11936)
GCCCGTTGGCGCGAAACAGCGGGAAAGGCTTACTTCGCTGGCTCGATGACGACCGGAGCCGGAGCCACGGGTGCGGCGACTTCGATCGGCTCGCGGTACACCGCACCACCGGGAGAGATGATCGTCGGGTTCGAGAAGGTGGAGCCAGCGCGCATGCCGGGATGGCTGCTCCGGAGGCTGGCGCCGCCCGGAGAAACCAGATTCGCGGTCACGAACACCATGAGGCTTCGCTTGCTGACGCTCTTGCCGGTGGAGCGGAAGGCGGCACCGATGAGGGGCATCGAACCAAGGAACGGTACCTTGTCTTCGACGGTCTTCACTTCTTCGCGGGTCAGGCCACCGATGACGACTGTGGCACCATCGAAGACGGTGACGTCCGTCTGGACTTCACGCGTACTGAAAATCGGCTGGAAGAAGCCCGAGGGTACGGTGACGGTCAACCCTCCGGAGATGGCGACAGAGGTCCCGCCGTATTCGACGAAGCCTTCAAACTCGGTCACCTTGGGCCTGAGGTTGAGCGCGATCGAGTCGTCGGCCCCGACGGTCGGGGTGACTTCCAGCGTCACACCGACTTCTTGGACGGTGAAGTCTTGGGGGGTACCAGCCGTGATGGCCACCGAGCTGGAGGCCGTGACTTGGGTGCCGCCGCCGCCGTTGCCGACATTAGACTGAACATCGCCGTAAGCCTGCGGATAGCGCAAAAGTTGGGCCACCTTGATGACGGCGGTCTTGCCATCGAGAACTGTAAGGCTCGGCGAAGACATCAGATCGGCTCCATTGCTCTGCTCAATAGCACGAACAAAGACGCTGAGGTCATAAGAACCAAGGACCCCCACTCTCCCGCCAAAGGTGTAAGCATCATTGCCGAGGTTGGGCCCTCCTGGGAAGGCCGGAGCGTTCTGGGGGAATGTCTGGCTGGTGGTACCTGTGGTGACCACCAGTGCCTTGCCGGGAGTATTGTTCTGCTGGAAGACATTGTTGACGGAACGCAGGCCCGACTCCGCACGTGTAACCAATTGGCCGCCTTGGGCAGGAGAACCGTTATCCGTGAAGAAACGGGTTCCAGGCGTCCCGGCTGGCGAGCCGGCGATAGGCGGTAAATCTACAAACGTCGGAACTGTGCCCGTGACTCGAGGCGTGACGCCATTAATCCCCCAATTGACCCCGAGCTCGTTCAGGACCTTCTGCTCGACTTCCATGAACTTGGCTTCGATGTGGACCTGCTTGATGTCGGAGTAACGGCGGATGATGTTCTGGACTCGGTCCAAGTTCCTTCGGGTCTGATAGACAATCAGGTTCGTGCCGTCGTAGGACAAGGTAGCCGGAGGCTCGAAGGAGACGCCGGAGCGGGTGAGGAAGTTGCGGATGGCGACTTCTTCTGGACGCTGGCCGTCGCCGGCGCTGGCACCGCCGGCAGTCGCGCCGCCGAAAGGATTGGCCGGGGCACCACCGCCGCCGCCGCCGCCGCCGCCCGCACTGAGGCCGGTCATCTTGAGGACAGCGGCCGTAGAGAGAGGATAGATTTCGGTCTCATTGAGGCTGTCGCCGGAGTCCTCGCGGACTTCCACGATGCCGCCGGAGCCCACGGTGAAGCTGAACCCGACGCGCTTACAGGTATAATCGAGGGCCTGATAGACCGAGACGCCGCGGAGCTGCAGGTTGACGGTGGGGTTCTTGTTAGCTGGGTCGAGGAGGACGATATTGACGCCCTTCTGATCCTTGTCGAAAGCGGCGGCCTGCGTCTGCAGAAGGACCAAGGCGCGGTCGAGCGGCTGGTCGCGCACGATGAAACCTTCCGGAAGCTGGATGGACTTCATCTTCTCGATGACCGGATCATTGCCGTTAGTGGAATCGATCTTGGCGTTTTCACGATTGAAGACTTCGGGGAGCTTCCACGTTTCGTCGAGGAGTTCGAGGAGCTTGCCCTTGGTGACGCCGCGGTTCCACTGGCCGGAGTTACTGGAGAGCATCTCGCGGATGCGAATCTGGTAGGCCTTGGACTCAGAATTGTTGGGCTGATACTGCAGGACCTCGCGGTAAGCTTCGAGGGCGCCTTGATAGTCGCCATAGAGGTAGCGGGCACGGCCCTTGACGAGCAGCTCGTTGACTTTGTCATCCTTCACGCGGAGGCCAGGGGAAAGCTCGTCGATATTACGATAGGTCGGGTCGTTCGCCTTGGACGTGAATTCCTTCTGGAGACGGACGACGGAGGCGTCGTCTTTGCCCTTGAGGTCGGCATACTGGCCGATGACGGCGGCGGCCTTGGACATATCACGGGCGGCAATCGCGACGAGGGCGCGGCGGGCGAGGGCGTTGCCTTTGGCGTCCTTGATACGCTCCTTGAGGCGTGCATTGGAGAGGCTGGCGGAACCGAGCAAGCGGTCGGCGGCGTCGAGCTGATCGAGGGCTTTGTCGATGGACTCGGCGGTGCCTTGGCGGATCAAGCTCTCGGCGGAGGAGACGACGTCACCCTGCTTGTCGAGGGAATCGGCGTTGGCCCGGGCGAGGCGATTGACTTCTTCCTTGGCAGCGGCGGGGCCACCGGCATCGCGCACAATAGTGATCGACTGCTTGGCGAGGGAAAGGGCATCGCGACGGGATTGGGCGGCAGGCGAGACGACCGTGGCAAGGGCATCACCGGCGGCGGCAAGCTGCTCCAGGGCGCCCGTGTGGTCACCGGCGGCAGACTTCTGGCGCGCTTCATTGATCGCCTTGTCGACTTGGGCGAGCAGCGTGTCGTTGGAAGCAGCTCCGTCGGCAGGCGCATCGGGCTTGGGAGCATCCGCAGCCTTCTTGGCGGCTTCGGCTTCAGCGATGGAGCTATTGACGGAAGCGAGGCCTTCGATGGCGCCGATATCCTTGGGGTCAAGGGAGAGGAGGGCCTCGAACCTGGCCTTGGCGGCCTGCAGGTCGCCTTCGTCGCGGGCCTTCAAGGCCTCGGCCATGAGCTTCGGCTTAGTAGCAGCCGCCTCACCGTCTTGGGCGATGAGGGAGCCGGCGGCGAGGGCGAAGGCGAAGGCCGCCCAGGCGAGCTGCGTGCGATGGAGTTTTTTCATGAGGGGTACGTTTAAATTTTTGATTTAGGGGCGGAGGATGGAGGCGTCTTCGGTTTCACGGCGGGAGGCGCCGGGGCCGGGACGGAAAGCGTCTTGGAATCGAACACTACCTTCTTCGGCCGCTTGGGGTTAGGGACGAAAGATTTATCAAAACTCACGCTTTTATTGGGAAGGTCAATGCCTTTGACCACGTAGTCGGCCCCGTTGTGGGAAAACTTATCCCCAACGGCCCGGAGGGTCAGGCTGAATGAGGGGTCGGAGGAGGAGGCGAGGATGATATCGGTGCGACCGGTGAATTCCGTAGGCTTCTCGTCATTAATTTCAACGATTTGGCCGAATTGACGATCGTCGACGGTCAGCAGATTGCGGGTAAACGGGACGCCGTCGGCATCCTTGCCTTTGACGACCCGGTAGGACTTCAAAGTCAGGTAAGGAGCATCCGGGATGGGCTTGTTCAGCTTACAGTCGTCGAGGTACTGCTTGGTCTTATGATTTTGCAGGGTGAAGAGGCGATCTTCCTCCTTCTTGCCGGGCCCCAAGGTGGACTGCACGAGAATGAAGGGGTAGGTCGGATGTCCGGCAAAAACCAAGGTGATGCCGAAGGGGGGCAGCTCCTCGATCTTGCGGCTACGCGGAACGTATTCCTTAAGAGCCGAATCCCAGACGACGTCGATGGTGGTGAAGAGGTCGTAATCCCAGTTGTCGTCGTTTTCTTCGGGGGTCGGCCAATCCTTAGCCTGGTCGGCGAGCGCGGCCCGCGCCGTCGCCTGATAGATTGCGCCACGCGGCTCAGCCTCCTTGAGGCCCTTGATGATGGCGGCCTTGCCCCCTTCGTCCGGGACGAGGGGCGCGACTAAGCCGGGGACAAGGTAGACCACTGCACCCAAAACGAGCAGGAGCGCACCGGAGATGACGAGGAAGATGTCCTTGCGGGTGTTCATGGCAGGGAGGCTGGTTACTTGGGATCGCCTTCAGCGGTGGCCGCAGGCTTCACCTCAGGGATGGAAAGATAATCGATCTGCACGATGAAAGTGGAGAGCTTCTTCGGGACGACGAGGATGCGCTGGTCCGCCGAGGGGCCAGCGGACTTCGCACCGCCAACGACCGGGACGGGGTCTTCGTTGCCGAAAAAACCGCCGGTGAAGGCCGGCGCGGCCGGATTGATATCCGCCGACGCAACGGCCAGCGCAACGGGGGCAGCGAGCAGTTTCTCCATCTCCTTAGAGGCCAGTCCGACCTCGACCAAGGTGATGGCGACCGGTCGACCGGAATTGCGGACCTTGTTCACGAAAGTGCGCATCGTCGGCGTGTAGCCCACGAAACGGACACGGAAGGAAAGAGCGTCGACGAGACCCGTGCGATCAAAAGTCCGGACAGGCTGGAATTCGTCCGCCTCGTTCTTAGCGCCGCCTTCGACATCCGGCACGAGCGAACCCGCGTTGGGCTTACCTTCAGGCACCACGACATAGGTCTCAAGAGGTTCGCGGTCGATCGACTCGATGAGAAGGGGCGACCCGGGCTGACGGGATTCAGCGAGCTGCTTGACGAGGAAATCGATGACTTGGCGCTGTTGATCGACTTTCTGGAAGTCGCGCTTAGGCGCCGTGCCTTGATTATGGATATAACGGTAGAAGCCGAAGGCGGTCGGCTCATTGGGGGCCAGCTTGATCCCTTGGTCAGCGACGAGCTTGCGCCAGCCATCCACAGATTCGCGGAGGAGTGCGCTCAGCTCGGCGGAATTGGCGGAAGCCTTACCGTTGATGGCCAAGTCCGAACTGCCGGCGATTTCGAACCGGAGGGTGCTGAGGTGGCCTTCGAGTTCCTTGACGTCGGCCGCAGCTGATTCGACGTTTTTTTCGTCCAGCGAGACTTTGGCGGCACCCGGTACGATTTCATGGCCACCCAGCAGGGCATCTTTATCCCTGAACTCACGCGTGAGTAACTCCGCCGAGGTTTTGCTCCCTTGATATGCCAGGAAAGCCAGCAGGCACCCGAAAATGAAAAGCGCGCCCAACGCGACGAGCGTGAGGTTGAAGCCGAGATTTTTCTTGAAATTCTGCATGACTTAAAGGGCCATATCCTTTCGGATAACGAGCGTGAGGGTCGCCTTCGGGGTCATCCGAATCTCGGTCTTGTTATCGGCGGCTTTCATGGTTTGGTCGGTCACAACAATCTCGTTTTCCGGGACAGCGCTGACGAACGGGGACTGGCGGAGAGCTTGGAGCAGGCTGCTGAGGTGGGCCTTCTCGGCTTGCGAACGATATCTCTTTTCATCGACCGGGACTTCCGTGAAGAGGAAGCGGACGGAGATGACCACCTTGGTGACGAACTCCGGGGGAGGGATGGGCTGACCTTCGACGACCGGGGCGGCCGGCAGGGGCTCATACTTCACCCGCATTTCCTCGACCCATGTATTCTTGAGGGTGCCGACGCGCGATTGGAGATCGCCAAGGAAGGCGGGCCAATTCGGCCGGCCGAGCAGGACCTGCTCGAGTTCCTTGGTCTTCGCGAAGAGTTCATCGGCCTTCCGGCGAGACTCGTTGATGGCGGTCAGCCGGGAGACCAGTTCCGCCTTCCGCCCTTTGGCGATGTCGGTCTGGGCTTGGTTCCAGCCTTCGGCGGAAGCAAACGCAAGCCAGACGCAGAAGGGGGCGATGGCACCGAGGAGGGCGGCGGCGACCAAGCGCGGCTTACGCGCATCAAAGGCCTGCTGGGCGGCGATATCGCGCGGGATCAGGTTGACGCCGCTCGGCTGAGGCAAGACGAGGCGGGCGGCCTCACCGATGACCTCGGCGAGCTGGTACCTGGCGCGCTCGACCTGCGAGGTGAGTCCAGCGGCCAGCGTGACGAACGAAGAGGGATCAAAGACTTCGACCGGGAGCCGCAGCGTCTCACAAAGCTGATCAGTCAGACCGGGCACCTGGGAGCCGCGACCAGTCACGAGAATACGGGCGGGCTGGCGACCGTTGGTACCGCGCCGCACATTGATCAACCGGCGGTTGATGTCTTGGGCGAGCCGGCGGATGAAAGTCTGGGAGTTGGCCTGCAGGATGGCGACTTGCGGGTCGGACTCGGACAATTGCACGAGTCCGGTGTAATAACCGACCTTAATCGCTTCGGCGACGGCGAAAGGCTGACCGGTGTTGTCGGAGATGCCTTGCGTGAGGAGGTTGCCCCCGAGATTGGTCGCCGACTGGATATTGACGCCGCTGGGGCCGACGAAGCTGAGCGTGGTCGACCGAGCGCCGATGTTGATGATGAGGACCTCCTCGGCGGAGGAACCTCCGGCGAGACGGAATGCCTGGCTGTCGAGCAACGGGGCGGCTTGAATCGACATCGGACGAAGGCCAGCCGCAGTGACCATGTTGGCAATCTTGGTCGCGACCTCGGTCCGCAGCGCGAAGAGGAGGACTTCCGCTTCGACGCCGTCGGAAGCCATCAGCTGGCTGTCCCAGATGACTTCATTGAGCGGGTAAGGGATGGCGTTCTGGGCCTCGAAGGCGACGATTTGGGCCTGACGCGCGCGCTCGACCTGCGCGACCTTGAGGGGTTTCTGCAGCAGCAGGAAAGCGGGGGCGATTACGGTGACCCGGCCTTTGAGCTCATGGGTGTTGACCAGATTCGCCAGCGCGGCGATCGCCGCATTCAACCAATCGTCATCGCCAAGCTGCCCAGGGGCGATTTCCTCGACGAACAACTGCTCCAGCACCAAGCTGCCCGCTTCGACGGAAAATTGCGACACCGAGACGCTCGAAGCGGCAAGGTTGACGATGGTCGCCTTTTTCTGACTCATGCGGAAACAGGGGGCAGGGAGGATTCAGCGAGAGTTTTCTTCTCGAATGAACTCGGGCTGAGGCGAACCTTGGGGAAGATTATCATAAAAGGCGGAAGGGACGAGATAATGCGGGCGAAGGATGCCGGAGGTGGAGTTGACCGCTCGGTCTGCTTGGGAACGGGCGAGGTCGAAATTCTTCTTATCGATGAAGAACTTGTGTAGGCCGTTAGCCATATCCGCAACAGGACGACCATTTTCACTGAACAAGGGCTGCTCCGTACCGGCGACATCGACTTGGACGTAGTAGTAGTCGGGTTGCATCTTCAGGCGGTCGCGCTTCACGATGTCCCCCGGGAGGTAGAAGTAGAGGGACCGATCGGTGTTCACTTCCATAGTCAGCACCGTCGCCGACGAACGATAATAGGCGAACTCTTCGGCCACCGAGGTGCCGATTGGCTTGAAAATGAGGGTCAGGGTGACCTTGATTTTATCGACAAATGTCTTGTTGATGGGCTTCTTCGGGCCAGCGGCGGGATCCGGCACGACTTTAGCCTCAGGGTTAAAGTTGCCGCTCAGCGTCACCTGCGTGCGAATCCAAGGAGACTGCTGACCGCCCAATTTGACTGGGTCGAAATTAATGGCGCGCACGCTCACGGCGCTTTTACCCGCCTGCGGGTCAGCTTTGCCGGCTTGGGCGGAGAGCCCGGCAACGGAAAGACAAAGGGCCGTTAGGCTGAGTAAAACAGCACGAACTTGGGGCATGGGGTGTTAAAACTGCGAAACAGGGTCGGCTGAAGCAAACGAAAAATGCCCAATTGGGAACAACTCGTAGACGCAATTTTATTGCATTTGGCGTGGTCTTTCTTTATCAGGAAAGTTGTGTTTCGCCTTCGTCCGTTGCTAACCGCCATCTTGGCTCTTTTCGGCTGCTCCGGCCAGGCTCCCGCACAGGATAAGCCCGTGGTGATCTCTAGCTTCTCCATCGTGAATGAATGGGTACAAGCCATTGGTGGAAAAGGATTTAAGATAGTAAGCATCATCCCTCCGGGCAGCGAAGCCCACGGATTTCAGCTCAGCCCTCGACACGCCAAGGAGCTCAGCGGCGCAACTCTGATCGTCGGCATCAGCCCACAGTTCGAGCCCTGGCTCGACGCTTGGGCGAAGGCCAATCAGCGCACGGCTGACATGGTCTGGCTGCATGGGGGCGCCGAGCTCCCCTCCGAGCATGATTGTTCTGAAATTCCTCACCCCTGGACTGATCCGCGTGAAGTCAGAAAAATGGTGAAGCTCCTCAGCAAAAAACTGCAGTCATTGAATCCACATACGGATACGCAACCATTTCTAGAACAATATCTTAAAGAAGTTGATGCGGTGGAGCTGGAGTTGGGTCAACTCTTCCGAGCCATCCCCCCCGATAAAAGGGTCCTTATCTCGCATCATGCCAACCTCGACCAGTTCGCCGGTTGTTTCGATCTGAAAATCGCCGGTTCGATCCTCACCAGCGGCTCGGGAGAATCAGCCGACCCTTCCGCCCGTCATTTCTCGGCCTTGAGCGCTTTGATTCGCAAACAGAATATCCGGGTGATTGTCACCGATCTGGGTCAGAACGATGCCTTCGCCCGGAGGCTGGTCGAAGACGCCGGCCTCCCTCCCCCACTCGCCTTGTCCTTCGAATACCTCCAGCCTCCTGGTCGAAGCGGAGATACCTGGGCCTCAATGATGCGCACCAACGGTCGCAAGTTACATCAAGCGCTCCTCGCTCCGTGAGGCACTTTATTAAGAGCCTCTCCCCTCGGCTCGGTGAGGCGTTCTTCGCCGTCCTGCCCAGCATCCCTTATGCGTCCCAAGAGAAGGAGCGCTGCCAGGGCGAGGCTATCACCGCCCAGGGACTCTCCGCCGCCGCGCGCGTCGACGGTCCGGTCGCGTTCCACGATGCGACCTTTGAAATCCCCTGCGGATGTCGGGCCGCGCTCATCGGCCCCAACGGTTCCGGCAAGTCCACCCTCCTCCGCGTGCTCGCCGGGCTCACGCCGATCCGCTCCGGAGAGATTCGGGTCGCCGGCGAAACCCCGCGTCTCGGGCGGAGCCGAATCGCCTACCTCGCTCAACGCCCGCAGCTTGCCGAACATTTCCCGATCAAACTACGTCGCCTGGTCCAGATGGGTACCTACGCCCATCATGGCTGGTTCGAAGAGTGCCACCATGGCGACGAAGCCATCGACCGCGCCCTGGCCCAGCTCGGCTTGACGGAGCTCGCGGAGCGTCCCGTCCAGACGCTTTCCGGCGGCCAGCGACAACGCGCGCTCATCGCCCGGGCGGTCGTCCAAGGCGCGGAAATCCTCTTGCTCGACGAGCCTTACGCAGCCCTCGACCAACCGAGCCGTGAGATCATCGACCGTTTCCTCTTCGAGTCCGGCGCGACTTTCACGGTCCTGATGGCCACGCACGACCCAGCCGACCTCGGCCGCTTCGACCGTATCCTCGAAATGCGCGGTGGCACCGTCCTCACCCGACACGCCTGCTCCGGCCACGATCACCGCCATGCTTGACCTCATCGTCGCGCCGCTGGCGGAACCTTTCTTCTTACGCGCCCTGCTCGCAATCGCGCTGAGCGGCGCTGCCTGCGCATGCCTCGGCGCCTACGTCGTCCTGCGACGCATGGCCTTCGTCAGCACCGCGCTCACACATTCGATCCTGCCCGGCGTCGTTGGCGCCCTGCTCTTGGGCCTCTCCCCTTACCTCGGCGCGCTGTTCGCAGCCCTGCTGACCGCGGCCGGCGCGGCGTGGTTGGCCTCGCGCAAAGGCACGAGCGAAGATAGCGCCGTGGGGGTGATGCTCTCGGTGATGTTCGCCGCCGGTATCGCCCTGATGCAGCAAGCCAATTCTTGGCGCGATTTCGCTGGGCTGCTCTTCGGCAGCGTGGTGTCCGTCGGCACGGAGGACCTGGTCGTCATCGGCCTCACCGCCGCGCTCGTGCTCTTCGGACTGCGGGCCTTGCACAAGGAACTTGAATTAGCCTCCTTCGACGAAGAATACGCCGCCCTGCTCGGCGCGCGGCCGGCGCTCATGCGCGTCGTGCTGCTCGGGCTCGTCGCCCTGGGTTCGGTCGCGTGCGTCCGCCTGCTCGGTGCCCTGCTCACGACGGCCTTGTTCATCCTCCCCGCCGCGACCGGTGTGTTGCTCGGTCGCACCTTACCGCAGGTGATGGCGTGGGGCTTCGGCTGCGCCTTACTCGGCGGTGTCGGCGGACTCTATCTCTCATATTACCTGTCGGCGGTGCCTTCCGGCGCTGGTATCGTACTCTGCTGCGCGCTGCCTTACCTGGCCGCCCGCCTCTTCGCCGCTCCCCGCTGATCAGTATCGCGGGCGACGTAAAGAGAGCGGCGGACCCAGCACCTCCCGGGCGACGATCGCCCGGCGGAGAGCGGATAATCCTCGGAACTGCGTCCGCGACTGCGCGCGGGCCGGCCGCGTGACCACGAGGGACGTGTCGTCGAGATGAACCGCGGCGACCGGGGCCGGGGCGACGGTTTCTGGTTCAGGGAGCGGCGCGTTTCGCCGGCGGCGCCCTTGGCGGGGAATTGGCGGCGGCAGCGGCGTCGGCTCGACCGAGGTCTCCTCCACAAGCTTCTTGAGGAAGCCGGAGCCAAAGTTGAAGAAGAGGAAGACGGCCAGACCGAGAACGGCCTTGATGATGAAATCCGAGTCCATGCTCAGGCCTTGGCGCCAGGCGCGGGACCGTCACCCGCGATACCCTTGCGCATCTCGGTGTCCGAGCGGAGATTCTCCAGACGCTGGAAATCCATGTAGCCCATGCGGCCGGAACGCAGCGCATCGGCGAGGGCCTGCGGAATCTGGGCCTCGGCTTCGACGACGCGGGCACGCATCTCTTCGACGCGGGCACGCATTTCCTGCTCGAGCGCGACGGCCGCCGCGCGGCGGATTTCGGCCTGCGCCTGCGCCATGTTCTTGTTCGCGTTGGCCTGGGCTTCCTGGAGCATCGCGCCGATGTTATCGCCGACGTCGACGTCGGCGATGTCGATGGACATGATTTCGTAAGCGGTGTTGGCATCAAGGCCGCGCTCGAGGACGGTCTTCGAGATGCGGTCCGGGTTTTCGAGGACGATCTTATAGCTCTCGGAGGAGCCGATGGTGGTGACGATACCTTCGCCGACGCGGGCGATGATGGTCTCTTCCTGGGCGCCGCCGACGAAGCGATCGAGGTTGGTGCGGACCGTCACACGGGCCTTCACCTTGACTTGGATGCCGTCCTTGGCGACAGCGTCAATCGTGGTGCGACCGCTGGCGGGATTCGGGACATCGATGACCTTCGGGCTGACGGAGGTGAGCACGGCCTCGAGGACGGACTTGTTCGTACCGCGGGTGGCGATGTCAATCGCGCAGGCGCGATTCCAATCGAGGTGCAGGCCGGCTTTCTGGGCAGCGATGAGCGCCTGCACCGTCTGCACGATGTTGCCGCCGGCGAGGTAGTGGGCGTCGATCTTCTCCACTTCCACCGTGAGGCCGGCCTTAGTGGCGGCGATCTTGGCGTCGACGATCACGGCGTAGGGAACGCTGCGCAGGCGCATACCGACGAGGTCGAACAGGCCGACTTCGGCGCCGGCGAGGCGAGCGCGCACCCAGACCGCGAGGAAGGAGAGCAGGAAGAGGACGAACAGGAGCAGCGCTCCGGCGGAGATCCAAACGAGGATGGTGGGCATGGTGAGGTGGGGGGGGGAGAGGGGTCAGCGGGCGCGACG
>JGI12547J11936_1000405_pt1 | contig 11557 bp, 9 predicted proteins | sample LakEriepJuly2011_2_FD_11936 | JGI IMG/M metagenome (IMG submission 11936)
GTCCGTTCCCAGTTGAGCTTAATGCACCGGGAGATTCCAACCAAAAGTAATCGTTGTCTAAGAAAGGGGGCTGCAAAGTGTCCTGAACATACACAAACCCATTTCGCATCATACCCGCTGCTGTCAATGGTTGTGACCACGCCCCTAAAATATGACCCTGTTGGTTGTCCTGGGTAGTCGGGACAAGTAAGGAGTCCGGTAACATTCTCGATGCAGAAGAATTTTGGCTGGATTCTGGTAATACTTTCAAGCACTGCGGGGAAACAGTCTCGTTCGTCGGTTGCTCCGAGTCGTTTACCGTTGATGGAAAATGGTTGACATGGTGGTGAAGCTGTAAGCACGTCAATTTGTCCTGGTTTTCTAACTGATAACCCTCGCACGTCTCCGTAGTTGTGGACACCGGGGAATCGTTTACTGAGGATGTCCGTACAGTAGTCGTCGTTGTCGCAGACTCCCATGAGTTGCCAACCTGCGCGGAGTCCGGCGATTCCAAAACCTGCACCAACGCCGGAGCATAAATCGAGTTGTCGCATTTTTCCTCTAAGAAAATCAAACTGACTTTTTCACCTGACTGAAACCACCCCATTGAAAAGCCTAATTCCACTGCTTGATTAATAACTGATATTTCAGTGTTAAGGGCTTGACTTAGTTCTGTTGTGGAAGCTGCTGTACCATCACTTAGAAATAATGCTATTGCTCCCAATAATTCCCAATGTTCACTTAGTTGATTGAGATACCAAACAGGGCTTAAATATCGTTGTTTGATGTAGTCCGTGACAGTAATGGTGCGGTGTTCCCAAAGGATGGTATGGCCATCGTAAGAACATGAACCGTTTTCCCAGGACTGACGGTAATCCCAGGGGGTAGTTAGTACATGAGTTGTCATTTTACTCACTCCCTAAATACGCTGTTGAAGCTGCTTCCCAGTCAAAGTTTTCAACTTCTTGCTTGCGCTGCTCTATTTCCCGGTTGTCATTGTCTGTGCGGTCAGGGACTCCCGGCATTGCCATTGTTTTAGCTAGGCTGCGGATATCAACTTGACGTTGTACAGTTTTACGCCAATCTTCTCGGCTAAAGAAATCCAGTTTTTGACAAATTGCTGGTAAGAAACGAGTGTCAAAGTTTGCAATGTCTATTTGATCCCATATCTCTTTAAATTTTCCACAAGATGGGTTTTGACAAGCTATATTTCGGTCTTGATTGTAGTCATAGTCAATAATAATCAATTTAGCTAAATGCGCTTGTACAAATCCTTTGTCCTGACAGCAAAAACAGTTCCATTTGGGGTAAAAGATTTCTTTTTCCTCTTCCGACTGAGGATTTAAAGGTAGTCTTTCAAACTTAGGTAAATCGCCAATCATGTCTCATTTCTCCAAATCAAGTTATTAGCATCAGCCCAATTGCAAAAATCACGGCGAACGTACTGGTTTGCTATGTCATCAGCCCGAAATCCAGCCGGACCTAATTCGCGTATTTTTTCTAGCCATTCTTCTTTTTGTGGGTGGTTCTCCCATTTACTGGACTGCGCGGTGGAAACTTTACCTTGGGACTTTTCCCACTGCGATCGCAATTCCTCAAAATGCACTTCAATCCATCTTTGGGGCAATGTTGGAACGTTAGGTAATCTATTGGCTTTATCTAAACCAAATTTTTCAAAATCCTCTCTCTCGCCATCTGATAAGTCTGAGAGAAAGTTTTGGTAAGTTTGATTAGTTTGATTAGTCTGAGGAGCAGTGAAATCCTGATTTGGCAAGGGTTCTAACTCTTGATTGGGGCTTAAATTAGCTCCTTCGGGGTTTAAATAATCTTTTTCGGGGCTTAAATTAGCTCCTTCGGGGTTTAAATAATCTTTTTCGGGGCTTAAATTAGCTCCTTCGGGGCTTAAATAAGCCGAACGATTATCCTGACTGGGTTTCGGCTTAGATTTAGAGGGAGATTTTAACTTATCGGCCTCAGCCCTAGCATTAGCAGCAGTGGTGTTATGACCCTGAATGACTATGGTGCGATATTCATAAAGCCCTAGACTACGAAGTTTTCTGAAATCCTTTTCAACAGCTTCTACTGAACTACCTATAGCCACAGCGATTTCTGGGATAGAAGGGAGATCATGATATTTGATTTCACCATCTGTTGTATAATCAGCAAACGGGTCAATAAGCATTAAATAGATCCAAAGACGGCATTGATTGCCAGTTAACTTGTTGGTAATAACCAAAGCAGCGTCACGCTTAGAAATCATGAAATAACCTTGCATTCTTGATTCCTCGATAGGTTGTGGATTACGAATAGTGCGAGTTCTAGTTGTCATGGCTAATGCACCCCCAAAGTAATTGAGAGTAAATAACTGGTTATTGCTTCTGGTTTAAAAATATTGGTGAATATGGCTATGCCACGCAAGCTATCACCACAGTCAGACTCTAAACGCTTGAAAAGCACTGTTGATAATACTTTCAAGGCGCTGAATCGTAGAAAAATACTGGTGAAAAAGTCTAGTAAATCCGGTTTTATTGATGCTAAAGTCCAACAATCTCCTAGTTTGGACTGGAGACAGTGGAAAAATTTCTGATTATGAGTCATAATTAGGTTAAGAAATTTTATTTTTTTAAAGTTTGCCTTAACTATTTCCGTGGTTAAGGTCTTTTTTTACACTGGATTTCTGTGTACCCCCTTGCAGAAAAATTACTTTTTGCTATATAACAAAAATATATGTATAATCTTGCTAAATAGCATAAATAATGAGCTTTGACTTGGCAGTAATTGTAGCAAGTTCACGCCCAAAAGAAAAAGCTAAAGCAGTGGCGTAAATCAAGAAACCTGATCCAGTTGTTTAGAAATTGACTGCCCCCCATTGCAAACTAAAGGTAATTAGATTAGAATCATTGGTGTGTAACTTATGGAAATTTCTAAGTTAAACAGTCAATGAGTCTGATACTGTCGTGGTACTGTTGGCAAAAAATCAAACTCTTGGTACAAATAAATAATATACTATCTATTTAAATAAATCAAATGATTCGTACAGAAATTTTGGTAGCTGCCTTAAAAAAAGCGATCGCACGAGGAAAAAAGGCATCACACATAGCACAACAATCAGGTGTAAATGCTGCGGTCATTTCACGATTGATGTCTGGACAACAGCATGACATCATGACAGAGTTCTATTTCAGCATTTTGGATTGCTTAGACGATGATATTCGGAAAGAAGCACTGACTAAACTGGGGATAAAAACCGAAGTTCACCCCGAAGAAATGGTGAAATATCTGAACGGACGGCAAATAGCGCAATTGATTCCGTTTTTAGACAAAGAGGACAGAGCAGATATCATGCAAGCTTTGGCATTATCACTACGCTCATCTAACCAAAAGGTTTGCGCTTAAAACCGAATATAAACACAATTATCCAGTCCTTTGTCGTAGATAGTGCTAACATTCAGTAATTTGTAGTATTCTTGTATTATTTCCGCATCAAAATACTAGAACCTTAATCTTTAGAAACCGTAAATTTCACATCTGCTAAGACTTGTCAAGAACTAAGTGCAAATACTATCAATAATGTTAAGTCTATGGATTCAATCAAAAACTCCTATGATAACTAAAGTGCATAATAGTACCAATATTTGCTAATTTAAAACTGTAAGCATTGATTCAGCAGTTTATGCAGGTCTACATAGAATATTTACAAAAAGTTACTTCTATCATAAATAGATCTAGGCTGCCAATAAAAGAAGAGAAAGCACTTAATCAGTTGGTTGAGAAGATAGGTGTTCGCGTTCGTGATTCAAATTGTTATTTGGCGGTAATTGGGGAGTTCTCTAGTGGTAAAAGTACACTTATAAATGCGTTTTTGAAAGATGGATTGTTACCTACTTCGGCATTGGTAACTACAGCAACAGCAACCAGATTGCGTCACGGCGACTCATTAGAACTAAAAGCATTTTTTCGTAATCCTTACATCCTCCCTATAAAGCCTCCTGTTCAAAGTCCTATTGTATCAAAACAGAAAAATTGGTTGCAAAAACTCTGGTTCGGTTTTTGTCGCATTTTAAAGAGATTCCTTGGATTTTCAAGTCCTACAACTACAATTAGATATGAACCTAAGTTTCAAAAAAAGGAGGTTGTTACCACTCAGGATTTAGAATTTGCTGGGATTGAAATACGATCATTTATTGAGAAGTTAGCGTCTGATGAGGATGTCGCACAACATCTCGATTACATAGAAATTGAACACCCTAGTAATTTTTTGCAAGATGGAGTTGTAATCATTGATCTTCCAGGTATTAATGCACCTAACGAGCGACATTTTCAACTTACTCGGTCAGTTGTTGAACATGAGGCTGATGCCGCTATTATCATTATTCCTGCTATTCAGCCACTTACTCAAAGTTTGCTCCAATTTATTAAGGAAAATGTTACTGAATATATTGATCGCTGTGTTTTTATTATCACAAAGCTAGATCAAATTCGTGAGAAAGAACGTGATCTAGTGGTTAAAAGTGTGGCAACACGATTACAAAAAGAATTCAAAGTTAAAAACAATAGTATTTATGGTTGTTCACCTCAATTAGCACTCGATTATCATACAGGCGAAGTAATGCCAGGAGAAAATTATGATTTTTGGTCGGAACAATTTCAGGCAATGGAAACTGCGCTAATTAAGCGACTACGAATCGAACGAGAGAAAGCAATCGCAGGGAGTATTGCAAGAATATTTGAGCAGCTTTTACATCAACTGGATACAAACTTAAATAGTTTGTGGGATGAATATCAGCTTAAAAAAAGTGCTTTGGAAGCAGAGTTGATGACGGATTTTCAAGCATTCATCAAGCAGCAAAGCCAAATTTATCAAAATCAAATAGCCAATACTATTATGCGGACTAAACAAAGAGTTCCTGACTGGGTTGGTAGTCAAACTATGTATATTTACGATAAAGTCAAGAATGCCATATTATATGCAAGTAGTTGGGATGAGCTAAAGGATATTTTAGAAAATCGTTTGGTGGGATTATTAAATAATGGCAAAGATGAGATTGCTAATAGAATCAAGGAACAATGTAATCCAATTCAGGAAGAAGCTCACCGTATAGGTGAAGAGTTTGATCATTCATTTGAACAGGCTTATCGTAGATTGAATATCTTAGGCGGTACTGTCAGTGTTAATTCATTTAGTGATACTGGGAAGATTAAAATCAACACTTATTCAGTATTAGCAAGTGCAAAAGAGATGAATCAGAGTAACTTCGGTAATTCTATGAAAGGATTTTTCTCTAACTTATTTAAAGGTTTATTAGAAGAACGAAGAAGACAAGTATGGAATCTAATTAGGCCAAACTTAGAACGTGAATTTGAAGAGATTGAATCACTTACTGAGCAAGCAATCATAGACTATGGTGAACAGGCAAAGCAAGCGATAAACGCTCGTATGTCGTATTATTTATCTGTATATCAAAACCAAATTAATATACTAATTCAAAAACAAAAAACAGAACTATTAGAGTTGCAAAACTTTCAACAGCAAGCACAAGCTGATCTATTGCAAATAAAACAATTACAAGCTAAGATAAATACAGTTAAATAGATTTAGATAAGTTTGTGATTACCATGCAAAAGCAAAATGATCTTTACAAGTTATTTCAAGAAAATCGTGATCGTTTGGTTGTTCTTATCAAGCAATATAATGTGATTCTTGAAGCATTAGCGATGAAGGAGGAACTGGAAAACACCTCTCAATTGGCTATTCGTCTTGCCAACGAACAATTTAAACTGCTTGTTATCGGAGAATTCAGTCGGGGAAAGAGTACCTTTATTAATGCTCTATTGAAGGCTGAAGAAGAGATTCTTCCTACTGATATCCTTGAAGCAACTGCTGTAATTACAGAAGTAAAGTATGGAAGCGAGCCTACAGCAATCATACATTACAAACCAGATTTTATTCGAGATGGTAACACGGCTGAAGAGATTGATTTGAGAAAACTTAAAGAACTTGTGACTTTTCAAGATGGTAGTGGTGACGAAAAAGAAAAACAAATTCATAACAGTCCTTTTGAAAAGCTTGAATTATTCTGGCCATTAGAACTTTGTGAAAATGGCGTTGAACTAATTGATTCTCCTGGCTTAAATGCGAGTGATGTTGGTACTCAAATAACTACTAAGTATCTAAATAAAGTTGATGCAATTTTATTCGTTTTATCATGCGCCCAACTAGGTACTAATACTGAATTGAAAACCATTGAGACTATCAGAACGTATGGTTTTGAAGACATCTTCTTTGTTTGCAATTATTTTGATTCCGTTCGTGGTAAAAAAGATGAGCAGAAAGTAAAAGACAGTGCAGTTAAGAAATTTGCTCACCTTACTCAACGTGGAGGAGAAAATAGCGGCATCTTTTTTATCTCAGCACGAGACGCTACAGAAGGATATGAAGAACACAATCAAGATAAAGTTCGAGTATCTGGAATTTTATCATTAGAAAAGTCTTTAGAATCTTTTCTCAGTGAGGAAAGTGGACGATCTAAATTAGTTTCTTGTGAGCGAGTATTTCGAGGCTCAATCACCAAAGCGCGGAAATTGATTCCTGAGCGCGAAACAATGTTCAACACCAGTTTAGCTGAGTTAAAAGAGCGCTACGATGAGGCACAAAGTAAGCTGAAGAAGGTTGACTTAGATCGTGCGAAAATAGTTCAAAAGCTTGCTAACTTCCGTGGAGATATTAAGGATTTAGTCCGTCTTAAAGGGAGACAAAAAATTCTTGATGTGATCCGTAAGATTGAGCCTTGGTTGGAAAACTATGAAATCAGAGAGCCATTGAATCTAATTTCATGGGATACAATCAAGATTCCAGATGCTCTAAAACGAGTAGTTACGGAAGTAACCAACTATTTATCAAAACAGGTAGAGACAGAATTGAAGACTTGGCAGACAGACGAACTAGAACCGTTCTTAACAGAACGGATGAATTTAATCATTAGTGAACTAGAAGTTAATGCCCGTGAATTCATGGGAGAAATTGATAGTATTCGAGCAAAAATTGTGTATGGTAACGATACTCCAAATCTTAATGTTACCGTTGAAGAAGCGAATATTTCGCCATTAGAAAGAATTTTATCCGCCGCAGGTGGATGGGTGTTTGGTGATGTTGGCTCCGCTATTCTTGGGGCAACATTTGGGTATAAAGAAATGCTCAAGAGTCTCATTCCTCAGATAGCGTTGGTTGGTGTGACAACTTTATTGGTTGGGTTCAATCCATTTGTTTTAATCCCAGTAATTCTAGGGGGAGGTCTTGTGCAGGGATTACTGAAAATGAAAGGTATGAATGACAAAATAAAACTCCAAGTTGGTGAGAAATATGCAGAAGAACTTCGTAGTTCTCGTCAACCTGATGAGATGGCAGATACCATATCTAGTGAGTTGCGTAAGCTGGAGGATTTGATTAATCAAGGATTGATCCAAGAAATCACAAGTATTCGGACTCAGTCTGAATCAGTTCTTGCAGAAAAGACAAAAGGAGAAGCTGAAGGTCAAAAGCAGCTACAGAGATTAAAAATCTTGTCTACAGATTTGCAATCAATTGATGATGATTTGAATGAATTGATGAGAGATATCTTGGAGAAGAAGCCAAAAGTCAAAAGCAGCTAATGAGATTTTTGAATTTTGACGAAATCTTAACAATTTGATCGCTCTTTGAGTTTCAATCTTGAAGGGCGATTACTTTTTTAATTGAAGCCATGTACGAATTAAGAATTAAATTAAATTCATTTGCCACCACATATTTCACCCTCTTCAAAGTCCGGGGCGCAGAATACTTTTTTACCTTGGATTCTGCCATCTGGTAATACTGTATGATAATGAGCTAGGGATTCATCGGGTTGTGCCATTGTTGAATAGAATCGGATACCAGCAGCTTTAGCTAAATTTAACCATACAGCCCTCATGCGTTCTTTGATACGAGTTACCACATAGGGATGTAACAGTAAAAGACCTGCTTTATCGGCTTTAATAATCCGAATCATGGTGTTTTCATATTCAGCTTCGGACTGGAGTTGATCGCTACCTTCTTCGATTTCTGCCTCCGCTTCTGATTGGTCAATTCTCAGGATTTCTGCTAGGTCGGTGATGGAATTATAGGCTTGGGATAGGCGATCGCATTTAGCTTCTAATTTGCTGATGATGTTATCTTTTTCTAGCACTTCAAATGAGAACCACTGGAGTAACATCCATCCTGGTTTAGCGCGACGTAATTCCCCCTCAAACACCAAACCAAATAATAGTTTACCCTGGTGATTACCTAACGCTGGTTTATTACCTTTGAGTGAAGATAAGGGAATGACTAAATCAAATTCAGAAGAGTCGAGTTTGGGGTTATAACCAACAGTACCCTTACCAATCCATTCTACTAAATTATCGTTGTTTCTGAATGCTGCTCTGAATTGTAAGGGTTTATTTTCATCAGGTTCAAGTTCTTCATCTTCTCCAGTATCGGGATTAAATTGTTGTACTGGCAGTCCTAATAATTGCATCAGTGCTTTACTGGCTTTGGCGTGACTATCCCCAGTTTCCCAATGAATATTATTGACTGCATCATCTAAATCGTTACCATCTGAATCTTTATTTTCATCATCTACTACTACATATTTCATTTGTTTATATACCAGTTTCTTACAACCAGTATGCAAAATGCTCCCGTAAATTATACGTTTCCATTGGTCTTTAGCTGCTTCCCCAAAATACTTTTTACCGATGGTTTTTTCATTAGTGAATGTGAATCTTCCATGATTTCTAGAACCACTGGCTAAATCCAGAAAGAATGCTGCTTGATAACCTTTAGGTTTAAATGCGTTTAATGCTGATGCCCTGGTTTCTGTTGTTTCTATTTCCCCAATACAAAAATCTAATTTTGGATGTAATCCTGCTAATAATATATTTCGTAATACTACTTTAGGTGCATTTGACCATTTATTTTCAGTACAATTCCACACTGACCATTCAGCAACGGTGGCGATTGAACCTACCGAACCATCTTCGATATAGCGGGTGTTTGTAAATGTTATTGTCATAATTAAAAATCCATGTATTCTAAACTTGATAATCCTGCTTTGTTAAAAATCCATGTATTCTAAACTTGATAATCCTGCGTTAATTGTGATAGCGGCTTCTTCAGGGATAATCACCGGAGTTTCATTGGATATGTCTAAACTTCTAGCAATCACTTCATTCTTAAATGTCAAGGCATAAATAAAGTCATAATTCTTATTTGTTTCGGTAATAAATCCCTCTTTCAATGTTTGTATATCCTCCATTTTCTCGTCACCAATTACCCTGGCACAACAGATATCGGGTTCTGTTTGGGATGCCAATAATCCCAGTATCAAGATAAAATCACCGAGTTGATTTCTTTTAGCCATTTTGATAGCAATAATCACCAGTATTGCTGCTGCTAAAATATAAGGAGCGCAAGCTGTTAATAAACCCCATGCCCCCGCAAACATTCCAGTATTATTGAAAACTGCTGGTAATAGGTCTTTGACTGTTCTTAGTAAGCCCCCGGTAATATAACGAATTGCTTCACCTCCGGGAATATCTAATCGTTTTAAGATTATGGAAATAGTAGTATTTTTTAAGGCTTCAACGAAAACTCCCGGTAATTGCACTCCCTTTAAAATAAATGTTGTCAGAATACTTTCGGTAATCTTTTTCAATACTTCAATGGCGTTGATTGTTGTCGGTATATCCACAGGAACAATTGCACCATAAGCACTAGAAATATTCCCAAATTGGGATTTAATTGTGTCTTCTTTATAATTATTTTCTTCTTTATTAGATAACAATTTCCCGGCTTTTCTAAATAGTTTTTTGATACCGTTAATTGTTGGATTAACAATCTTGCTTTTCAGAAACTTCAACAGTCCTGATTTATCCTTGTGTTCTTGTCTCGCTTCTGCCCTCGCTGCCTTGGATTCATCTTTACCTAAAACCAATTCTTTGATTGATTGTAAAGCATCCGCAAGTTCTTCTTTGAGTTTATTTAGGAGTCCTTGAAATATATTGACAATGTTGAGGTTGTCCTGGGGGAAATCAGCGATCGCCGATGGAAATTCCTGCTCTGTTTTCTCCCTAATTGCCACAAAGTGATTCCTTACTTCCTGTGGTACAGGGTCTTCTTGTTCATCAAATTGGGATAATAAACTATCATAAGCATTGAGCATTAATGTTTTTAAATCTTCAATTTGTTGAGAAAACCAATCTTTATTTACTTGTTCTACAGATTTAATTCTGTCATAAACTGAATCATCGTTATCATAACCACTACTATTAATATTCTTCCAATTAATCAATATATTATTAACTTCTACGGACGCTTTATAAGTTTCAATATTCGCTGGGCGTTGTCCAATTGCATCAAGTTTTTGTTGTCCAACCGCACTTGGATTACCGTGTACTTTAGAATTAAAAACTTTGTTGACACCATAACAAGATTGTAGGATTTCCGCAGAAGCATAGCCAACTTCATCGTCTAATTCTGATTTAGAAAAGTAATTAATAATCGCTTTTAGTGAAGGTAAATTATCTTGCGAGTAAACTACTGGTTGAATTGAATCAAACCAATCCTCTTTATTTGACAAAGCTTGCACAACTTCTGTGGGGACTCTTAACCCACCCTTGTTTACCCAAATTCCATCGGTTATTTGACTTAAAACTTCTTCTGGTGTCATGGTCTATAAATTTAATTTAGTAAATAAAAATATGTTAAGGATGCTAATGCTATCGCTTTGGGGTTGTGTTGTTGTTAGTTAAGATCATGACCACTGCATTCGTTAAACGTACAGGAATCAACCCTTTAAAATCAATTGAACTTACTGTTGAGCAATTAAATATACTATTGAATGAACCCCGCATTACTGGAGTTCTTGATATTTCAGGTTTAGGTAAGTTAATTGTCAACTGTGAAGACGGTTTGGCTAGGATGATTGGGTTTTCTGATAGTCAGATAATTTGGTTTGACAGTTATTCAGACCCGGATTAGTAGAAAAAAGGGAATAGGCATGAGTTAATCTATTCCCAGCACTACATCATCTATTAACTAAACTCTAGCCATTGTTTGATTTTAACATAATCACTAATAAAATCAAGCTTTATATAGTGAAATGAAGATTACAAAAATCATTGATGCTATCGCTTTTTAGTCTTGGTGTTTTTGAGATTTAATGATGAATAAAATCAATTTTGCGGGTATTGAAGGTAAGGTTTTACAAGTTAGTCCACATGGGAATTATCAGGTGGTGGAACTGAGCGATCGCATAACCATTGTCGGCACTTACTCGAACAAGTTTCATTGGCCAGAATCCACCGATGAAAGTTCTGGATTCACCAGTTTTATCACTTACATTGGTTTGAAACAACAAGAGTTCTCCAGATTTAGAGATTGGGTAATTGTCAACAATGGTTATTTCGAGGGAGACGACGGTACACCCCGACAATCAAAACGAGTCCGCAGATTTCCACTGGAGATTAAGGTGAGGGGGTTACTCGCTGAATCTGTTGTTGAGTTGATTCATGGGGAAATTGG